>Ga0210384_10000323_pt1 | contig 74566 bp, 68 predicted proteins | sample IncBWH2MmetaG_FD_160574 | JGI IMG/M metagenome (GOLD analysis project Ga0210384, IMG submission 160574) | Forest soil microbial communities from Barre Woods Harvard Forest LTER site, Petersham, Massachusetts, United States - Inc-BW-H-2-M | ecosystem: Environmental > Terrestrial > Soil >... | reverse complement strand
CAAGTTGAATCGCTTTCTCTCCCGATGCGCTAACGTTGCTCGGCCCGACCTCGTCCGGCGACGTCATCACGAAACCTGCATCCTTGCAAGCACTAACAATTTTCTCCGCATCAACTTCCACTGGAAACTCCGCCCAAGCGGAAAAGACCGTCCCATAAAACACCGGCGCATGCACCACTTGAATCGCCGGCATCGCCACCTTCCCACCGAGACATGCCTCTGTCTCCCTTCGCACGCGCTCGCGCATCTTGCCAAGTTTCTGGCGGCTAGCAGGCCCAAACCGATCCAAGAGGTTAAACGCCACTTGCGTGTCAAACACCGGCTGTCCGACGCTCTGAAACGATAGTAAGTGCCCCGTCTGGCTTTCCAACTCTTCGATGCCCACTCGCCCCGCCTCGGAGACCGACTGAAAACAAGTCACCGCAAGTCTTTGCACCCCAATTTTCGCCAATGCCAGCGCCAACCCAGCCGCAGCAGTTGCGGCTGCGGCTGGGATCAGAAAAAGGGCGGTATCTTTCGAAAACTCCCGCCCGAGCATCGCATCCAATTTTAGAAACCACGCCCGCGACCCAGCCTGCCCTATCACCCCGCCGGACAGGTCAAAAACCTTCGCGCCCGTCCGTCGCGCCGCGGCAATATTCGTACTCGTAAATTCCGCCGACCCCGTAAAAAACACCATCCGCGCACCATGAAAACTATCTTCTTCGACCGGCCGGATCAACGCGGGCTCACCGCCCGCCTCCGTCAGCGTCCCCGCCGCGACTTCCTCATCCACCAGCCGGAAATCCGCTCCCGCAAACAGGCTTTCTTCCATCAGGGAGCGCAATTCCGCGCCTAACAAGGAAGACGCACCGGCGATCACAATTTTGTTGGAGTCCCGTTCAAAGGCCATGCATCACGCGGTTCGCGAAACCAGCCGATGCCGGAAGAATCGCACGAGATGCAGTATCAGCCCCACAATCGTGTAGGTGCAGGAGAGCGTCATCAACGCATATTCCGAATACCGCCAGATGACTCCCGCAAGCAGGCAGAGGAGCACGATGGCCAGCGACGGCTGCTTCCGCGTCCATGGAATTTCCTTGAAGCTGGAATACCGGATCGTACTCGTCATCAGCGCTCCCAGCGCCGCCGCGAGCACGAACCACGCCACCGCCCACCACCCATTGTTCAACGGACCAAGCGATATCGGCCCACCAATACGCAACCCGTGCACGATGGACGCGATCACTGCAGCGGCCGCTGGAGTAGGCATGCCCACAAAGTATTTGGAACTCCCGGGCGCCATCCCCTGTACGTTAAATCGCGCCAGCCTCCACGCGCAGCAAATCAGAAACGCCAGGCAGCAAACCCATGCGAATTCACCCAGTTGGTGCAGCCCCTCGCCGGCCATGCTGGTAATGTTCCGGAAGCCCCACGCGTACGCCAGAATCGCCGGCGCAATCCCGAAGCTCACCACGTCCGCCAGCGAATCGAACTGCACGCCAAAATCCGTGTTCGTTCCCGTCATGCGCGCGATGCGCCCATCCAGCGAATCAAACAGGATCGCAAATCCGATGGCCTTCGCCGCGCGATCCAGATCCTCCGGCGTGCCCACCAAGGCCGCCACCACCGCAAAATATCCACAGAGCAGATTTGCCGACGTCATCATCGCCGGCAAAAGAAAAATTCCCCGCCGCAGCTTCGGATTTTTGATCCGCCGCTCCTTGAACGGTATTTCGTGTTGTTCGATGGCGCCCATCATCAGCCCTGTTTCCCCGCCGCAGTGAGATTGGTTTCCGCGTCCGCGGCATCTTTCGCGCGTGCTTCGCCGGGGGCACTCTTCGGCAGCCAACGCGCCAGCACGCTTGACCCGCCCTTCACGTTTTCACCCAATTTCACCAGAATCTCCGCCTCACGCGGCACCCACACATCCACTCGCGACCCGAACCGCACCAGTCCAATCCGCTCGCCGCGCTTCACAGTATCACCCGGCTTCTTCCAGCTCACCACGCGTCGCGCGATCAGTCCGGCGATTTGTTTGAATACCAGCTCACCGGCATCCGTCGAAAGCGAAAAAACATTCTGCTCATTTTCAAACGACGCCCGCTCGCGCATCGCCGCCAAAAACTTCCCCGGCCGGTACTCCATCTTCGTAATCGTCCCCGCCGCCGGCGACCGGTTCACATGCACGTTCCAGATTGCCAGAAAAATGCTGATGCGCTTCCCCGGCCTCCCCGCGTTTTCCTCATCGGTCACTACCACCACGCGGCCGTCCGCGGGCGACACCACGGTTCCCGCCTCTGCCGGAATCGCACGCTCCGGATCGCGAAAAAATGAAAACACAAACAACGCCAGACACACCAGCACAACGCCGGTAATCGTCCAGTGCGCCAGAATCGCCACGCCGCCCAGCAACAGCGGCGGCACACCAAAGCTATATCCCTCTTTGACCATGCCAATGAATTGAAGATACCACAGCGCTGCCGAATGCGGACCACTTGCGAGTCACTCAGGTCGCGGGACTTTCACCTGCCATCTTCCCGGCGAGATGCTTCTTGCCCGGATTCAATCCTTCGCCGTTTTCAACGAACGCACTGCCCGCACATAGCCGTTGAATTCGAGATTTTCAAGGTCACAAATCCCGTCCCAGAAGTACACCACCCAGCCGCGCGTCGGTGATTGCACATCTGAAGTCCACAAAAAAGGCGCCGCGGAGTTTTCAAACGAAGCATCAATGTGATCGACTCCTTTGACCACCTGATCGCCCCCGTCATTTACTTCTCCCGGCTGGCCTTTTTCCGGAGGGGTCATCAGCGACATAGCCTCTTCCAAAGTCGGCAGACGCCAATCATCAAAGCCCGCAAACTTCTTGGCGTTCAGACCCTGCACGTACTCTGCCGCTGCCTTCAAGCCTCCCTGCGCCGCATCTCCCGATCCTCCTCGTTGCCACATCAGACCCGTAGCATGATCCTCCACCACCAACGCATTTTGCACTGCCTTCGATTCATACTGATGTGCCAAACCTTTGCCGCCCGCGTTCCACCTTACGTGAAAAAAATTATGCGTTACCACCATCACCTTGGCCTGATCCGCGGAAACCGTCTGTCTTTCACTTCGCAGATGGATCGCGGCGCCAGATCGCCCACTGGGTCCACTACCTAGTGCGAACACGCCCTGCTCAGGATTCGTGCTCTTCCTCAGAAATGTGAATGCGGCGAGAACCACAATTAAAACAGCGGCGATTCCCAGCCCGGCGTAAGGCCCGATGCGGTGCCCCGAGGTCTTTTGCCCGGAAGGCTCGTCACTCACCGCTGTGCGCGCTGTGTCCGGCCCGCCCAGAATCCCTCTGACAACCGCAACCAACTTGTCCAGGTGAACTTCCGAAGGCTTGCCAAACGCATCGAGCCAGTGAACTGCACCGAGAAAATACTCCAGCGATTTCTGCGGCAGCACATCTTCAATCCGCAGGGGAACGATCACCACGCTTTTATGCACCGCGCGCTCCACCTCGCGCCGGATTTGTGGCGATTCGTTTGCGCTGGCGGAAAAAATCAGCACCATCACCCGGCTGCAATGAATCGCCGAAACGATGGACTCGCCCCATTCCGCTCCCGGACCAATGTCTCTCGGCGCAATCCAGCACCGGATTTGATGTTGCTCCAGCGTGGCGCACACCGCGTCCGCCACGGCTTTGTCTTTACTCGAATAGCTGATGAATGCGTCGTGCGCCATGTCCGGCCGGCATCCCTCCGGCGGCTAGTTTGGGAGATAACTATGATGGCAGGAACCGAGCGAATCTAGTCAGCCGCTTTGACGTTGTCAAGATCGATGTCGCTACCCTGAGAGCCTGCAACGAACACACTTATACTCTCCGGCGGACGCCAACTGGTCCGCGCTCTCACGCCGGATTGCTCTTGGAATTCGCGCTATTGCGTCTGCGGCGCCCGCGCACGGGCGATGCGCGCAGCGATACGTTCCATCTCATCTTTACAATGCAGCTTCATCTTCTTTAGCTTGATTTCTTCCAGGAGGTCTTCCGAATTCAGGTAGGGAGATTTGGAGATTTTCTGCAGTTCTTCTTCGTATCTTTGGTGCTGCCCCGCCAGACGCTGATAATCGGCGTCTGTATCTAGGAGTATGTCCCGAGGTGCCCGCTGCGCGGTTGCCATGCGTTCCTCCTCACGACTACGTGTGTGAATGGTGTGTTACATCACATCTCCGCAATCTAGCACTTTGATTCCCGGCGTCAAGAGGAAACCTGTGGGAACTTGGTCCTAGCCTGTGAGTTTCTTCTCCAGTAGCACGGCCGCCTCCTCGGGATCATGGTAATAGGACTTCCGCCGTCCCGTTTTAGCAAATTCATGCTTTTCGTAGAATGCAATGGCTGCGCTATTTGACTCTCTCACCTCAAGATACACGTGCGTTACGCCTCCGGCCTTCAGTTCCGCCAGCGCGGCCTCCAGCAGCGCCCCGCCTTCACCTTTTCGCCTGTTCCCCCTCCTGACCGCCAGATTCAGTACTTCCCCTTCATCCGCGACTTGCCTCCCAATCAGCACACCTCCCAATTCCCCGCGCGTCTCGCTAACCAGCGCCAGCATTCCGCCCCAGCCACCTGACGCTTCATAACTCTCCTTCGACCACCTCGCCGCTTCCGGCGACTCCTCCATGATTCGCGTCACCGCCGCGGCATCTTCCGGCCGGAATCGCCGAATGGTCACCTCGTTCCCCAAACCTTTGCTCTCAGCGGCCAAGCCCAACTCCGCCCTTCCAGAAAATCTCCGCGTCCGTTCGCCGCACGTAATTCGCATCCAGTGTCAGCGCGTCCGTCAGCCGCTTCTCCAACGCCATCTCGTATCCAATCTTTCCAATCGTTGGCGCAAACTTGGCTTCGACTCGGACCACGCGATCCCCATTTTCTACTCTGGCCGCCCAACCCTCTTCACCTGCTACACACTCCATGTCCGGCGACACCCACGCCACACGCTCACTCCCAACTCTTTCTCCAACCCATTCCACAAATTGACGCGGAGCAATCACGGCCTCGTCCTCGATTCGTTGCAAACCGTTTCCGTTCCGTTGGTAGAGCGCTCCGAACACCTGCTCCCTATGGGCGTCCACGATCGCGGCCACATACGGCGTATCTTCCATCGATTGCGCCGCCAGCGCCTCTAACCGCGACACCGCGGCAATGGGCCTTCGATAAACCTCACTCCAGGCCTTTACCGACGTCAATCCCACGCGCACCCCAGTAAATGAGCCGGGTCCGCACGCCGCCGCGTAAACCTCCACATCCTGCAGCTTCAGTCCCGCCGCCTTCAGTACTCCTTCCACCGCCGGAAGCAGCCACGACGAATACTCCTCCGCCGAATCATGAATCGCCTCTTGCAGCACCGCTGCGTCCCGCAGCACCGCCACACTGCCCCGCGCATCGCACGTATCTATCGCCAGTAGAATCACATCCCGATTCTACAGGAACCTTGTATGCCCTGATGACTGACGGCAAGCTCTCTAAAAAAAATGGTTGTCATTTTGAGGGCATCCCAAGAGGATGCCCGAAGAGTCTCAACTTGCCCTTTACCCTCAAGCGGCCGCGCTAGAGCAATTCTAATGCCAAATTGGTACATCATTTTCCCTAACCTCCTCATTCCAATGGATATATCTTGACTCTTCGAGCACACTACATTACTCTCTGTAAGTACCGCCTAGGGGGGCATCCGAATCTATGGACTACAAGATCGGCGACAAAGTCGTTTACCCGAATCACGGTGTTGGCATTGTTGAACAGATCAGCTATGGAGTCTTGAACGGAAAAACCGAACGTTACTTCATGATTCGCATTGTCTCCAGCGGCTTGCGCGTCATGGTCCCGCAATCCAATGCGCTGGCGGTTGGTCTTCGTTCGGTCATTCGTTCCAACGAATCAACCAAAGTCCTCGGCTTCCTCGAAACCGGCAAACTCAATTCTCATCACGACTGGAAGCACCGCTTCAAAGAGAACTCCGAGCGCATGCGCACCGGGTCCCTCCTCGAAGTCGCCGTCGTCCTCAAGAGCCTGGTTTCCCTCAGCCGCAGCAAGCCCCTCTCCTTCCGCGAAAAGAAAATGCTCGAGCGCGCCAAGTATCTCCTCGTCAGCGAAATGGCCACCTCGCGCAACACCACCGCGGAAAGCGCCGAGGCCATCGTCGTCAAGTCCCTCGCCAAAGCCAAGCTCCAGTTCCCCGTAATGACCGAAAAGTTCGAATAACTCGCACGTTTTTCGATCACGCCTTTCCCCGAGCCCGCCTCCAAGCGGGCTCTTTTCTTGTCAGCACCTCTTCCAATGGCCTGTTATCTCCTGCGAATCTCTGTGAACTCTGTGTTAAGCCCTTTGTACCGCATCGCGAACTAGTCCAACGCCGTCACTCTCACATTCGCGGCGCGCAGGATCGCCGCCACCTTAGCCGCAATCTCCGGCGCCCCAGGCGTATCCCCATGAATGCAAATCGTCTGCGCGTCAACTGCGACTTCCGTCCCGTCGCTGGCAACCACTGACCCGCGCTCCACAATGCGCAACGCCTGTCGCCCAGCTTCCTTGGGATCGCGTATCAAGGCATCCTCAAACTTCCGCGACCGCAACGTCCCATCCGCCTCATACATTCGATCGGCAAATGCCTCCGCAGCCACTGCAAATCCCGCCGCGCGAAAAACATCCAGCATCTTCGACCCGGCGAGCCCCACAAGTACAACTTCGCGGCTCCAGCGAGCCACGCCTTCCGCAATCGCCCCAGCAATTTCACGATCTCGCGCAGCCTGGTTGTAAAGCGCTCCATGCGGCTTCACGTGAACGACTCGCCCGCCGCACTCGGCAGCGACCTTCGCCAGCGCCCGCACTTGCTCAAAAACGGAATCCGCAATCTCGCGTACCGGCATCTTCAATTCCACCCGCCCAAAATTCGCCCGATCCGGATAACCTGGATGCGCCCCAATCGCCAGCTTCCAGCGCATCGCCTGCTCGATCGTCGCCTTCATAGTCTCTTCGTCGCCCGCATGCCCGCCGCAAGCGATATTGACCGACGTCAGCGAACGCATCATCAATTCCTGCGTGCCGTCCGCAATCGCCTCCGGCAACTCTCCCATATCGCTGTTCAAATCAATCCGCAGCCAAGCGCTCTTCATCCCACCACCAGCTCGGGCGACGCCAGCAATTCTTCCTGCTCGCGCAACAATCCTCGCGCCGTTTCCATTTCGACCCGCTCAAACCGAATCTCATCCCGCGGCCGCAACTGCCCCAAACTATGAAAATCCGCCGAGATCACATTCGCAATCTTCGGATAACCCCCCGTCGTCTGCTGCTCCACAAAAAGAATAATCGGCATCCCCGACTCCGGCACCTGCACCGCTCCCAGCGCCACTCCCTCCGAAATCATCTCTCCCCCACCAGTAGAACAGGCACTCCCGCCTGTTTCCTCTTTCCTCCCGCCGTCTGCCTTTAAACTCGCACCCTCCAGCCGGATCCCCATCCGATTCGACTCCTCGGCCACGCGAAACGTACTCTCATAAAACGCGCGCTGCGCTTCTTCCGAAAACCAATCGCTCTGCGGCCCCGCCGTAACGCGCAAACTTTTTCGAGGCGCAAGTTTTTCCAATGCTTGCGCGGAGACTCGTCCTCTGCGAATCGAACCTCCCACCTCCGGTCCCTTCCAAGCTCCAATCTCCAACACATCCCCCTTCCGCAACGCCCGCCCCTCATGCCCGCCCAGCCCGCTCAAAATATGCGTCGACGCGCTTCCCAGAAACGGCTTCACCGCAATCCCGCCGCGCACGCACAAATAACACCGCGCTCCCGAACGTGTCGGCCCCAGCCGCAAAGTCTGTCCAGGCCGCGCTTCAAACGATGTCCACAACTCGACGGCCTCTCCGTCCAACGTCGCACCAAAATCCGAACCACCCAGCGCCACCACCGCGCCCTCAGGAAACAAAAACGTCCCACCAAGCAGCGTCATCTCCAACCCGGCAGCATCCTCGCCGTTGCCAACCAACCGATTCCCCACCCGCAGCGAAACCGCGTCCGCCACCCCCGAAGCCGAAACGCCCAACGGCCCGAATCCTTCTCTTCCCAAATCCTGCACGGTCGTGAACAGCCCCGGCTCCAGCACCCGAATCACTTCCATTTCCTCACCAGCGCCAAACCCCAATTTGTCATCCCGACCGCAGGGAGGAATCTGCTTTTGTTTTTGACTTTCATTGCCACGCACGCTCCACCAACGCGAATCGCTCCGCCGAAATCGGCGTAAACCGCACGCGATCCCCAATCGCCAACAAACTCAACTCTTCGCTCTCCGCTCGCACCATCGGAATCGGCGTCCTCCCAATCAATCTCCATCCCCCCGGCGTCGCAAACGGATACACTCCCGTTTGATTCCCCGCTATCCCCACGCTCCCCCTGGGTACCTGCCGGCGCGGCGTCGCCAGCCGCGGCGTCACCAACTCCTCCGGCAATTCTCCGAGATATGCAAACCCCGACACAAATCCGAGAAAATAAACAAGATACGTGGTTTCACTGTGCAACTCGATCGCCTGCTCGGCCGTAATTCCATGCAACGCCGCAACATCATTCAGATCCGCCCCAAACCCCCCGCCATAACAAACCGGAATCTCCACCACTCGCGGCTCCGGCAACGCCACGCTGTCCATTCGCGCCAGATAACCGCGCAAAATCTCCTCAACCTCCTCGTGCCGCAGCCTCATCGCATCAAACTTCACTAACACCGAACCATACGCCGGATGCAAATTCCGAATCCCCGGAACTGGCTCGTCCTGCAGCAACACCAGCAGTTTCCTAACCTGTTCATGTGCGCGAAGCGCGCTGCGGTTTTGTAGATGCCGGGCTTCAGCCCGGCCTTCTTCCATCGGCGGGTCGAAATAAACAATCAGCGTTTGATCGCTCGCAATCACGAATCGTGCTCCTCCACCCGCCGAAGTTTTCATACTGGCGAAAGTATATCCCACGCGCAATTCTCCTCCGACCCCTTGTGGGGCCCGCCTTCCAAGGCGGTCCGCTTGTGCAACACAACCCACACTTCACGATCCGTGAAGTACAATAACTGCATCCAACAACTCAAATGAAACCAATTCCACATCTTCATGTTGCCCTGGCAATCGCACTTCTCTTTTCACCCTCAACCATCTACGGCCAATCCAGAAACCCCGCTCAAACTGCGCCGGTGACTCGTGGCGTGCCTGTATCCGAACTCCTCGTCGCCATACGCCAAAAAGCCAAATCTCTCGAAAACACTTCCGGCATGCGTCACGGCTTCCAGTCTTTCACCGCCGCACATCATCTTCCGCCGGACAGCATCAAATACTCCGACTACGTTCTTGTTCGTCTGCTTTTCGAGGCCACGCGCGACGCGGGTTTCTGGAATCTTCATTGGAACATCACCGACCAGCCGCCCAACTCCGACAGAATCTGGCAGCAGTGGCGCAGCATTAACAAACCTTCGCTCACGGAGCCCACCGCCACCGCGGAATGCGACGAACTCTCCGCTTTGTTTGCATTCCTCGTCGAGCGTACGGGTGTCAAAAGCGTCGGCCTCTTCTGGCCCGCCGCAAATCACACCGTGGCGGTTTGGGTGGTTCAACCCGCCGCGGGCCCCGTCATCCGCGTCGTTGTTCCCACATCCCAGATTTTCCTTGAAGAATCCGATTTTTTCGACACAAAGAAGTTCAATCCCTGGAAGCAAAAAACAATCTACGAATACACGCGGCGGGATGTCCCAGATTCCTTTGAACTCTCCAAACCTCTCGCGGACTTTTTTCTACGCCAAGTCAATACTTACGCCGGCGCGTCCGATGCCACGCTTCAGCGTCTCCGCTATCTGCGCGACGCTGTCTTGAACCAACTGTGGACTCCAGAGCAAGCCGCCCGCGATGCGCTAAGCCGCCGCGCCGCCCTTGTTCCTGGTGCAACCGAAGACGCCTCCGCATTGCAATCCTTCGCGGACGACATGCGCCTCGCATCACTCCGAAAGTAGCTCTTCAAGCAAGGACCAAGCTGGGATCCGCGTTCAACGATGTATCCGCCAGGATGCCAGCACAAAACCGTGGATACGCCGCCGCCGCGATCATTGCGGCGTTGTCCGTCGAAAGCGCGCGGCTCGGGAAAAACACCTCAAGGCTAGCGGATTTGCCGCGCTCTTCAAACGTCGCGCGCAACTGCGAATTCGCCGCCACTCCGCCGGACACCAGCACACTCTCCACGCCCAGTTCTTCCCCCGCCCGCATCGTCCGCTTCACCAGATCGCGCACCACCGCATTCTGAAATTCGCGCGCCAGCCCAAGCGTTTGCCGCGAACACAGCGGCAGCAACTCCTCGAACTTCCTCTGGCCACGCTCGATGGCCGCTTCTCGCGTGCGAATCTCCTCGTTGTATTCCGGATGCTCGCGCAGGTGATACAGCACTGCCGTTTTCAGCCCGCTGAAACTGAAATCCAGCGAATTCCCTTTCATTTTCGTCGGGCCGAATTTCACCGGCGCGCTCGCTCCATCCGCGGCCGCTGCCAAGCGGTCCAGGATCGGCCCGCCCGGATACCCAAGCCCTAGCAGCTTGGCCACTTTGTCGTACGCTTCGCCCGCCGCATCGTCCCGCGTCTGGCCAATTTTTCGGTACCGCAACCGCGCACCAGCATCCCGCACGTTCGGATCTTCTGGGCTAACTTCATAAAGAACGGTGTGCCCACCCGAAACAATCAAACATACCGCAGGCAGCTTCGCCACGCGTCCAGCCTTGTGCGCCTCCAAAAAAACGGCGTGTACGTGCCCTTCCAGATGATTCACAGGCACCAGCGGCTTGCCCAACGCCTCCGCCAGCGTTTTTCCATACGTAATTCCCACCAGCAGCGCGCCCACCAACCCAGGCCCCTGAGTCACCCCAATTGCATCGACATCCGCAAGCCGCATTCCCGCCTGCCCCAGCGCTTCGCGCACCACCGGCACAATCTGCCGCAAGTGTTCGCGCGAAGCCAGCTCCGGCACCACGCCGCCATATTTTCTGTGCACATCGATCTGCGACGCCACCACGCTCGACAAAATCTCGCGTCCGTCGGCGACAACCGCCGCAGCCGTCTCATCGCACGAAGATTCGATTCCCAGAATTCTCACGCTCACCGATCGCTCCAGAAAGCCACAACTCACTTTTCCCCATGCTAACACGTCACTACTCGCAGCCGAACCGTGTGGAAACGTTTTTCTTTTTCCCCGTTTCAACCGATTGACAAATCCGCTCCCTCGCGGCTACTGTGCATTAGGAATGACGAGATTCACTTCTCCGCAAGTCCTCTCTAACCATGACCACTGATTCTTTGCATCCAGCGACAAACTCCACTCCGCCGCGCAAAGTGCGCAAAGCTGTGCTGCCCGCAGCCGGACTCGGCACGCGTTTTCTTCCCGCCACCAAAGCCCAGCCCAAGGAAATGCTTTCCGTCGTCGACAAGCCGCAAATTCAATATGTCGCGGAAGAGTGCGTCGCCTCCGGCATCGAGCACATCATCATCGTCACCGGCAAAGGCAAAAATTCCATCGAAGATCATTTCGATTCTTCGCCTTCTCTCGAACGGTTCCTCGAAGAACGCGGCAAACACGATCAAGCGGAGATGATCCGCAAAATCAGCAATATGCTGCAGTTCAGTTACACGCGGCAAAAAGAGCCACTCGGCCTCGGCCATGCCGTGCTCGTCGCGCGCGATCTTGTCGGCGACGAACCCTTCGCCGTCCTTCTCGGCGATGTCCTCATCCCCGGCCCCAATCCCGCCACCAAGCAGCTCATCGACGTTTACGAAGCCACCGGCGTAGGCGCTATCGCCGTCGAAGAAGTCCCGAAAGACAAAACGCATCTCTATGGAATCGTCGATGGCGAGCCTGCGCCGCAACCGCCTTTCGGCGCGCGCCTCCTGCGCATCCGCGATCTCGTGGAAAAACCAAAACCAGAAGCAGCACCTTCAAACCTTGCCATCACAGGACGCTACGTTCTCCCTCCTGCCATCTTCGGCTGTCTCGAACGCACCAAGCCGGGTGCAGGAAATGAAATTCAATTGACCGACGCGCTGCGCATCCTGGCGCAGGAGCAGGGTCTATGGGCATACATCTACGAAGGAATTTCCTACGATGCGGGCGACAAGCTCGGATTTCTGAAAGCTACCGTGGAGATTGCTTTGCAGAATCCTGAATTCGGCGAGGCTTTTCGCAGCTATTTGAAAACGCTGAAACTCTGATCTATCCCTGGCTTCTCTTCCGTCGGGCTTACCTTTTCTTCGCGGGCTTTTTGTCTTCTTTGCTGCGGTCTTTGGAAGACTTCTCCTTTGAAGAAGAGTCGCTTGCGGAACTTTCCTTCGACGCACCATCCTTCCCCGAGGCCTCCTTGGAAGAACCGTCTTTCGACGAAGCTTCTTTGGCGTCCGATTCTTTCTTATCTCCGCCAGTGTTGTCGCTCTTACTTGCTTCGCCTTCCTTGGACTTGCCCGCGTAATCCGTCACGTACCATCCCGAGCCTTTGAACTGAATCGACGGCGCCGTAATCACGGATTCCACTTTGCCCCCGCAGTGCGGGCATTTTTTCAGGTGCGGTCCCGAGACGTTTTCGATTTTTTCTGTGTTCCGGCCGCATTTCAGGCATTTGTACTCGTACAGGGGCACTGACGCTCCTCCCACGTGCTGTCCAAAACTAAAAGTATAGCATTGCTGCCGCTTGCGAACGCGAGTGGTCCGCCCGTTCCGCGTGCTAGACTCATGACCATGAGCGTCAAGACCGCTTCCCCCAAGCTGGCAGAACCTGTGAGTCCCGCCGTATCAACCGGCTGTCTCTATCTCGTAGGCACGCCGATCGGCAATCTCGAGGACATCACGTTGCGCGCCATTCGCATTTTGAAGGAAGCGGACCAGATCGCCTGTGAGGACACTCGCCATACGCAAAAGCTCCTGTCGCACTACGACATTCACAAACCACTCGTCAGCTACCATGAGCACAACGAAATGACCCGCGCGCCGGAACTCGTCCTGGCTCTCGAGCAAGGCGCGAAAATTGCTCTCGTGAGCGACGCCGGCACGCCGCTGGTTTCCGATCCCGGTCACCGCCTCGTCAGCCTGTGCCTGCGCCATCAAATCCCCATCGTGCCCATTCCCGGCCCGTCCGCATTGCTCGCTTCCCTTTCCGCTTCTGGCTTGCCCAACGAAGAATTCCTGTTCGTCGGCTTTCTTCCCGCCCGCACCGGCGAACGCCGCCGCGCCCTCGAACGGCTGCGCATCGAAGACCGCACCATCATTCTTTACGAAGCTCCTCATCGCATCGCGGAGTGTGTCGCTGACGCGCGCGAAGTCCTCGGCGACCGCGCCGCGTGCCTCGCCCGCGAAGTCACCAAAGTCCACGAAGAGTTTCGCCGCGGAAAACTTTCGCAACTCTCCACCTCGCTCGAAAAAATCCCCGCGCGCGGCGAAATCACCCTCCTGATCGGCCCGGAAGCTCCCGGCGACGCGCGCACGCAAGCCAATTCCACGCAAAGCCTCGCCGACCGCGTCGAAGAACTCATCCGCCAAGCCAAGCTCGATCGTAAAGAAGCCCTCAAGCTCGCCGCCAAAGAACGCGGCCTCACCCGCCGCGCCGCCTACGATGAAATCCTGACCGAGCGCAGCGACACTCCTGACGACGCAGCATAGCCTCGGAGCTAAGAAATGTCGCGGCGCAGCGACAAGACGAGTTTGGGAATTGTCTAGGTCATGAAAAAACGCCGGCTTCTGGTGGTTTGCGTCATTTGCCTGGTTTGCGCTGCTGGTGCGCGAGCGGGGCAGCAGACTGCTGAGACGATCATTCAGTCAATCGAAAAAGGCGGCTGCACTGTACTGGAGTCGTCCGGGGCAAAGGTCTGCCGCTATGACTATGCTGTGGATGGACGCGCTGTCGAGGCCATCTTGTTTCAGCCTGCCGGCACCGGGCCGTTCCCCGGAATCCTGATGATTCCGGGCTATGAGCGCACCGCCAGAAACCTGATCCCCATCGGTGTTCGTCTCGCAGAGGCGGGTTTTGCCTGTCTCGCAGTCACGCAGCCCGGCTTCGGAAAGTCGGCAGGCCCGCCCGATTTCGTTGGCCCCAAGACGCTCAAGGTCTTGAGTTTCGGTTACCGAAAGTTGCAGCACGAAGCATTCGTTGATCCAAAACGCATGGGCGTCTACGGCTACTCGCGTGGAGCAATGGCCGCATCTCTTCTGGTGGTCGGCGAACTGGACGACGCAAAGGCCGCTGTCTTTGGCGCGGGCATCTACGATTTCAAGCGAGCCTATGATGACAGCACATTGCGCGGCGTGCGCGAAAACATGAAAGCTGAAACCGGCATGACCAAGGAAGCCATCCGCGAACGCTCCTCGGTCCTGCGCATGGAAAATCTGAAATGCCCGGTGCTGATCCTCCACGGCGAAGATGATAAAAATGTCCCCGTCAGCCAGGCCAAGCTGTTGCGCGATCGCCTCACAGCTCTGCACAGGGACTTCGAAATCCACCTCTTCCCCGGTCGCGAACACTCCATCGGCCCCGAAGTGCCCGCCCTAACGCTCGACTTCTTCCAGCGCAAACTCAAGTGAACACTTCTGGCGAGCCTGCCCGATCTGCGTTAAACTTTCGATTTGGAAGACTGAGGTTAGACATGCTCCCCGCAAACGGAGTCATCGTAAAGAACCCGAAAATCCTCGGAGGGACAGCCGTGTTCCGTGGCACGCGAGTTCCCTTTCAGGCTCTTCTCGATTACCTCGAGGCTGGCGACACCTTGGACGAATTTCTCGACGACTTCCCTACCGTCACTCGTGAAGCTGCCATCTCCGCGCTGGAACTCGCGAAATCACTGGTGGTCGGCCAATTGGAATGAAGGTCCTGCTCGACGAATGTATTCCCCGAAAGTTTAAGAAAAGCCTGGCCACTCACGAGTGCCGGACGGTGCCCGAAGCAGGATTTGCTGGCAAGACAAACGGAGAGTTGCTATCCCTTGCCGAGCAGCATAACTTCGACGTCTTACTGACCATGGATAAAGGACTTGAGTACGAACAGAACCTTGCCGGCCGGAGGATTGCGGTTGTAATCGTGCGCGCCAAGTCAAATCGTCTTGCGGATCTCTTACCTCATGCCGGTGCATGCGCTGAGCAGATTTCCAGCGCGCGGCGCGGACAGATCGTACGCATTGGCGGGTAATCTAGGAATCCTACGCCGTGCCTTGAGCAAGGTGGTGCCATCGACGCACGCGAGGGGGTTCGATTTAGTGATGTCCCCTGACATGCCGCTCCAATCTCCTCATCGACAAGTGTTGTTGAATTGCCCAGAACCCTGTCATCAGTCCGGTCGCCGCGATCGTCCCGCCAACGATCAGGTAAATGTCCATGTACCATTGGGAGTTGGCAGTTGATTCGCTTAGAAGGTAGGCCCCGCCCACGAAAAATACCGCCGAGACGAGAATGCCGAGATTGCGGTCTTTTCTCATTGCTGCCTGGCCGGACGCCGCTTGGGGGTTGGTGAGAAATTCTCCCTTTTTGGAAACTCCTTCTATTGAACGATACTCTGCTGACATCCCATGGACATTTAATTCCATCTATGAGTAAAAGATAAACAGGTAAGTTCGACTCCTCGATAACTCACAGCGATGCTCCTCCTGGCCTGCGGTTCGCGAGAATCACAGCCACAGGAATGGCCCGTACCGCAAAATACAAAAAAGGCGGGCGACGTTCGGGTCGCCCGCCAGAATTGAACGTTTGGTTCTCGGTCCGTGGTTACCGAAGAAGGCTAGTCGTGGTGATGATCGCCGTCGTGATCCTCGGGTGCGAAGGCGACGCCGCGGAAGACTTCACCGGCTTTGGCCGAGCGAATGATGGTGAAATGGCCGATGCGTTCATCGCGGTCGCGGTCACCGTCGCCCGCGGGCAGCGTGGTGGCGTCAACGCGGTCGCTGACTTTGACCAGCTTGTTGGGGTCGGCGCCTTGATCGCCATTCGTGCTAATGGTTGAAGTGATCGCATAAATGGTTACCGTGCCGTCATGGTTGTGCTGACCGGTGATGTTCCGGCAGCCGCCCGTCGCGGGGTTGAGTGAAGTCGGGTAATTCGCGACGCTGTAAGGCACGCCGATATTCAAGCCGTCTTGCAAAACATACAGCATCGTCCACGTTCCGTTCACCAGACTCCATTTCTGCAGGCCGGCAGTGGCCAACGATTGCGCGTCCGCGACATTCCCATTGACCGGAGGGTTGGCCATCAGCCCGTCGCCTTCGTCGCAAACATAGAGCGTAGTTGCGTTGGCGAACCATATCCCGAACGGAAACGAGGTGTTCGTGCTCGCGGCCGTGTTGGGGAATCCCGGCAGAATCGCAATCGGCACCTTCGCAAGATCCGCCGCGGTGCCCGTTGGCAGTGTGCCCGTGCTACCCACCTGATACACCGTGTTGATGCCATTGCCGCCGCTGCCCTTGGTGATGAACAGTGTGTTGTTGAAAATGGTCATGCCGCGGAAGTTGGTGTCTTTCCCCGGTTTGTCGCCGTCGAACTGCAAGCGGCCAATCATGCCAATGTTCGGCGGCACAGAGGGCACCCCGCCGGGCACGAGCGTTTCCGCACCAGTGGCATTGATCAGCGCAATCCCAATCGGGGTGATCGGAAGCTGCTTCTTGCCCAAGTTGCCGCTGTTGTCGTTTCCCACCATGTAATACATACCGTTTCCGCCCTTGATGGCTGCGCGGCCGTTGTCTCCGCTGTACGCATTCCCATCCGTAATCGCCAGGTGGCCGTCTCCATTCACTTCCACGACGGCTCGGTAGTACGCCGTGGGAACAACCGGAGTGCTGTCAAAACTCGAGATGACCGAATTCGTCGGGTCACAGATGGCCGGCGTGCTCGAAGCCGACACATCCACCAAGTTGGGCGCGGTGGGAGAAAACGGAAAACCTCCGCAGCCCGGCCCGCCTTGGTAGCCCATGAACGTGATGGACTTTCCGTCAATCGAGCGGTTCAGCGCCAGCTCGGATTTCGAGCTGAAGCTGGTGACAATCTTATCGCTGGGAATCGGGAGCGTGTCCAAAAGTCGGCCATCGGCTGACAGGTTGTCGAGAAAGATTGGTGAGCTAACGCCAAAACTCCCGTCGCTACCGGAGTTGTTCCAGACATTGTGCGAGTCGAAGAGGTTGGGAAATTCGCCGTTGTCACTCGCGACGCCGCAAGTGACCATCACGTTCACGGTGCCGTTCGTGGTGGTGGGGACCACGACGGTGGTGGTGCCGTTGGGACCTCCGGCGCAGCCGCGCGGCAAGGTCTCGCCGATGGTGACCGTGTCGGCGGTGCCCATATAGACGCTGCGGCTGAGCACCAGGGAATCGCGTTGGAATTCAAAGTGACGATCGTGACGATCCTCGTCGTTTTGCGCAAACACTCGGGGCGCTGATGAGGCTACCGCGAGCGACAGTACTGCTACAGCTATGACATGATTTCTTTTCAAGTGTCCCTCCTTTGGGGAGGGCACGAAAATCACATGGTCTGCTGGTGTGCTTGATTTAAGTCTTGTGAAAATTGCGTCAATGGTGGGTGAGGAGGAAGGAGTCCTACAGCGCATAAGTTGCGCAAGGCCGCGATTGCACGCAACACTGCCGTGGCGGGTTCAACGAACGCGCCAAAGGGCAACTACTTCCGGAGAACGTGTTTTGCTTGCTTTCGCCTTTGTAGTGGCGGGTCTTTAGACCCGTTCTTTGTCGGAAGCAGATCGCTCGTTCCAAAAAAATCAGGCAGCGGATTCGGAGCGAAAAACGCGCTGGAAGCGCGGCCCGGTGAACTGAACGCCGATGAGGTGCTCGCCCTCGTTCTGGGCATTGGCGACGTGGACGACGCGGCCTTGGGTCGCGAAGTCCGTGTCGTTAGTGCGCGCGTCGGCGAAGCGGTCGATGCTTCGCGCGCCAGCGAAACGCTCAGCGCTTCCGGCCCCCGCGAAGCGGCCGGTCCGGCGCGAAGCATTATGCGAAAGCGGTATGCGGATTTCGAGATCGGAGCCGATGGCCACATCGAACCGCGTGACGAACGCGGCCCCATTACGGCACAGATTTTCACTGGAAGTTTCTTCCTCGAAGACCATGCCGCGGCGATCGCGCCCGCGAACCATCAGAGGCAAGCGAACGGCGATTCTACGTTCCGACCGCTGCCTCGAGAGGGTGGTGCTGGACTGGACCATGGGCTGGGTCCTCGTTTCTGGCGTTGCTGACCGTCCCGAGAGAATCCGGGCCGGCCAGCGCGGCGGCGCGGCCCTCGAAAAAGCGTTCCACGCTTTCGAGAACCTCGCTGGGCGTTCGCGCCGCATGTACGATTCGACGAAGCTCGCTGCCGTTCCCCACGCCATGAGTGAACCAGCACGCGAACTGTTTCATTTTGCCTAAACCATCGGGCAAATTCGCAGCGGTAATTTCCTGGTAGTAGCCAGAAAGTAACCGATGGCGGGCGTCGTCGGTGGGTGTGTCGTAACGGCCACTGGCGGCGTATTGCTGCATTTGCGAGAAGATCCACGGATTCGTCGCCGCGGCGCGGCCGATCATCACGGCGTCGCAGCCGGTTTCGCGCACCATGCGCGAAGCGTCTTCGGGCGTGTTGATGTCGCCGTTGCCAATCACGGGAATTTTCACGGCGTTTTTCACCGCGGTGATGAGATTCCAATCCGCGGCGCCGGTGTAGCCCTGCGCGCGTGTTCGCGGGTGTACGGCCACGCCTTCGATGCCGATGCTTTCGGCGAGCTTGGCGACGTCCACGGCAACGATGGAGTTTTCGTCCCAGCCCGCGCGCAGCTTGATAGTCAGCGGAATTTTTACCGCGGCGCGCACGGAACGGAAAATGTCCTCGAGCAGCGGCAGATCGCGCAGTAAGCCAGAGCCGCCGCACTTCACGACTTTTTTGGCGGGACAGCCGAGATTAATATCCACGGCGTCGAAGCCGAGGTCTTCGACCATTTTTGCAGCTTCCGCCATGACTGCCGGATTTGCGCCGAAAAGCTGCGCGGTAATGGGATGCTCGTCCTCCTGAAAAAAGAGGTAGCGATTGATTTTCTTGGCGTTGCGCGTGATGCCTTCGGAAGAGGTGAACTCCGTCATCAGCAGGCCGCAGCCTCCGAGGCTGCGGATCACGCGGCGGAAAAGCGTGTCGGTGACGCCCGCCATAGGGGCGAGGACCGCCGCAGGACGGATGGTCAGGTCGCGAATTTGGAAGCTCGCCGGAATCATAGGTTCAGTTTAGGCTCGTGCACGCGGCGTAGCAAGCCGGTGCATGGTTCGGCCAATGGATCTCGCCAACGCCGCCGAACTCACCGTTTCCATGCCCTCGACGCCCTTGCCTCCGGCAAACTCCGTCCTTCTATCGCTTGCGTCGGCCAGCCAGCACCGACTAGAAAACAGACATCGGGAAAGGGATAAGAGCAAAGATCCCACCCCTGCAAAACCCGCAAGAATGGACACCAGACTGTCCGTATTGGGACAGCGCCTCCGCGTTCTCCGTGAGTACTATGCTCCGTGCGCGTGAAACCAGTTTTTCGCTCCCAGCTAAATTACGAAGGAGAATCGACATGAAGAGATTGCTTGTGACAGGTACGATTTTGCTAGGGCTGTTTATCGCCGGGTGCTCCACGAACCCAGCGGCAGCTCCAGTGCCGGGGCCTGCGGGACCTCAGGGACAGACCGGCCAGCAAGGCGCGACAGGCCAGTCCGGTGATCCCGGCCAGACCGGAGATCAGGGATTGCCCGGAGACGAGGGCCGCAAGGGACGCCACGGAGATGCGGGACAACCTGGAGATCGGGGATACACCGGAGATCAGGGCCGACCCGGCGATCAGGGCAGGACCGGCGACCAAGGCAGGACCGGGGACCAGGGCCGTGAGGGCCGCGAAGCGCCATGCTCCGCCGGCGAACATCGCCACACGAATCCCGAAACCGGAAGAACGAGCTGCGTCCGCGACGAATAACCTAACCGGAAATTTCAGTGTCCGAGTCCCAGCTCGAGAACGATTTCGGCAGCCATCCACCGTCCTTAAACTGGCGGTGGATGGTCGACCGCCGCAATTTCTTCGTCTATCGCCTCTCCACAACCGTACCCGCCCCACCCTCATCCCGTGATCATTCTCAGCCGCGCCGCTCACATCAGCCGATACTCGCCGAGGAGCCGCTGGCGCGATCGGGACGCAATTCCTACCGCATCGCGCCCTTCTTCTCTTGTAGTGGCGAGTCTTTAGTAACGACTCTCCCCTGCGGCGCATCTACTCGAACGGAAGGCAACCAGGCTTCCGATGGCTTTCGTTGTCGCTGCGTTATCTAAGTCTGCTTTCCTAATAGGAGGAACTGAAGTGAGCGAATCTACCGGACGAGCCACCGCCACGGAATCCCCTAAACCCAGGACATTCCCGGCAAAATCCTATGCCGCGCACAACGCCACTTCCCCGCTTGTCGCGCATTCCATTCTCCGGCGCGAGCCGCTGCCCTCCGACGTGCAGATCGAAGTTCTCTATTGCGGTGTATGCCATTCTGACTTGCATCAGGCGCGCAACGAATGGAAGGACATGATGCCGACCGTGTATCCACTCGTGCCCGGCCATGAAATCGTCGGGCGCGTAGTCAAAGTTGGGAGCGCGGTCACCAAGTTCAAGACCGGGGATATCGCCGCCGTCGGCTGCATGGTGGATTCGGACCGTACTTGCCCGAATTGCCTGGCCGGCGACGAGCAGTTTTGCGACAGCTTCGCCACCTTGACCTACAATGGGCCCGACAAGCACCTCGGCGGCGTCACTTGCGGCGGATATTCCGACAGTATCGTTGTCGACGAAGCTTTCGTCCTCCGCATTTCCGGTAAGCTCAGCCTCGCAGGCGCGGCTCCCCTGCTCTGCGCAGGCATCACCACGTATTCCCCGATGCGCCATTGGAATGTGCAAAAAGGCCAGAAAGTCGGCGTGGTCGGACTCGGCGGACTTGGCCATATGGGCGTCAAGTTTGCGAATGCTTTTGGCGCCAACGTGGTTCTTTTCACTTCGTCTGCGGGAAAGGTTGCGGACGCCAAGCGCGTCGGCGCACATGAAGTGATTATCTCCAAGGACGCCGCGGAAATGGCCAAGCACGCCGGCACATTTGATTTCATTCTGGACACTGTGCCCGCCAACCATGACTTGAACCAATACATTGATTTGCTGAAGCTGGACGGGACGATGACGCTGGTCGGTGCGCCTCCCAATCCGGTCTCCGTTGCCATTGGCGGGTTGCTCTTCAAGCGCCGGCGGCTGGCCGGCTCCATCATCGGCGGCATTCGCGAGACTCAGGAAATGTTGGATTTTTGCGCCGCCAACAACGTTATCGCTGACGTGGAAGTCATTCCCATTCAGGAAATCAATAACGCCTACGACCGCCTCCTGAAGAGCGACGTGAAATATCGCTTCTCGATCGACATGTCGTCGCTCAAGCACGCATAATTCCGTCTCGCAGGGACCTCACCGTTCATCCCGCGAAGCAGCGGGATGGGTGGAGGTGCAAAAAACAAAACCTGCAGGGATGGGCCACCCAAAGGCTTTTTTCGGAATTAAGGCGCGGCCACCCGCGGTGATCAGCCCAGGTCAGGAATCGCCTTGGTCGCCTCATTCACGCGATTCGTAAAGTTCGCCGCGCAGATCACCAACAACAGCTCCACGATCTGTTCTTCCGAAAAATACTTCCGCATCGCCTCCAGATTCGTCTCTCGCAGCGTGGTCGCCGCGCGCGTCACCAGATCCGCAAAATGAATCACCGCTTTTTCCTGCTCGTTGAATAGATTGGAGCGCTCGTAGAACGTCAGCGCCTGGATTTGGTCGTTGGTGACGCCGATCCGCCTCGCCGAAGCGGAATGGGCTTTCGTTCAATACTCGCACCCGTTTATGATGGACGTCTTCAGATACGCCAGTTCCTTGAGTTTCTGTTCCACCGCGCCCGGACCGACAATCGCCTCATACATCGGCACGAACGTCTTCAGCACTTCCGGCTTGTGCGCCAGCATCGCGAAAAAGTTCGGCACCTTGCCAACGTTTTTCTTCAAACTCTCGTAGATCGGCTTTACCTCGGCCGCCACGCGTTCTTCCCCCACTGGTGTAATCGTCGCCATAACCTTCCTCCTTAGCCTCGCGATTCTACCAGCAGACCACACCCAACGGAACCGCTGTCTCAGCGAGAATAGGCGCGTCGCTTTAACGCCACCCAAAGGCGTTTTTCGGAATCAAGCCGCTGCCCACCCGCCTCTATGGGCATGCCTTATTTGCTGGGTAGCACAGTTTGCATCCCTTCGCCGAAGGACTACAACAATGTTCTCCTCCATTCGGACACGCATTTTGGACAATATTACGTGCTTCTACCGAAATGATGCAGGTCGCAATGTTCCCTTGACTGAGCGAGACTAAACCAGCGGCGTTGCACGTACCCCCATAGAACACTTGGTACGGCTGTCCAAACCCCGATACCGTAGCGGACACCTTGTGAACTCCCAGTGCGAGAGTCACGGGCGGACCGCACTGCGCCGACTTGCCGTCAATCTTGGCGTCGATCGCAGCGCTTGGTGTTGCGGGCAGCATTTCGTTTCCTGGTGAACAGAGCAATTGTAAGGTTGCTGAAGGAGTGGACAAGACCTGAATGCTAAGACTTTGCGTTTGCGAGAACGCGCCAGTAGAAGTATCCGTCGCTACGACCGAGAAGGGAAAGGTACCGACAAGCGACGGGATTCCGGAAACCGTGCCCATCGTCCCCTTAAACACCAGGCCGGGCGGTAGTGATCCATTTAAAGTCCACGACGGCGACGCGGCTTGGACTACCGTCAGAGTCTGGTTGTACGTTTGATTCAGGAGGGCAGGAGGCAACAACTTTGAGGTGATGAAAGGTCCGGGCGGCCCGGCGCGATTTGGGCTATTCTGATTATAGGTGACAGAGAATCCATCAAGGTCGCCATCAGGGTTCGACGGTGTCGAATAGACCCAATCCGGGCCGAGTTGCTGGCTCATTGATACCTCCTCTCCCGAATTGAAATTTGGTGAACCAAGCGGTCCTCCGCCTGTCGCAACTTGGTCCTTAAGATCAAACGATACGATGTTATAGTCGGCCAGCGTTTGAATCCCTGAGGGACCGGATGTAGCCTCCTCAATCCATTCCGCACTAGACAAATCACCTGCATAGGTCACAGTAGTCGAAAATGACCAATTCTGAGTTTGGTCTGTGAATTGGATGACCCAATGGCCCGCGTTGCCTGGGACCGGAATCGGGGTGCCAATCGCAGGGGTGATACTTACCAGGACGATGTCGCCAGGCGACAGATTGTTCGACGTGGCCGACCCTAGAAAGTTTCCAATTCCCGCAACGGGTGTAATGGGGCTTTGAGGGCTTGGAAAGACTTCAAACCAGGCATAGTAATCCGGACCTCCGAAGGGGTCATACCATGGGTGGTAATCTTGCTCGGTGCCAGCTTGTAGGACGGTGTTGTTCGTCAATCCGTCTATGCCGACCCAAGTGCTCGAACTTCCGTGTGGGGAACTCTGGTCAATGGTAGGCACTGTCCACTGGGCAGTTACTCCAGTGAATGGTCCACCCTTGCCGAGCACATATCCGGCCCAATTTGGGCTGCAGCCAGCAACAATCCCGCACACTTCGGCCGGACCAGAATCAATGGAGATGACGGCAGTGCCTGGTTTCTTAGCCTGAAGGATACCCTGCACATCGCTTGGAAACACATACAATTGGGCCGGGACCTCCAGTACGTCCGGCTTGTCGATAGTGAAGAGGACCTTGCGACTCGCATGCAAAACGATGTAGGAGTTGGGAAGCACTGAAACACTTGCGGCCTTATCTTGCAGCGTGAGATGGACGATAGGCCTGCCTTCATGAGACTCTCTGGTCTTCGGAAGTTTCTTGGCTTCCTCTGTCGCTGGATCGAGAACACGAAGCGTAATTTTGACAGTGTTCTCTTGCGGGGAGAGCTGGGCAGCAGTGGTCACCCCGTATCCCCCCATACAGATCGACAGCGGCAAAAGCAATCCAATCAGTCGCTTTACAGGCCGCCGGGCGTTTCGCCCAATCGGTTCGTGTTCATCGCTTGTGTCCATGCAGTGTCTCCCTCGCTTCGCATCCGGGATGATTCGTTCCGTTCAGCGGCACTCCGTAGATCGCGCGCCGCCACTTGCTCGCGCATTCTCCAGTGCTGGCGGTGCCGCGCTGCGGCAAGCAACTTCTCGAAAGCGGCTTCGTTAGAAATGGGTAAGAGTACTAAGTGGTTCGCCAACTCCGTGGGGCAGCGTTCGCTGTGAGTCTGCCACGACTGCTTGTGAAGGTCAATATACGGATCATGGTCGAAGTTTTGATCTAAGAGATGTCTAGGTAGGACTGAAGTCAGATTGGATGAAGGCGTCGGCCGGGTGCCCCACGTGTCGCCGTTACACGTGGGATCTTTGTTTCACGGTTTTGACCGCACCTCTCAAGCCACCAGCAGGGCTTTGGGGTTCTTCTTCGCGATCATCAAGAGTTTGAGGGCGGCCTGGCGCGGGCGGCGCGTGCCTCGCTCCCAACTTCGTACGCATTGTCATGGGACGTCAGTTCGCATCCGTAGGTGCGGCCGTTCCGTCCGACCAATGTCCGACTGGAATCATGAACTCGGTTATTGGCTCCGGGGCGCCCTGAAACTGCGGATTCAACATAACCGGGGAGCCAGGCAGATCCGCACCCCAAACCTTGGGATCTGTTAGGGGGATGTAAAACATCAAATGCGGAAGCCAATGCCCGGCGGAGTCGTTTAGGTACCCTTGGCTCGACATCATGTAGCACATGGCGCCCGGTTCCAGGGCTGGCAGTTCTTTCGTCTCGAATGCCTTGATACCATCGATAATCTGAGCTTTGGAGAGTCCAGCCAATACCAACTCCGTCCTCTTGATAGTGAGTGGCAGGATGGATCGCGCCGCCGGCGGATTGAAACAGATCGGACCTCGCATCTTGGGGTTCCAGAACTGCGGGAAGTCGAATGGAGACATCCATGATCGCTCTACGACGCACACAAAGCCGTTCTTGCCTCTGATCGCCGTTTCGTAACCATGTCGTCCGAGGACCAGGACTTCGGCATCGCCGGATATTGCCGTCGGGGCTGCACTACGTGCCATGGCGATCTCTGCATTTCGATCCGCCATTAGATACTGATCGATGGGGGACATTTTGGGATACGACGCCTTGAGGTCTTGTGCCCGCGCCAGCCACAAGGCACTCAGCACCGCAGCCACAAGCGATGCTCCTAATACAGTCGCCTTCATCATCCTTCCCTTGGTCGTCATTTCCGTTTTGACCTCCCAGCCGAGCCATAATTTATACCTCACCGCTTCAGCCTGCAACGCCTCATCCAGGTTCTTGACTGCTGCCTAGAAATTCTTGAAAATAGCACTTGCGAACCGTTTTGGTTGTGGTACACTATCTTTCGGGTAAAACTGCGGCTTGACGCGGTTTTGCCCTTTTTCATTTTGCGCGCCATTTTCCCCCGGCATCTCTGGTCCAGATCGTCCCAAATCCTTGTAGGGGCGCGCTTTAGCGCGTCCCAAGGAAAGGCACCCGCCGCGGCTGGTGCCCCTACTGTCTTTGTTGAGTCTTTGCTTCTCCCCTTGCCTGTGAGCTGCTGATTGACGATTGTCAAAATTCCCTTCTGGATTGAAAAATGAAAAACAAAAAACCGAACGCTGAACTTGTCTGGAAACAATTGGAAGACCTCCTCGCTCCGCGTCTGCGCCTCTCCGTCATCGAGCGCACGGTCTATGCCCATCTCCTGCGACACAGCCTCCAGTTTTCGCTTACGGGTGTCGGACGCAATATCCGTCTATCTGCAGGTCCTGTGCGCAAGGCGGTCCGCCGCCTCGTCGCCCACGACGCTTTGCGCATGGTCCAGCGCAGCAAAAGGGGGCACCTGGTCGAGGTGCGGCTGCCCGACGAGATTCCCGCCGCAGGGCTGACCCGCATTGGACTGCGCGCCGCCGCCAAACAAAAAGCCACGGGCATCCGTCCGCCGGTGAATCTCGAGGGCGTGGACTTCATGAAGAACAAGCCGTTGCGCGACTCCATCCACGCCCGCGAGCGCGAACAATGTTTCTACTGCTTGCGCCGTACCCCGCCGTCGGTCCAGTGCCTGGACCACGTCGTCCCGCAAGCCCGTTCGGGGCGCAATTCCTACCGCAACCTGGTCTCCAGTTGTATGGAGTGCAACACCCAGAAAGGGGAAACCGCCGCCGCCGATTTTCTCCGCCGTCTCTACCGCGAGCGCCGCCTCACCGCCGCCGAACTCGCCGCCCGCCTCCGCGCCCTCGACGCCCTCGCCTCCGGCAAGCTCCGCCCTTCAATGCCTCACAACCTGTAGGGGAGGGGCTTGCCCCTCCCGGAATGATCCCATCAAGCGCCGTACGCGGGACATAGGTTAGCCCAGCGCGCTTGCCCTGAGCGCAGTCGAAGGGTGAGCGCTGGGTACCAAGCGTGTAAAATCCCAAGCACCAGAGGTGCGACACATGTCCCACCCTACGCTCACAATGTACTGGTTCGCGCGCCCCGTCCTGCATGTGACCGACGTTGAGGCCTCGCTCCGCTTTTACGTTGACCGGCTCGGCTTCACGAGTCCCTGGCGCTACGACGAGGGCGGCAGAGCGCACGTTGCACAGGTCGACCGGCAGGGCTGCGCGCTTATTTTGGCCGACACGTGGCCGGAGAAGATTGGCAAGGGGCTGATGTTCATTTCCCTGAACGCCGAGCCGGAGACGCAGGTCACCGCGTTGGACGCGCTGCGCGCGGAACTCGAGGCCAAGGGCGTTTCGGTCAAGGAGGGTTCGTGGGGCTACCGGCTCCTCGTGGTTGATGATCCCGACGGCAATCAGCTCTTCTTCAATTATCCGAGCGAGGCTTCTTCCGGCAAGATTCTTGGAGAGGAAGCGTAATCGCCCACCCGCCCGCATCATCTCGGGCGGCGCTAGTTCGCGGGCCTCGGGGGCGGCCCTGGCTTCCCCAGTGCCTTGGCGGTTTCGGCCCAGAGTTCCCTGGTGGCGGGATCGCTTCTACGCAATTTGCGCGCCAGGTCCGCGCCACGAGCAAAATTGCGCTCTGCATCGGCCCGAGCGCCGCGGCTCTGATACACCATAGCGAGAAAGAAAAAGTCTGTTGGTTCCGATCCGTTGCTGAATTCCACCGATTTATTCAATATGGTGAGCGCTTCGTCCCAGAGCTTATTGCGGATCAGCGCCAGACCCAGCGTGTTGTACTCCGCGCCGGCGTTCTCCCCTGCGAGCTTCACGGACTTACGCGCAAGTTCCAGCGCTTCCTCAGGGCGGCGCAACCGCTGGTCCGGCACCGTCAAGAGAAACCAGGCAAGGTCGTTGAGTGATTGCGGATTATCCGGCTGAGCTTCACAAGCCTTGCGATAGGCTGATTCGGCCTTGGAGTAATCTCCAAAAGCGTTGTAATCAGCGGCAAGGGAATAGAGTGAGTTGACGGTGTAGGGATTCTGCGCACCCAAGACCCGCGCGCGTATCTCCGCGGTTTTCGCATCGAGCGCGGCTGCCTGTTCAAATTTGTGGGTTTTGAAGTAATCGGCCGCAAGGCTGCTCATGGACCCGAGCGTATCGCGATTCTCGGGACCGAGGACCTTGCGGCGGATTTCGAGAGTCTGGATATCCATGGCCTCGGCTTCCGCAATGTGCCCCTGAACGCGGATATCATTGGCCAAATTATCCATGGAACGCAGGGTGTTTGGGTGCTCCGGTCCCAGGACACGGCGCTGGATCTCCAGGACCTGCCTGTCGAGCGCTTCGGCTTCCGCAAATTTCTTCTCGGCACGGTAGTCGAACCCGAGATTTACCATGGCGTCCAACGTGTCGGGATGTTCGGCGCCAAGGACTCGGCGGCGACTGTCGATCAACTCTTTATTCAATAGTTCCGATTGCGAAGATTTACGGTCGGTTGAGTAAGCCGCTGCCAGATTGTTCATGGCGTTGAGGGTATCTGGATGATCGGGGCCGAGCACGCGCCGGCGAGTTTCCAGAACCTTGCTATTGAGTGTCTGCGCCTGGGCATATTTGCCCTGTTCGAAGTACATGATCGCCAGAAAGTACATGGAATCCACGGTTTCGATGGCTTCCGGTCCGTTGACGCGGCGGCTGATCTCCACCGCTTGAGTGCCGAGAGCTTCGCCTTCGGAGTACTTGCCTGTCTCATCGCAAATCGACGTGAGACGGTTCATGGATTCCAAGGTGAGCAGGTGCTCGGGGCCGAGAGCCCGGCGGCTGAGTTCTAAAGTTTGCTTGGCAAGCGCTTCCGCGTCGGTGAACTTACCCTGCAATTCCTCAGTGCTTGCGAGCTCAAGCATGGTGGCAATGGTCTTCTGGGTTTCCGGCCCCCCGGCTTTTTTGTCGAGTTCCAGAGCCTGCTCGAGTTGCTTGCGGCCCTCGGCGTAGAGTCCCAAGTCCGTATAGGTGCTTCCAATGGTCGCGCGGATAGCGGCTTCAATTTCCGGCTGGCGATTGAATTTACCGCTGACATTCTGCGCGGCACGGTCTAGAGCGGTGCGCACTTTCATATCGGGGTCAGGTTTGGCCTGGTGGTAGGCGCTGGCCTGGGCCAGCAGATCCTTTTGCAGAAAGTCGTTGACTGCTTGCGCTATTTGCGACTGCTGTTGGGCTTTGCGCTCGGCTTTGCGCGCCTGCACTGCTTCCCACGCGCTGGCGATCACGCCCAACACCAAAACTACAAAGACCGCCGCCACTGAGGAAACCAAGGCTTTATGGCGCCTCGTGAATTTGCGCAATTGATAGCTGGTGGTTGCCGGTTTCGCGGTGATCGGCTGATCTTCCAAATAGCGCCGCATGTCTGCGGCTAAATCGGCAGCCGAGGGGTAGCGGCGGGCTTTATCCTTCTCGAGGGCCTTAGCGACAATCGTCTCGATGTCCCCGCGATAGAATCGGCTAATGGTGCTGAGAGGGGTGGGATCGACCTCCTGGATGGCGCGCATCGCTTCGTGCATTTGCCGCGACAACGCGTAGGGCATTTTGCCTGCCAGCAATTCGTAAAGAATCACGCCAAGAGAGTAGACGTCGCTTCGCACGTCGAGGGCCATGGGGTCGCCAAGCGCTTGCTCGGGACTCATGTACGCCAGCGTACCAAGCAGTTGCCCAACTTCCGTTTGCCTGGTGGCCTGGGCATCCGAATCCGTGGCACGCGCCACCCCGAAGTCCAGTATCTTCGGCTGGCCTGTTTCATCCACCAGAATGTTGCCGGGCTTCAAGTCGCGGTGGATGATGCCGCGCTGATGCGCGTGCTGCACGGCATCGCAGATTTTAATCATCAACGCCAAGCGCTGGCGGAGGGTAATTTTATGCTCGTCGGCGTACTGCGTAAGCGGCTTGCCATGAATGAGCTCCATGGCGAAGAACGGCTGTGGTCCGAAGCCAGTATCGGCGCTGCCAGCTTCGTAAACTTGCGCGATTCCCGGATGGTGCAGTCCGCCAAGCGTCTGCGATTCCTGGTCGAATCGCCGCAACAAAGTTGGGCTGGCCCAGGCCGCCTTGATCACTTTCAGCGCGACACTCCGTCGAGGGTGGTCCTGCTCCGCCTCATAGACGGTACCCATGCCACCTTCTCCCAGCAGGCGGATGATGCGATAGCGGCCTATACTTTCGGGCAGGGAGCGCGCGGGAGGCTGGTAGATAGCGCCCTCCGCAGCCGAAAGCGTGGGTTTGTTGTCTTCTGAATCTTCGGGACGACGTGCGCCGGCCAGATCCTCGGGCAATGGATTAGGCCTCCTGACATCGGTTTGGGCAAAGCATATGTACGTCTTGAATTGTTGTCTAGCCAAAAGGAACACGCACCCCCTCCCTCGCTCCGCACCATCAGGGCGGGTGGCGCCACCGGCCGTCGTAAATGTATTACAATCCCTGCAATAGGAGGTACCACTGCCGTGCGTCAGCTTTTGATCAGGCTTCTTCTCGTTCTTGCGGTGACATTCTCGGCGCTGGCGCAAACTGCAGTGACGCCCGACTTCTCCGGCACTTGGGTCCTCAACGTCTCGAAGAGCACACTTGCGAAAGACAGTACGATTAAGTCCGAAACAGTCGTCATTGCTTACAAGAAATCGACGATCATTTTTCATTATCAGACAGACGGCAAGAAGTCGACGGAAACGTATACGCCAGACGGGCAAAAGCGCGTCGCAAAGGATATGTCCTCCGGTCAACTGATTTCAAAGGCGAGCTGGCAAGATTCGGTGCTGGTGATTGAATCTACGCTTGAAATAAAGATCCCCAACGTTGTGGTCAATGTTTCCGGGCTTAAGCCCGTCATCGATAGGTGGACTCTGGCGGCTGACGGTCGAACTCTCACTCGCGAGACCTCCGAGCCCAACAAAGAGATCTCCGTGTACGACAAGCAATAGCTGCAATAGCATAGACCTTGAATTCTTGCCCCTATCCAAGCTTGCGAATGAATTCCACGTGTGCATTGCAACGCAGAGGAGAGAACGAGCATGGCAGGACAATCACAAGCGGTGCATTCCGGCGAGCCATCCGCGGTCATTCGCCGAGCCTCTGCGGCGGACGCAGAAGTATGCGGAAGAATTTGTTTCGAGGCGTTTACCGCGCTCGCCAATCGTCACAGTTTTCCTCCTGATTTTCCGTCGCCGGAGGCTTCCATTGGAGTGCTCTCGACGATGTTCTCGCACCCGGGGTTTTATTGCGTGGTGGCGGAACAGGACGGGAAAATCATCGGCAGCAACTGTATGGATGAGAGGACAGCAGTTGCCGGTGTTGGGCCGGTCACGGTGGACGCGGCGGCGCAGAACCGCGCGGCGGGGCGCGCGTTGATGCAGGCCGTGCTGACACGCGCGGTGGAACGGAAATTTGCGGGAGTAAGGCTAGTGCAGGCGGCATTCCACAATCGGTCGCTGTCGCTGTATGCGAAGCTTGGTTTCGTTGTGCGCGAGCCGCTTTCCTGCATGCAGGGGCCAGCGATGAAGAAAATGCTGCCGGGGTATGGGGTGCGGCCCGCGGTGGCTGGAGACCTCGCAGCTTGCAACGACTTATGTGTGAGAGTTCACGGACACGACCGTGGGGGGGAGTTGAAGGATTCGATTCAGCATGGCACGGCGACTGTCGCCGAGCGCGATGGGCGCGTGACTGCGTATGCCACTCCGATGGCGTTTTGGGGGCACGCGGTTGGCGAGACGAACGAAGATTTGAAGGCTTTGATTGCCGCAGCGGCGGCTTTTCAAGGGCCGGGCATAATTGTCCCTAGCCGCAATGCGGAATTGTTTCGTTGGTGCCTCGAGAGTGGGCTTCGCGTGGTGCAGCCGTTGACGCTGATGACCATGGGACTTTACAACGAACCGGCTGGGGCTTATTTGCCTTCCATCCTGTTTTAAGGAGGGCGATTCATGTCGTGGTCGGGCCGGTCACGGTGGGTGGCAGGCCCGTAGCCCGAGGCGAAAAAGCTAACCAGGCGCTGTGGAAGTCCGCTCGACGGGCTGCTTTGTCCGTGCCAGCGCGAGAAATGCCACACCGAGGATCACGAGCACACCCGAGCCGATCCAAAATCCTTTGCGCTCGCTCGCATACTGGGGCTGAAATCCAATCGCCGACATCACAACAGCGTGAGCGAAACTCGACCACGCGGTAAAGGCGATCAGGCTACCGTGGGCCGCTAGGTTACGTGCTGCGAGCACCAGGAAAATACCGAGCGTGATGTACAGGCTAAGCATCATATCGTCGCCGGGATTGGAAGCATTTCCGTGCCACAACTCCATCGCCACGGGATAGATGCCGGCAGAAAAGAGTAATCCCACCAACACCAACAGGACTTTCAGCGCTCGTTCTCGATTCATGGTGCCCTCCTCCCCAAAGCCAGATACCGAAAGTACATGCACAGTCCATCTAAAGACGAGAATCTTAAGTGGATGTCGCGGGACAGGTCAACGAGGTGGGGCACGGGGTGCCCCACGTGTCGCCGTTATACGTGGGAGCTTTGTTTCACGGTTTTGACTGCACCTCTCAAGCTACCAGCAGGGCTTTGGGGTTCTTCTTCGCGATCATCAAGAGTTTGAGGGCGGCCTGGCGCGGGCGACGCGTGCCTTGCTCCCAACTTCGTACGGCATTCTGACTCAGCGCTTGCCGGGTGGATCACCCTTCATCCAGAACCTCGAGCCATATGGTACCGGTCTTTACTTCCTACATAGGGATGGTTTGCGAGTGCTATACTCTGCGTGCTTCACAACCAATCCCGTTCTCCCGTTCACCTCTCCTGCCTATAGGCCATAACCGAACTCCTCGAGAGGCTCGAAACCCGGGAGATGGAGTAATCCTCATGCTGAACAGAGACAAAGATTTGGAGTCCCTCTCTGAGGGGATTCCTAACATGCCGCGCAGCCTGACTGCGCGCGAGCGCCTCGCGGACCATCTGTATTTCTATCTGCAGACGGCCTCCTGGTTTGTCTTCCTTATAGGTGGCATCGCGGGATACGCCATCAAAGGCCTGATCGGTTGCGTTGTGCTGCTTGCTGGCGGCTGGCTTTTCGGAATGTGGATGCGCAGAAGCCTGGGCCAACGGGGTCGCAACCAATTTCTTGGATTTTACCAACGCATCCGGGAACGCGCCAACGGCTCCCGGCGCGGCCTGCTGGAATGGTTAATTGAAGCCATTCGCGGCAGCGGCTTTACCATCTCCAAATGCCGGGCCATCACCGCGGCCTACGATCGCGCAATGCTCCAGGGCCGTTCGACAAGTTCCGCCGCTGAACAACAAGCCATCCTCCAGCGTCTTGACGCGGAAGTGAAGCGTATCTCGTATTCGAGTTGACGCGTATGTCTTGGTCCGTGCGCCAAAAATGGCTTTTTCGGGCAATCCGCGCCGTGCCTACAGCGATGGCTCTTGCCGGTACACTTTTCACTCTCCAAGAGATAATCGCGGCAATGAATGCAACTACCGGACTGCTGCAGGTGCTGCCGAGGTTAATTCTGACCGTTGGCTTCTGGTCATGCTCTGTTGTGGGGTGCTGGTATGGATGTATCGGGCTATACCAATGGCGCGAGTCGACGCGAATACTGAAAGGAATTTCCTCACAAGATCGCAAGGCGATGTCGGTGTTATGCCGAATCTCCGAGGCCAACCGGGTGGTGTACGGCTCTCAGCCCCTCACGTTTACTCTAGGTGTCATTGGTTTGCTCGCCGCTCTGCTGCTCAAAGAACCTCGTTGGCTGGGTGCCGCAGTTATGGCGGTGGGTCTGCGATGGTGGCTTTGGGTGCGCACCACCACTCCGCCTTTTGTTTTGTTTCTGTCGACTTCCGATCCTCGAAGTATCGAAGTTCATCGCCAGACCAAACATCTTGTGAGTCCTCTTCGCGTTGTAACACTGCTAGACCTGGGAAACAGCCCGTCCTCGAAGGTCGCCAATGAACTGCTAATGGATTGTCTAAGAACAGGAAACGACGACGACTGGTGGAGGGTCATCACAATTCTGATCGAGTTAACGCCGCTCGTGGTGGTCAACGCCGACGCAGAGAGTCCGGGAGTGATCCGGGAAACCATGCACCTCATTTCAAAAGGGTTCACGTTCAAGACAGTCTTCCTGACCATTGGGGATGCCCGCCTTCTGCGGCAGGAGCCGGAACCCGCCGCTAGCGTATCAAGTTGTTATGTTACTTCTGCAGTAGGACTTCAGGCGACGATCGAGGCGATTCTGAACACGGGGGAACTTCCGGAACAGCGTAGAACCGTGAGTTCGTTGGCGCGGGTCTCAGGTGACCGCGAGGCGGCGTTGTTCGAAGCGGCGTCGCGTCGCAAAACGCGCTAACCTATTCGCGGAATGAAGGCCGTCTCATCAGGAGCAGTACTGATTTCATGTCATCACGGAAAGAGCTTTGGGTTGGCCAAGTTTTCTTCCGCTTTGGTGCTAGTAGGCTTCAAAAATTCATCGAGGCGGAGGAATTTGCGGCCTAGGGCGCTGCTGTAGGATGACCATTCGGGTTCGCCGGAGTCGGTGGCCAGGGCAGCGCGGACGGCGGCCATTTTTGAGTCCATGTCGTCGAGGTAGTGGAAGACCAGCGCTTCGCGGATCATGGGGAGTTTTGGGGAGCCGAATTCGTATTGGCCATGATGGCTGATGAGAAGATGCTGGACGACGGTTTTCAAGTTGGCGGGAAAACCTTCGATAGCGTCCATGGCTTTCGAAACGGTTTCGAATTCCATCATGATGTGGCCGAGGAGCTGGCCTTCAACGGTGTAGCCGATCGCGCGTTCGTAGCAGAGTTCGTCGAGCTTGCCGAGGTCGTGAAGAATCGCGGCAGTGAGAAGCAAATCGACATCGAGCTCGGGATAGTGCGCGGCCACTTGTTTAGCGAGGCCGCAAAGGCCGATGACATGCTCGAGCAAGCCGCCGAGAAAAGCGTGGTGCATGACTTTGGCGGCGGGAGCGCGTTTGTAGCGTGTGGCGATGGCGGGATCGTTGAGGATGCTCGTGGTCAACTTTTTCAGCCAGGAATTGGTGATCGATCCGGCAAATTCGAGCAACTGCGCGTACATTTTGCCAACGTCTTCCTTGGTGTGCGGTAGAAAGTCGGCGAGGTCGACCTCTTCGGGCTTGGCGAGGCGCAATTGCTGGAGCGAGAGCTGCGGCTTGTTGCGATAGATCTCGACGCGGGCCTGCACTTTGACGAAATCGTCGCGGCCGATGTCTTTCGCGGCAACTTCGAACTGGTCCCACATACGCGCTTCGATGGTGCCGCTGCGGTCGCCAAGCTCCAGGCGCAGATAGGATTTGCCTTCGCGCGTGTTGCGAATTTCTTTTTCGTGAACGAGGAAAAAACTCGTGATGTTCTGCTCGGTGCCCAGATCAGTGATAAAAGAAGTCTTCATTCGTTAACTGCCCGCATCCGTCGATTTCTTTCCGAACAATAGATATTTTTTGTGAGCCTTTTTGGCCTTGGTGACTTCCGGCGTGGCGCTTACTTCCTGAATCTCGGAGTTGCTGCCGCCGGCGGCGTCCTGAAAGCCGGGCTTGACTACGACATAGCTCTGCTCGCGGAGCGTTTTCAGGTATTCGCGCAGCGAAGGCTCCATGCGCGTGGTGTAAAGCTTGTCCATGATTTCGGGCTCTACTTTGGCAAGCGGCTGCTCGCCTTCATCGTAGTGTTCGAGGACCTGCAAAATGAGAAAGCCCTGCTTGGTTTCGAGGACGTCGGTAAGCCCATTCTTCTTCATTTTGAAAACCGTGTCTTCCAACTCTTTCGAGAGCTCTCCGTGCTTGTAGACGCCGAGGTAGCCGCCCTCTTTCGCGGTGGTTCCGTCTGAAAAACGTTTGGCCATCTCGCCGAAATCTTCGCCATCTTTGACGCGCTTTAGAGCGGTCTCGGCTTTTTTCTTCAGGTCGGGAATTTCCTCGGGCTTCTTCCCTTCCGTGTTGACCTCGATCGAGCGCAGGGCCACTTGCTCGGGCCGCACGAAATCTTTTTTGTGCTCCTCGTAGTATTTGGCGACTTCGTCCTTGCCAATGGTGATGTGCGAGCCAACCTCGCTGCTGATGACGCGCTGCGTCAGCAGGCTGTTGCGAATGTTGTTTTTGAAATCTTCCCAGTTCAGACCTTGGCTGGAGACCGCTTTCTCAAGATCTTCCATGCTTTCCAGTTTGTTCTGGATGCGGATTTGATCGAGCTTCTTGATTACCTCGGGTTCTACGCTGATACCCATGTCCTTGGCGCGTTGGACCAGCAAAGATTGGTCAATAAGGTCGCGCAGGGAGTTTTTTTGACGCTCCTCAATTTCGGATTGCAATTGTTCGGGCGTGCAGCGGTTCGCGCAATCCTGCTTGGCGTCTTCTTCGGCGCTGGCGCGCGAGCGGTCGAGCTCGGAGCGAGTGATGATTTCGTTGTTTACGCGCGCGATGATTTCTTCCACCACCTTGCCGGTGCCGGCATCGGTGACCTTGCTCGTGGCGGTGGCCGCGGGTTTTTGCGCGATGGGAGCCTGGGGCTTTGCCGGCGGCTTCGACTGCGGCGCGGAAGATTGCTGGCCGGCGGGAGCGGACTGCTGTGCCAGCGCGGCAAGCGGCAGCGCAGCGCAGATGGCGGCAAGCAAGGCCGCGGAGACGACTGGGTTTCGCATGGATTTCCTCATCCTTAAGCTTAGCAAAGTTTAGCCCTGCCCTTGAAGGCCGAGCAATACGTTTCTGAGCGCGCCGGGAACGGATTCTCCACGAGTTGTCTCCATCCAGAGTACCCCACTCGGGTCGAGTTTGATGCCTTTTCGGGAGCGCACAACTTTTACCAAGATTGCCGGATCGAGCGTCGTTTCCGGATGGAAGCGCACGGCGATACGGCTTCCCTGCCGCTCGACGGCCGAAATGCGCAACCGCTCGCACATGGATTTGAGGACGGCGTACTCCAAAAGGTTTTCCACGGTGGCGGGCGGCGCGCCGAAACGGTCTGCCAGTTCGCGTCGAACGTCCTGCTTTTCTTCTTCGGTGGCAATCGACGAAATTCGTTTGTAAGTGCGCAGACGCAGATTTTCGCTGGGAATGTAGTCCTGCGGAATGCGCACGTCGTAGCCGAGGCTGAGCGTGGTGCGCAGTTCGGGTGCGGCTTCTTCGCCTTTGAGCTTGGAAACCGCCCGCTCCAGCATCGTGCAATACAAATCAAAGCCGATGGCTTCGATGTGGCCATGCTGCTGGCGTCCGAGCATGTTGCCGGCGCCGCGGAGTTCGAGATCGAGAGCGGCGACGCGGAAGCCGGCACCGAGTTCGCTGAATTCTTTCATGGCGGAGAGGCGTTTGCGGGCGATATCGGAGAGCGTGCCTTCCGGCGGCACTAAGAGATACGCGTAGGCGCGCTGGGTGGAGCGCCCGACGCGGCCACGCAATTGATAAAGTTCGGCGAGGCCGAGGCGGTCGGCGCGATTGATGAGGATGGTGTTGGCGCGCGGGATGTCGAGGCCGTTCTCGACGATGGTGGTGGCGACGAGCACGTCGGCTTCATCGCGGATGAACTTCAGCATCACGTTCTCGAGTTCTTTTTCGCCCATTTGGCCGTGGGCGACGACTACGCGGGCTTTCGGCACGAGCCGGGTGACGAGTTCGGCGAGCGAATAGATGGATTCGACGCGATTGTGAATGAAATAGACTTGCCCATCGCGGGCCAATTCGTTTTCGACGGCGTGCTGCACAAGTTCTTCCTGGAAGGGCGAGACGACGGTTTGAATGGCTAAGCGGTCACGCGGAGGCGTTTCGATGACGGACATGTCGCGAAGGCCGACCAGAGACATGTGCAGCGTACGCGGAATAGGTGTGGCGGAGAGCGCGAGAGCGTCCACGTTCTGGCGCATTTCTTTGAGGCGCTCCTTGTGAGCAACACCGAAGCGCTGCTCCTCATCCACCACGAGGAGGCCAAGATCCTGAAACTTCACGTCCTTTGAAAGAAGCCGGTGGGTGCCGATCACGACATCCACTTTGCCGGCTTCCAGGTCGGCGAGAATTTTCTTTTGCTCGGCGGGGCTGCGAAAACGGCTGAGCATTTCCACTTTTGCGGGGAAGGCGGCGAAGCGCCGCTTGAATGTTTCAAAATGTTGAAAGGCAAGTATGGTCGTCGGCGAAAGAACGGCAACCTGTTTGCTGTCGGCGACGGCTTTGAAGGCGGCGCGCATGGCGACTTCGGTCTTGCCATAGCCGACGTCGCCGCAGAGCAGGCGATCCATGGGCGTGGCGCGTTCCATGTCTTTCGTGACGTCGGCGATGGCGGTGGCCTGATCGACGGTTTCTTCGAATTCGAAGGCGTCGGCGAATTCGCGCTGAAAATTCCCATCCGCTGAAAAAGCGAACCCCGGAGCGGTCTTTCTTTGCGCGTAGAGGGCCAACAACTGATCTGCCATGTCTTCGACCGATTTGCGCGCGCGCGTTTTCCGAGTATTCCAGGCGGTGCCGCCGAGCTTATCGAGCGGAGGGTGCGCGCCTTCGATGACGCGATAACTTTGCACCAGGTCCATGCGCTCGAGCGGCACGTAGAGCCGGGCGTCTTCGGCGTACTTCAGCAGCATGAATTCGCCGCTGCGGCCGTCCGATTCGATTTGGCGGAGACCTTCGAACTGGCCGATGCCGTGATCCACGTGAACGACAAAGTCGCCGGGCTTCAGCTCGGCGAAATCGCTGAAGAATCCCGAGGTACGAATCTTGCGGCTGGGGCGCTCGACCGTGGGGGTGACATCGAAGAGATCGGCGTGGCCCAGGAGCGTGAGCCTGGCGTCGGGAAATGTTACGCCTTCGGAAAATGGCGCACGGATCAGCAGGACACCGGCCGATTCAAAGGCACCCTCGGCGGTGAAGCCAGCGGCGGCATCTTCCGATTCGCCGAGGACGTAGGGCACCTCGTATTCGCGGCAGATGTCCGCAAAGCGCTCGATTTCGCCGGTGCTGGCGGCGGTGAGAAAGACCTTGCCGTTGGCAGCGAGCTGGGACTGCACGTCTCCCATGCAGGCTACGACGTCGCCATGGAAGCGTGTGCTAGGGCGTGAAGACAATTCGAATTGCGGAATGGAGCCGATGTTTAGCGCGAGTTGCTCGAGCTGTACTTGCGAGGTTTTTTCGAGGGCGCGGGAGAATTCGGTTTCGCCCCAGAAGAAGTGATTGGCGGCTGGCGAGTTGGCCTGGCCGTGGCGTTCGTAGATTTCCGTGGCGCGCACGAGATGTTTTTCGGCGGCTTCGCGGAGGGCCTGAGGTTCATCGAGAAAAACGACGGGGCGCAAGGAACTTTCGGCCAGTTCGAAGAGAGCGCTCTGTCCGGGTTCGCTTTGCGGCCCGAAGAAAGAGTGTCTTTCCCAAGAGGCGTCGTTTTCTTGCGTGCCCCCGGCTCCGGACCAATTCCATTCCGTCAGCGGAAGCAGCGTGGTGCGCTGTACCGGCGCGATGGAGCGCTGCGTGCGCGGATCGAATTCGCGAACGGACTCGACGGTGTCGCCGAGCAGCTCGATGCGCACGGGACGCGGCGCTTCCGGCGAAAAAACATCGACGATGCCGCCACGCACGGCAAAATGTCCCGGGAGTTCGACCATTTCCGTGCGCGTGTAGCCGATGCCGGCGAGGTGGGCGATCAATTCCTCGTGAGGGACTTCGGCATCTTTGGCGAGGGTGCGAGCGAGCGAAAGATAGATGACGGGGTCCTGATAACGCCAAAGGGCGGCGACGACCGGCGCAATGACCATGGAAATCTGACCATCGGTAAGACGGAAGAGAGTGGCGGCGCGGCGCTCGAGAATGTCCGCGTGGGGGCTCTGCGATTCCCAGGGCAGCGTGTCAAAGGCCGGAAGCGTGGCGACCCCGCCGGTGGGACCGGGGAAAATGCTTGAGAAAAAGCGCAGCGTTTCTGCCAGCGATTCGGCGCGGCGATTCGAGTCCGTAACGAAGAACGCAGGGCGGCGGAGTTCGTGAGCGAGATACGTGGCTACCAGCGCCTTGGCGACGTCATGAAGACCGGCAAGCGAAATGTGCTGCGCGCCCGAACGCAAAGCCGCCAGCGCGCCTTCCATAGCAGGATGGCGAAGAACGGCCTCCAATCTTTCGCGGACGGCGGGAAGTATCATGGGGCGGCGATCAGGATTCCGTGCGCGAGGCGGGCACGCCTTCGCGAATCTTTCGAAGAATTTCCGAGGTGGAGTAACCGGCGACGACGGGAACGGAGACGACACGGCCTCCGGCGGCTTCGACTTCTTCACGGCCGACGATCTGGTTGCCGGGCCAGTCTCCGCCTTTGGCCAGAACATCGGGCAAGAGTTTGGCGATGAGTTCGCGCGGCGTGAGGTCATCAAAAATAACGACGGCATCGACGCATGCGAGGGCGGCAAGGATTTCGGCGCGCTCGCGTTCGGGGAGAACAGGGCGCCCCGCGCCTTTCAGTTGGCGCACGCTGGCATCGCTATTTAGTCCCACGACCAAAACGTCTCCTAGTTCGCGGGCTTGTTCCAGGCTTTGAATGTGTCCGGGATGGAGGAGGTCGAAGCAGCCGTTGGTAAAGACCAGCCGTTGACCGTTGCGTTTCTCGCGGGCAAACCGCACAATCGCTTGCTCTAAAGTGAGGATCGCTGGTTCCAAGGAATCTCCATGCAGGCGCGAACAGAGCGAGTGCAAATAATGTCGGTTAAGCTACAAGTTTATCATGCGCTGGAAGCAGGGCGCTCAAGGATGGATGCCATTTGTTTATGAGCGGAAAGTTTTTGCGCGCCGTATCCGGTATCTTACTTTGCGTTGTTGGGTTCTTCCTGGCGCGTTCGGCTTCCTATCCGCAGCGCATATTTCTGATCGATGCGGGCGGGTGCCGTTTGGAAACGGCGATTTTCGAACCGAAATCAGGGGAAACGCACGGGTCGGTCGTGCTTCTGCACGGTCTCTCCGCAAACAAGAAGCTGATGTCCTATTTGGCCCAAGGATTCGTGGCACAAGGTTTGCGCGTCTTCGTGCCAGATTTGCCCGGCCATGGACGAACGCAAGGGCCATTTTCGCCGGCGCGGGCCGAACAGTGCACGGAGTCGCTCGTTCGGGAGCTGCAACTTCGCGGGCTGATCTCTCCGAAGCAGACTGTTCTCGCGGGGCATTCGATGGGCGCTGCGATTGCCGTGCGCCTTGCGGCAAGAATTCCGGTTGCCGGAGTGATCGCCATCTCTCCGCCGCCGATGAAGCCAACGAGCGAAGCGCAGCCTGAAATGTTGCCGTACACGAATCCTCCTCCGCTCCCGGAGAATTCGCTGGTCATCAGCGGCCGATTGGAATTGAAATCGATGCGCGATTCCGCGGCCGAGTTGCAAGCTTCGCGCAATGACGGCACAACCAAGCTGGTGGTTCTGCCTGGCGCAACGCACGTGAGCCTGCTCGTCGATCCGAGGACAGTGCGGGCCACTCAGGAATGGACGGCTCGCGTGTTGGGAGTGGAGGCGAATGCGGCGGTGCCGCCGCGGCGTGGCTTGTTCGGCGCGTTTCTTGGGTTCGTAGGAATCCTGCTGATTGCGGGACCATTCCTTCGTGAGATTGCAGGGGATAAGAAAACCAAGAAGGTTGCGGAGAGTGTGGCCGGCATTGGGGCTTGGCGATCGGTGCTCGAAATGGGAGCGGTGTCTCTGCTCGTGGCGGTTTTCCTGCATTTTGCGGGACCGCTGCATTTAGTCTATCTGTTCGAGGGAGATTATCTGGCTACGTTTCTGTGGCTGGTGGGCTTTACATTAATCGTTTTGCATGCAAAGGCGCTGCGAGCGGCTTTCAGGACAAACACAGGGATCATCCTCGGCGCCGTGTTTGCCGGAATTGCGGTGCTGCTCTTGATCACCGCCTGGCTTGATTTGACCATCAGCGAGTCGTGGCTGACCGCGGCAAGATGGGAGCGCTTTCCTGTGCTGTTGATTCTGCTGCTTCCCTATCACGCCGCTGAAGAAATTCTTCTCGGCTCGACGGCTGGCCGAAGCGGCTGGCGACGCCTGGCGCTAGGCCTCTCGTTCCGGCTGGTAGCTTGGTTCGCGCTGCTCGCCGGATTCTTCTATCTGCACAGCGGCGAAGTGCTGCTGGCGCTGCTGGCGCCGTACATGGCTTTGTTCAACGTGCTCCAGCGGACAGGCGCCGATAGTGTCCGCGAAGCTACGGGGTCGCCCGCCGCGGCGGCGGTTTTCGGTGCTATACTCCAAGCAGGATTTTGCCTGGTGATTTTCCCCATCACCTGAAAGGGTACGTCACCGAGCGGCCCCGCCGATCCGAGATTCCCACGCCCGGAATCGAGTTTTGAGGCTTTCAGCGAGATACGACTATGGCTGAGATTGCGATCATCGGCGGCGGACCCTCCGGCGCGATGTGCGGCGAACAACTCGCTCGCGCGGGACACCAAGTAAACATTTTCGACGAGCATTTGGCGTGGGAAAAGCCTTGCGGCGGAGGGCTCACGCACAAAGCGGTAGAGTATTTCCCTTTCCTGCTGGACAACCCGCACCCAAAAAAGCTGGTTCACTCGATCGATCTGATCAGCAGCAGCGAGCAGCATGCGGCTCTCGAGCTGAGCCACCCGATCGTGATTTATTCACGCGCGGTGCTGAACGGTATGCTGCTGGAGCGCGCGAAGGCCGCCGGCTGCAACGTGCAGCGCTCACATATCATCGGCGTGGATACCGCCTCCGCGAAGCCGCGTTACTCCGTGGACGGCGAATGGAAGGCGGCTGATTTTCTGGTTTTGGCGGCGGGGGCGCGGAATCAATTGTTGCCGGAGACGCGGGCGCTGCAACGCGATGAACTGGAAATGACGCAGGGTTATTTCGTTCCACAGACCGCAGACTCCATCACCATAAAATTTCTTCAGCATTTTGAAGGCTACATCTGGTCGTTTCCGCGATCCGACCATCTCTCCGTGGGCATTTGCGGGAGCATGTCCGCGCACACCAGCAGCGAATTAAAGGGGCACCTGAACACGTTTGTCGAAAAGCATCAGATCGCTACGGAAGGCGCCAAGTTTTACAGCCACGTTTTGCCTTCGCCGCAGGAGCGCACGCTTTGCGACCGCAACGTGCTGGGGAAGAACTGGGCGTTGATCGGAGACGCTGCCGCATGGGTGGACCCGCTTACCGGCGAAGGGCTTTTCTATGCCATGCGCTCCGGGGAGTTGCTGGGCCGCTCGCTGGCGGAAGGATGCCCGGAAAAATATACGGCGTGGGTCAAGGCGGCCTTCTCCGCCGAACTGGAATTTGCTTCGCGGATCGTGCGGCGCTTCTATCGCGGGTCGTTCCTGGGCACTGCGGTCACCACGCGCATGGTGCAGTTTTTGCGGCGCAGCCCGGTTTTCCGGCAACTGGTCGGAGATCTTTTTAGCGGGACGCAGGATTACACCAGCCTGAAGCGGCGGTTGTGGGGGCATCTGGGAATTACGTTGAGCGAATTCATCTCCAGCGTGCTGAATCTGGACCGGCCGGCATCCAGCCGCGTTCCCCGCAGCAGCTCCGCAGCGGATTGAGAAGCGCGGTTTTCCGGCCTAGCCGTTTTCACCGGCCCTTCGTGTGGAGAGCACTCCTTCGCGCCCAACTTGCTTGTTACGACTCAGCGCAGGCAGTCCTTGTCCAAATGTGGCTTGAAATGTAGTCTTCTTTAATCACCCCGCATCCAAGACCGCAGGGTAAATTCGCGCTAATTTATGGCCTCTGAAAAAGACACCGGGACGACTGTTAAACCAAAACGTATGCGGAACGCGTGGAAGAGCCTGCCGGACGTTTGGGCTTTAATGAAGCCACGCCGTGGACTGCTGGCGCTGGGCTTTCTGCTCATGGCCATCAACCGGGTCTCCGGTCTGGTTCTTCCCGCCTCGACCAAATATTTCGTGGACAACGTGGTGGTCAAGCGGCAAGTGTACTTGTTGATGCCGCTCGTCCTTGGCGTAGTGGCGGCGACGATCGTGCAGGGGCTTACTTCCTTTACGTTGACGCAACTTCTTTCGAAGTCCGCGCAAAAGATGATTACGGAGCTGCGACGCCAAGTGCAGGCGCATATTGGCAGGCTGCCGGTTTCGTTTTATGACGCGAACAAAACCGGCGTGCTGGTCTCGCGCATCATGAGCGACGTGGAGGGCGTGCGGAATCTCGTGGGGACCGGTTTGGTGGAATTCGTGGGCGGTCTGATGACCGCGGGGATTGCGCTGATTTATTTGCTGCATACCAGCGTGACCATGACCGCCGTGGCTTTCGGCATTCTCGTCGTATTCGGAGTCTTTATAAACAAAGCCTTCGCCACGATCCGGCCGATTTTCCGGGCGCGGCCAAAAATTACGGCGGAGGTCACGGGGCGGCTTACGGAGTCGCTCGGGGGCGTTCGCGTTGTGAAGGGTTACCACGCGGAAGATCGCGAAGAGCGCGTGTTCGGCGCGGGCGTGCAACGGCTGCTCGAAAACGTGTTGAAGACGCTTACGGCAACTTCGCTGATGAGTCTCTCCGGGGCCGGATTGATGGGCATCGTCAGCGCGTTCATCATGGTGTTTGGCGCGCACAAGATGCTGGCGGGAAGCATGACCATCGGCGAGTTTTTCGCGTTTAACGTGTTCCTGGGATTGCTGGTGGCGCCGGTGTTTCAGATCGTGGCAATCGGAACGCAGATCACCGAGGCCATCACCGGGCTCGAACGCACGCGCGAGATTTTGAATGAGAAAATGGAGGATGAATCGCCCGGACGGGTGGTGGCCATGGATCGCATCGAGGGCCGCGTGGAAATGCAGGAGGTGAGCTTTGCCTACGACACGCGCAAAGAAGTGCTGCACGAGGTTCGTTTTGAATCGCAGCCGGGAACGGTGACGGCACTCGTTGGTCCTTCGGGCGCAGGAAAATCCACGATCATCGGATTGATTGCTGCGTTTTATGTGCCGTCGAGCGGGCGCGTGCTCGTCGATGGGATCGATCTCTCGACGGTGAAACTGAATTCCTACCGCACACAGCTCGGCGTGGTGCTTCAGGAAACTTTTCTGTTTGACGGGACTATTCGCGAAAATGTGGCTTTTGCGAGGCCCGAGGCCACGCAGGAGGAGATTCTCGCCGCTTGCCACATCGCGCGTGTGGACGAATTCGCGGAAGCTTTTGAGCTGAAGTACGACACGATTGTGGGCGAGCGCGGCGTGAAACTTTCCGGCGGGCAGAAGCAGCGCGTTTCCATCGCGCGGGCGATACTGGCCGATCCGCGCATCCTTATCCTGGATGAAGCGACGTCGAGCCTGGACTCCGAATCGGAGGCCTTGATTCAGGAAGGCTTGCGATACCTGATGCGCGGGCGCACGACCTTCGTCATTGCCCACCGCCTTTCGACGATTCGCAGGGCCGAGCAGATCCTGGTGGTCGAAGGAGGCCGCATCATCGAGCGCGGGACTCACGCAACGCTCTACGCTCTTGGCGGGCGTTACTTCGATTTGTATACGAAGCAGCACGCGGTAGAAGACAATCTGTTCCTCGCTCCGGGGGAAGGTGATGCCGAGGTCGCCGCGGAGAATCGCCAAGCTTCGAGTAACGGTGGCAGCGACGCAGGCCTTCCTGACGCGATTCGCCTGATCCGCGGAAACTGAAGCAACTAACTAAGTTCTTCGCTTTGCAGGGTGGGAACTTCGTAAAGTGGATAGGTTTCAGACCCACCGTTGCGGCGAGAAACGCCGGCAGTTACTAGCGACGATTCCGCCTGACAACAGAGTTCGTCCCGCACAGGTCCCTCGGCGTTGTAAAACGGTGCGAGATAGATTCCGTGCCGTGCGGCAATGGTTTCCATCTCGTCGACGCGCTCGGGAGTGATGAATCCTCTTCCCTGAGAGAAGGGTTCGAAGCGGCCCTCGAGAGCGAGAGCCATGCCTTCGAGCAGACATCCGTGGACCACATCGGGGAACGGATGCCGATTCAGGATGCCATGAAAATCCGGCGCGAACTTCATTCCGCCGGTGATTTGTCCGAGACCTCCGAAGAAGACTGTGGCGCCAAGCAGCTCTGCTGTTGGAGACAAGTTTTTCGGGTAGCCCGCGTCGCAAACGAGCGCGTGTGGTGAGATGCGGCCCAATAGGAGCGAAGGGCAGGCCAGACTCGCGGCGCAGATCACGACGTCGGCCTCCACGGGGAACTGCTGGAGATCGGTGGCGATCTCCACATCAACTCCATCGGCTCGCAGGTCCGCGGCGAGCTTGCGCAGCCGGTCGACGTTGCGTGCGGTGAGCAGCACACGCTTCACGAGAGGCGCTAGACAACGGGCGCAGCCGGAGCCCACATCTCCAGTTGCTCCCACGATGAGCAGCGTTGAGCTTCGGAGGTTGCGACCCTCCAGCGCGCACAGCTTCTTGATGCCCTGCACGATGAATGCAACCGTCAACGTATTGCCGGTAGTAAAGGCCGTATCGCGTCGTTCCGGAAGCTGATCGAAGTTGCCCTCGATGAGAATGGAGCTGAATCCGCCGAGACTCACGATCTTCGCTCCAGCTTTGATCGCGCAAGCCGCAGCCGCGCGAACGCGGGCGATGTTTTCGTGGACGTAACCAGCTCCCAGACGATCGGGAGGAATAAAGGAGTCAATGTACAGGCCGCGCGCCCTCGCGCCGGCGATCGATCCGACTTCGACATGGCAGACGACTCGGGGCGGAATCCAGGGAAGGATGTCCTTGATCTCTTCGTCTGGGATAGGAGTACGCTCGGGGCCGCGGAGTACAGCGATTACGCCCGCAGCCGCTCTCCAACTTTCCTGATGGCCGATCAGTGCGAAATCGACGTCTGTGGTCCGCCCTGGCATGGCTACACTGGCAACTGCGTGACCCATGCGAGTGTTACTTCGCCGGGAATCCCCAACATGTCCAGGGTTTTCAGATATTGTTGCAGCGAGGCTCCGCGCAGTTCGGCTGCGGACAAGCTGACATCGAACAGCGCGGGCTTCACGCAGGTGTGGTGGCACACTTCGCAGTGTCCGTCCTTGCATTCCTTCGCCAGCATCTGCGCGAGGGTGGTCATCACATCGAGATGCAGCCGGTGGACTTTGTCGTCGAAGCGCTGCGCGTCCCGGGCTCGCTCCGCTCGGAGAATCGACATGGCGTGATCGACATGATCTTCTTCTTCGGCTGCGATGCGCGCAAACGTTTTGCCGAGACTTCCCGGTGCCACCTTGCCGACACGGGAATAGCTCGCGACAGCGAAGGATTCCAGCATGATCTCCTGGACAATCAGGCAGGCGATGAAGTCACGCTCTGCGATACAGCGCAGGAACGCGTCGCGGAGACGCTTCCAATGCTTTGCGTCGACGTTATTGGTGACGTCCACGCCAATTTTGCGGCCCTCGGCAGCGAACGCGGCGGCATGCCCGCGTTCCCCCTGCGCATGCTCCAAGGCATCGGCTACTTCCGCGGGATCGTCACAAATCTCCGACAAGGAGGCGTAGTTCATCGCGGCGAGAACTTCGCCCGTCATGGCTTGCGCCAGGATGTCCAGCCAAATGGGAGCATTCGTTGAGAGAGAGGTGCATTCCATAGGTGAGTAGTCAAGACCGATAACGGGTTCCATACGTCCTCCTAGACATCGAATTAGGCCTTACAGATGAATTCCTACTTGTTTCTCAATACGCGATGTATCGAACAAAGATTGCATGCGCATCAGATCGGCTCCCGATAGCGGCGCAGCCGGGCCGCTGCAGCGAGAAATGCCGCGGCAATCGCCAGGCCGATCCACAGACCCGGCGTGCTGAAAAATTGCGCTGGCGTGAGCGCTGACAGCATGTCCATCATGGTGCCGCCCGGCGCTGTGGATGTGGAAGGCTGCGGTCCGGTCAAGCGGTACAGCAGCATGGCGAGGAAATGCGAAGTTCTGAACGCAATCTGCTCGACTCCCCAGATCACGAATGGAGGCAAGAACGCCCAGATGAATGGCGCACGCGGCGCCCAAGCTGAAACCAACAACAACCAGCCGTAGAGAGGCGCGTACCAAAGACCATGAACAGTCAGAATGTGGTAGAGGAGAATCAGCGACATGTGGAAGAACGACATCCGTGCCCAGGGCGTCCCGACACTCAGGCCGCTGCCCAACAGGAACGCGCTGCTCAGCAGCAACATGACGAACTGCGTGACGACAGCGATGGCGAAGCTCAGCAGCGGGATAATGAGGAGAGGAATGGTGAACTTCGAGAGCACGGTTATGAGGTCGGAGACCGGCAGCGACTTCCAGAAGAGAATGCTGCGATCGCGGCGCTCTCCGTACAACGCATCGACAGAGTAAAAAATCCCGACGATAAAGGCCGTCCCCATGATCAGAGCCGCCGCCAATTCGTACGGAATAATGTCGAGCGGCGCGTGCCGATGCGCCGGACTGAACGTCAACCCAATCAAGAAGGCGAGCAGAAAAACGGCGGCGACGACCAGCGGCGCAATATAGATCGAACGGTACTCCCACAATTCGCGACGCACCGACCAGTAGAAGCGCCGAGTCGCCGGGATGACCGTGGGCGCGGCCACTTGCGATTCCAGGGGAGACTCGGGCATGACGTTCGATGGAGTATTCATCGAGCAGCTCCTTGTACGCCGCCGGGCTGATTGCCAATCACCGCAACAAACAAATCCGCGATGCTGGGCGTGCGCACCTCGCCAAGCGCGGCCAGTTGCTGGCGGTCGACGCGATCGAACAGCAGGACGCTGCGCCCGAACACCTGGCGCTCGTGAATCGGCTTGAGCGCCCGTGCCGCGGCGACCTGCTCGGGATTCACCATCACTTCCAGATAGCGCGACTCGAATTCCTCCATGCTGCAAGCGAATACGATGCGGCCGCGGTTGATGAACATGACATCGGTGAGAACGTCCTGGAGCTCTTCCACCTGATGGGTGGTCACCACGATAGTGCGGGTGCGATCGAAGTAGTCGTTCAGCAGGGAATCATAGAACTGCTTGCGATACAGGATGTCCAGGCCAAGGGTCGGCTCGTCCAGCACCAGCAATTTCGCGTCAATGGCCATGACCAGCGCGAGGTGCAGTTGGGCCACCATGCCTTTCGACAATTCCCGGACCTTGCTGCTGCGCTTAATGGTGGTCTTCGCCAGAAAACCCTCCGCCTTCGCACGATCGAATCGCGGATGCACGCCGGCGACGTAGTCGAGCGCTTGCGAAACCCGGATCCAGCGCGGCAACACGGCGACGTCCGCAATGAAGGACACATCTCGCATGAGCTTTTCGCGTTCCGTCCATGGGTCGCGTCCCAGCACCCGCAGTTCTCCCTCATAAGGGGTGAGGCCGAGGATCGCGTTGAGCGCGGTGGTCTTGCCTGCGCCGTTGGGGCCGATGAGTCCGAGGATGCGGCCCTCTTCGACGCGCAAGTCGATGCCGTCCACCGCGATCGTTGTGCCGAAGTTCTTGCGGAGACCCCGTGCTTCTATGCATGCCATGGCTTCATCGCTCCTCCTTGGGAGGATTCAACTCGGTGGGTTTCGCTTGTTCGTCATCCGAAGACGGCCGGTGGTTTGCGCCATCCAGGAGTTCTTCTGCCTTCAGACCGAGCCGGTGAATCGTTGCGTACACTCTGGGCCATTCTTCGCTAAGAAACTTCTGCCGTTCACCCTGCAGCAACAAACGGCGTGCTCCCTCATTGATGAACATGCCGCGCCCTCGTCTGGTCTCGACCAGCCCCTCGTCCACTAGTTGCTGATAGCCCTTCAGAACCGTGAGCGGATTGACCCGATATTCAGCCGCGACAGTACGCACCGAGGGCAGCGGATCGCCCTCCTTGAGAACCCCGTCCAGTATCATCGCGACTACGCGGTCGCGAAGCTGGCGGTAAATCGGCTGACTGTCATTCCACTCACGGTCCATGTTGGGTTCCAGGTACCTTCACGAGAGACACCCTCACGTTATTTTGTGCGCTGCAGGTCGGCTCGCGCGTGGACCGGCTTGTCGCCAGGCGTCATGTAAGTCCAGTCCTCGATGTGGTGGTTGGCGTCGATGATGGTGAACACGGCATGATGCATATGTCCGTACTGCGTGCCCCCGGCGACATCGAGAAAATCGAATTCCACGGTCTTTCCGTCCGGCGACGTCCTGGCAACCATGCGCGGCCGATTTCCGGCGTCGCAATAATGAGTCAGGAGCAAACGATCACCGTCCAGGTACAACATGGTGAGCGGATGGTCGAAACGAGCCGGGTCGTCCGGCGTTCCAGCTTCCTTCATTTCATGCACCAGGGCGTTTCCCCGGGAAGTCACGCGCAGCGAAATCTGCATGACCGTCCCTGGCCCCATCTCTTGCTGCGGAGGGTCGAGTTTCACCGGGCCTGTCCAATTACCTGCCAGGGTTTTCAAGGTATTGAAGGACTTCTGAGCTGCAGACTTTTGCGCCTCCGTTTGCGCGAAAGCCACGATGGAAAGCGACATCACAAGAACGGCGGAGAGCAAAAGACGGTTGGATTTCATGTTCATCCTCCTTAAACTTTCTTATCTGGCTTAGGGTTTTCGCTCGCGTGCCAAGGTGTGAGCGATTGCCCTTGATCGGCCATCAGTGTTATAGCTAACTACCACACTACGTCAAATGCAAGGCCTTTTTTTGTCTTTCTTCCGCTTGCACCGCCGAATCCGCTATCCCTTTCAGAAACAGGCATTTACAGAACTTGCGTTGGCGCACGCGAAGTACCTCACACAGTTTTAGGGTTTGGTGAGTGCAATATCTGGGCGGGGACTACGATTGCGTCAGACCCTAGGCTGTGGAGCTTTCGCCAGCTTATCTAGATGGAATTAACGTTGAATTGCGCCATTTCAAAAGAAAATGCGCGGCCGGATGACCGCGCATTCTAGAACCTCATCTCAGAGAAAAAGGTTTAGGCTGTTGGCCGGCGGACGAGGGGCTTTCTGGCTACGGGCGGAGGAAGCAGCGTGGCCATCTTGCGGATCATGGCCAGGACGAGGCGCTTGTCTCCGTCAGAAAGCGTGTTGCTGTAGCGTTTGATCTCACCAAGAAAGCGGATTTCGTCCTGCGACAACTCGCCGAGCATCTTCTGCGTTTCGCGGTCGCGAGGGGTCTCCGTGCCGGGGAAAAAATCGGCAAGCGAGATGTCCATCGCTTCGGCGATTTTGGCTAACGTTTCGAGGGACGGCACGGTGTGGCCGTTCTCGACGCGGGATAGATAGCAGCGCAAGAGGCCGGTGCGGCGTTCGATGTCGCCCTGCGACAATCCGCGCTGGCTCCTGTAAGTCTTGATCACTTCTCCGATATTTACGCGTGGCTTTTCTTTCGGCATGGTCTCCCCACTTGAGGGGGTAGCTTACTCACTAACAGTAGGAGTGGCAAGGGGGAATTTAGGGCGGTTGGTGCGTAATGGATACTAGGCCCGACCGTTGGGAAATTGCGGCTGAAGCCCTGGAGAATTGCAGAGACAGCCGCAAAAATAAGGGCGGGCCAAAGCCCGCCCTTAATCGATAATCCACATAAACCGCGAACCTGGTTCCCGGCTGGCCGTGCTACCTCTGCGTGGGCGTGACGGTTACAGGCTGTTGCAAACGGAACTCCAGCAAAGTTTCGCTAGGCACTTTCACTTGTTGTCCGCGCGTCAAGGTCTGGACACCCGCGCCCGCTGCGGAGCCGACGCCGGCACCGATGGCTGCTCCAGAACCACCGCCAGCAATGCCGCCGATGATTGCGCCCAGGACTGCGCCGCCGCCGACTTTCTTTGCGGTGTCACCGCCGCGGCCCTTCCCTTTCAAATCATAGTCGCTGCTGACCACCGGATAGTCTTTTCCGTCGATCACCAGACGAGTTAGTTCAAGCTGCAGTTCGGCGGAGCCGGCATAATGCCCGGCTTGCTTGGCTTCCGCGAGGCGTCCGTAGACGTCGGTGCCTTTGCGCGCCACGATCACATCGTTTACGACCAGGTCCGTTTCGAGGCTGGCGTGGAAAACGTCGCCGACATTATTTTTCTTGGAGTCCACTCCGTCAATCATGCGGACGAGCATAGACTGGCCCGCGGGAACCGTCACGGTGTACCCTGACGGCGGAGCGGTTTGCGCTGCGTATTGACGCGAACTCGACGGATAAGCCGGTGGCGCATCCGCAGGCGCTTGTGCAACAGGAGCCGCGGAGTCTCTCGAGTTTCTTGTGAATGTCAGAGCCACAACGTCGTTCACGCTGAACGTCTGCACTTCGCCGTTCACTTCAAAGCGCAGCACGGCAACCGTGCCGCCGAGATACCTGCCCTGCAGAACCTTTCCGTCTTTCAGCTCGAGGGTATCGGCCATGGCCGCGGCAGCGAGCACCAGAGCAAGCGCCGCCATTGCAACTACTCTTCCTAAGATTCGCATGTTCTTCCCTCCCCCATTCCGAGTATGGCTACGCCGCTACGTGGCATATCCCAGCGTCATACTTGGTGGGCCTCTCTCTCAATTCTACAGGATTTGATGCTCTTGGGGAGGGGTCCGGTTGCGCCACACCGGATTGTGCCACGGTGGTCGTGCTCTCGATTGCACGACAGAAGGAGAGAGCCCGGCCGAAGTGACCGGGCCAAGTAGGAATTAAGCCGGAACTGCCGCAAGCTCAAGTCAGAAAAAAGCGGGCACCACCGGCGCCCATCTTTCCGCGGCCTACTGATTCACGACGAGCTGTCCCTTCATGCCCTTATGACCAAGGCCGCACGTATGGCAGCACTTGAATGTGTAGGTGCCGGGCCCTTGCGCCAGAAACTCAATCGTGGTCGTTTCGCCCTTCTTCAGCTGCCAACATTCTTGCGGCGAAACAAATACCAGCCCGGCGGGGCCATTCAAATCGACGCCGTCGGGCGTGGGGTAGATTTTGAAACCATGGTCGTGGTCTGAGGCCGTGATCTTGAGTTGCACTTTGGTTCCGGCCTTCACATGGACGGGCGAGCCGGTAAACTCGTACTTCTTGGCGGTCACTTCGATAACCTGGGTCTTTTGCTCCTGGGCGGACACCACACCAGGCTGCAGCAGGCATACTGCCAGTGCCACGGGGAGCGCGCCAATCATGGCCAATAGGCAACACATCGCAGTTTTATTCATCTCTCCTCTTTCCCTGAACGAGTGAGTTTTGCTTCAACACGGGAATCCTCCCCGCCTATTCCAAACCAAAGCTGCGAGCCTGCTACTGGCACAAACCGATGTTGTGCCAGAGCATGGATTCGCGTTGTAGCCTTCGCACTTACCTGTCGCCGAATTCGTCTCCATGATGTGCTGAAGTCAGAAAGTTATCCACGACAAAATCCGCTACCTCGCGGCCCAGCCGCTGACCGGTGGTTAAGTCGAAACGAAAATGTTGTCCGGCGAAGGTTCGGCTAAACGTAGCTTCTTCAGCAGCGGCCGAGAAACTTGTGAACGATCGTTCCACGCCCGGGAGAACCTCGGAAGTCACGTTGAATTCGGAATGGTCCCGTTCGAAAAAAGAAATCAGCACCTCTGCTCCGGAAGCGCTGATCACCGCGTGAGCCCCAGGATACGAAGGGTCCGGCGCCGTCTTGCCGACTTCCGGGAGCCAATTCGGATCGGCTACTGTTTCAGGGTTGATGCCGGTGTCCGCAGCCCGAATAGCGGTCACTGGCCGCCACAAATTGTAAATGTATTTGGCGTCGTAAAAGGCGATCACGTCGTCGGCAAGGCTGAGGTTAAGCAAGGCAAACAAACGGGCATTCTGCGCTGTCGTCAGATTATGGGCCAGCGAGGCCGTCTGCGTGATCTCGTTCCAGTAGTTTTGAATGGCTCCATTCCAAAACTTTCCGGTCAATGCTTCATCGGCCGTGGCGGTGGTGCTGTTTACGATTCCCAGGGACTTGACCTGGTTGAAGGCGTCGCCGTAAGTGTCGCTGGTCAGCGCCGGGGGCGGGCCAGGACGAAACTGATTCGCGCGCTCGAGGGCGAACGGGGTCACGCGAGACCAGTGGGTGAATTGGGGCTGTGCGGGAAAGTTCGGAGGTGTCGATTGGTAGTCTCCTGGGGCCGTTCCGAAGACATAGTGAATCGGCTGGGCATTCGAGCCGTCATTGCTTCGCAGTGCCAGAATGCGACTCGCGACAGTCTGTCCTATCTGGATGCCTTCCGCCTTGTCTTGTCCGTCCGGAATCTGTGCCAGAGACTGCTGCAACGCGGCATCGAGTGTGCTCTTGAATGCCGGATACAGGGCGACGAGAACGTCATGCGCCGCGGCGGCGGCGGCGGCTTCCTGAGAAGCATCTCGGGACACGCCGGAAAGGCGGACCAGGTATGGTCTATGTGTTCTGTCAATGGCATTCACCGCGTCGTAGATGGCCGCGTGCATGATCGCAAAGCTCCGCGTCGGATGGATCGTGGCTGGTTGCGCTCCGGCCGTACGGACGATCACCAGAAGGTTTTTGTTCCACTGCAGAACGGGATTGACGGACTGCGAGGAGGCCGGTGCGCCTTGCGGCTCATGGGCAGGAGTAGCGGCAAAAGCGCTTCCGGGCTGTACGGAAAAACCCGCGCACAGCAGTGCGACTGCAATCAAGATTTTTGACATTGGTGATTTTCCCTTCGTTTCTGTATGCGAGGGCGGCGCACGGCGCGAGAACGATGGTCCCTCGTCAGTCTTTCTTCACCTACCGGGACCGCCAAAGGGAAGAAAAAATTCCCAAGTCCTTCGAGTAAATTAATGGTTCTTGGTAAATGAAGAGTGAATGAAGGCGCAAGGTTCGGAGTTGCCGCGTGGTCCGGGCATTGCGTGGCCGCGACGAGGCAGATTCCCTTGGACGATAGCCCGGTATGGCCCGCCGCGTTTCGTTACGTTTTGCGAAATCGAAAAAACCTTTAAGCAGGGTGTCTTGCCGGCGAGGCCGGGGATCGATGGCGAATCATGCCGGCAGCCATGAAGGTTCAGCAGGATAAACAGGTGCCCTGAGCGAGTGCCACGCCCAGCTTTTCGTTCGTGCACCTGTCCATCCTGCTCGTTTTTCTGTCGGGGGGACATCCTGCAACTACCGGGACCACAGTCTGCCGCACCGAGTGCATTAAGCTACTGCATTGCAGCCTAGAATTGGCGACGCGCTTCGTCGGCCTCTTCCGCCAACTGCATCAGCCTGGCAACGATGCCGGTGTTCTTGCCTGTTTTGGGATCGATGAACAGTCCGTCTTGAGCGAAACTGACGACGGAGGCCACGGCGCCCCCGTTTTTAATGGAAGTGGGGCGAATGATGGCCACGGGGCCGAACTTCGTGTCCAGGAAGTGTGTAGGCTCGGGCATGATCAAGTTAGCCTGCAGGGTATCGCCTTTCAGGGATTCCGGATCGGTCTCTCCCTGGGCGGCGCTCAAGGTGCTAAACGTCACCGAAGAATTGTTTAGCTTGTCGAAGACGGTCAAAGGAGTGGCGTTGCCGGCTTTGTCCTGCCAGGTTTGAAAGTGCATGATCTCGCTGCCGCCGATGCTCAGGAGGATGCGCAGAACTTCCAGATTGGAGACGTGCTGTGCCAGGGCAGGATAGAGGCTGGTGCCACCTTGCTCGATAAAGGCGAAGTGAAAGCCCGCCGTGAAAGCGATGGCCTTTAGGCTGTCCGGAAAGGTCGATTGTGTAGGATCAGGGTTGATGACGCTGCCGGCGGTGTCATCGTCGGTTCTGGGGATGGCCGTGTGTTTCCCCTGATTCAAGCTCGGGACGGCCAGGGCGAAAGGCGCGCCCGGGTCGAAGTCTGGGTTGGTCACGCTGCGGTAGCGAGACCAGAAGCTGGTGTCGATGGTGAGCTGCGTAAGGTTGGTGAGGCGTCCGATTTGCTGGGCCCCGGTCGCCTTGCTGCTCGGTAAGGTGGCGAACGGAGTCCGCAAATCGACGGGCTCAACACCTTTCGATTCCAGGTATTTGCCGAGAAAGCTGGCGTGGCTGATTTCGTCGTCGGTGTTGTCGTGGATATATTGCGCCATATCCCCGTCCAAGAGCAGCAGCGCCTGCGTGTAAGGAACATTCCCGCCGTTGACGCCGGTGACCTCGTTGTCTTGGATCCCACCGAGTTCCGAGTACTGCTGCCAGAGGTCCGCCTCGACCTGTTCCAGAGCTTGCAGAAACTTCAGAATGGCGATGTCGCCTTTGGTGATGGGTGAACGATCGTCCTCATCACGCTCGAAGGCGGACACCTTTCCGGCGAACAGCCCGGCGCCTAAAGTCGCTGCGCCAGCCGCCACCGTTCCGCTCTTCAAGAACGTGCGTCGATTCGTTCCTTTCGTGAACACATTATCTTGCTTCTTCATCGCTCTATCTCCTTTTTGACTCGAGTTCTTATCGCGCTTGCAGCAAAGCTGTTGAGAAATAAGCTGTTACCCCAAACTTGGATCGTGGCCGTTGTTGATTGGACTTCGTCCACCTGGTCGGACATCCGCTTCACCAGGCCGCTATGCAGCGTAGAAGGAGGAGTCGGCCGGCCAAGACCGACTCCTGTCTTCGTTATTGGACGGTGAGTGTGACGGAGACTGAGTGAGTAAGATTGCCCGACGTTCCGGTGATCTGCTGCCGCCAAGACCGAGGCCGCCATCAGCATTTGCGACGCATCCCATGGGTGTAGGTGGATTCGAGCTTCCCTTGGGCGGGGCAATGGTGAACGGTCCCTGTTGGGCGCCGGCACGGGTATAAAGAGATGTAACGCCTGCGGCGTTGGCGTTATCAGATATCCAGAAAGGATTCTTCGGAATGATGCAGATCCCGCAGGGATTGACCGAATTGGAGTCGATGACCGGGGCCATGCCTGGCACGTCTGATACCAAATTGGTCTGTTTAGAGCGGTTCGTCTGTGCGTCTGCGGATGTAACCGAAAGCAGGGACAGGCAAACTATGACGATAAGGGCTATGAGGACTATACCCATTGGTCAAAATGCTCCTCTTAAGATTTCAGGCAGCCATCCGCGCGCATGCCTATTTGTTCTTCCGCTTGGATGCGGACTCCGTCGTGGGAATAAATCATCAGCGAAGCAAGTCTCTCTAAACTTACAGTGCCTAGTGCGAGAAAGAGTTAGAAAGAAAGGTAAAGACAAACATGAGCGCAGCTACAACCATCAGCGGGCAACTTGCACCAAAGCAGCAAAAAGTCCATACCATCGGCGAAATTCAAAACGCGCCCCCCAGGGTGCGATTTGGAGTATTCGAGGTAGACTTTGAATCGCGGGAGCTCCGCAAACAAGGGAGCCGTCTGCGGCTTGAAGAAAAACCATTCCAAGTTCTGGAGTTGTTGCTGGAGCGCGCCGGCCAAGTGGTCACGCGTCATTCTCTTCGCCAGAGGCTCTGGCCGGACACGCACGTTGGTTTTGAACACAGCCTTAACACTGCTGTAAACAAATTGCGCGAATTGCTCGGGGATTCCGCGCAAAGCCCTCGTTATGTCGAAACCCTGCCGCGGCTGGGCTATCGATTTATTGCGCCGCTGGAAAAACCCAAGCGTTACGTCTCACCCACGGGCAAGCGCATGCTGGCCGTCCTGCCATTTGAAAATCTCAACGGTTCTCCCGAGCAGGAGTATTTTGCCGACGGCCTGACCGAGGAGATGATCTCGCATCTCGGGCAATTGAGCCCCAAGCGCCTGGGCGTCATTGCGCGAACTTCTTCGATCCAGTACCGTGGCACCAAGAAATCCATTGGCACGATCGCCGAAGAGTTACACGTCGATTATGTGCTGGAGGGCAGTCTTCGCCGCGAAGGCAAGTGCGTTCGCATCACGGCGCAACTCATCGAAGCGCAGGAGCAGACCCACCTGTGGTCGGCCAGCTACGATCGTGATTTTCGGGACGTTCTTGATGTCCAGGCCGAGGTGGCTCGGCAAATCGGCAATGCGCTCGCGATCGAATTGTTGCCTGAGGATCCTTCCAAGTCCGTGTGCTTCGATGCCACCGCTCATGAATCCTATCTTCGCGGGCGATTCTACTTCGGGCAGAGATCCGAAGCGGCTCTGAAGAAGGCTATCGCCTCGTTTGAAGCCGCTCTGTCCGTGGAACCGGCTTGTGCGCGGTCGCTTTCCGGCATCGCGGATTGCTGCGCCCTGCTGTGCTGGTTCGGTGCCCTTGCGCCCCGGGAGGCAGGCCCTCGAGCGACGGCCGCCGCCACACGTGCGATTGAGATCGATGGCACGTTGAGCGAACCGCATGCTTCCCTGGGCTTAGTGAAATTCTGGTACAACTGGGATTGGAGAGGCGCCGAGGAGGAATTCCTTCGCGCCATCGAGTTGAACCCCAGTTATTCCTCCGCGCACCAGTGGTACGCTTCTTATTTGAACGCCATGGGACGTTTCGAGGAGGCGCAAACAGAACATTGGCGCGGCCGCGAGCTCGACCCCTTATCGCCAATTCTCCACATGAACGCTGCCGAACCATTTTTCTTTTCACGCCAGTTTGACCGCGCTATCGAGCATTTGCTTACGCTCCTGGAGCAGGAGCCACGCTTCTTCCCCGCTTTGTTCAATCTCGGCCGGGCTTACGTCCAGAAGGGAATGTACGAAGAAGCCATCTCCGCATTCGAAAAGGCCGTGCAATTCTCCGGTAATCGCGAAGGCCTCCCGGCGCTCGCCCACGCGTTCGCCCTTTCCGGACAACTGGAGCAAGCACGAGGAATTCTGGAAGAGTTGAGACACGTTCCCGAAGGCCGTTATCAGGCTTCTCCGTTAATCGCGCGCATCCACCTGGGTTTGGGCGAGATCGACGAAGCATTCGAATGCCTTCGTAAAGGGATTGAGGAGCGCTCCTTCTGGACCGTTTTCCTCAAGGTGGACCCTGTTTATGATCCAATGCGGTCCGACCCGCGCTTTCCGGAGCTTCTCCAAAGCGCTGGATTCGCCGGTTTGGAAGCATTCGCCTGAGCGCACATTTCGTAGTTCGTCTGCTCAACCGCGATTTGCAACCAACTTTAGCCGTTGGCCTTATTGGATCGTTTGCGGCGTGATATTGAACCCATCTACCTGCAGCACCGCCTTCGCTCCGCCCAAGGCGGCAGCGTTATAGGATGCGCTGACCTCCCGCTGTTCGCCCGGTAACAGCGAGAAGTAGTTGTCTTGCCAGAGGATCGGCACGACGTCTTCGCCACCCTTGCCCTTCGTTAGCCGCAGATGGGCCATAAAAGCCACGCTGTTGCTGGGATTCTTCACCGTGAAGTGCCAGATGTTTCTGTCCGCACTGGATTTGGATTCTGTCTCCACTTCCAGTTTTACTTGCGGCAAGGAGTTCAATCCCGTTAGATCGCCGAACTCCTTTTGCGGCGTGTAGACCGTGTCCTTGCGGCCCTTCCAATCCAAGACGTCTGGCTTCGTCGACAGCCAGTAGAAGTTGTCGCTGAGGAGTTTGCCCTCAGCGTCATGGAGTTGCAGCCGGAGGAAGTACGTCTTGCTTAGGTTTTCAACCTTCGGCAAATCGAAAGCTTTGCTGCTGGCATCGGCGGCGATGTTCATAGTGGCGTCTCGCGCGCCTTTCTCCTTTGCGTCGATGTCGTACAGCTTGGCCGTGACCTTGGCGTTTTTCACCTCTTGGTACGTGCTGTTCACCACCGCGACGGAATTGTCGTCGTAGGAATATTGCACGTGAACAGGTTCCATGGCCTTCTTCGTGCCGAAGTATCCGCCGGCGGGGACCAAGTAGTAGTCGTAGAGGTGCCAGATCAGCGATGGCCACGCGTTATTCAGCATCCACTGAATCACGCCGGTGGCGCTATATTTGTTGCGCCCATAGGCTTCGAACATGGCGCGCTCGCCATCGTAAGTGATGGCCTGCGCCTTGCGCAGATAGTCGTCCAGGTCTGTGGCTTTCCCGTAGCGCCTGTTCAAACCATCGGTAAACACATTCACGGTAGTAAACCGTTCGCCGCCCGCGTGGTAGTTCCACACCTCATCGATCGGCCAAAGATGTTCTTTCGGAATGAAGCGCTCTAGCGATTCCCGCGGCGGAATCGCCGGCCCCGGACTTGTTTCCGTGTTGTAGCCGTGCGCCCCGCCCGCTTCCTTGTCCGCCAGCCAATACACCGGCGGCACGTATTCATACGGGCCGGTCATCTTCACGCCAGACTTCCCGGTTGTCGACGCCGGGAATTGCGAAGCGGATGACAGCAAGGGATTCGGCCACTGCAATTCCTGCAAAATCGTCAAATAGAGTTTCTCCACCGGTGCTGGAGGCGGCTCGTCGCTGCCATACAGCCACACGAAAACGCTGGGGTGGTTGCGTAGCATGCGAATCTGGCTGCGCAGCGAATCGCCTGCCACGCGGAACTGTTCTGGCCCCCATTTTTTTCCGAATTGCCAGGCATCGCAGCACGTCCATCCGGGCATCACCAAAAGCCCAAGACGGTCCGTCTTTTCGTAGAACTCTTCGCGATCCAGCCGCCCTTCCAGCCGGATGGCGTTCAGTCCCATGTCGCGCACGTAGCCGAGATCCGCATCGACGCGTTCCGACGACCATCGCAGAAGAAGATCGGGAGCCCAAGCCGCGCCGCGGATGAGCACCTTGCGTCCGTTCACTTTGAATAACCGATGGCCCTGCTCCGTCAGCTCGGAAGTAACCTCGCGAATGCCGAACGACACGCTGGCGCTGTCGGAAGCGTCATTCCCGATGTCGAACGACAGTTTCGCACGATAGAGATATGGCTCGCCCATCTGGAAAGGCCACCACAACTTGGGGTTCGCCAATTGCAGTTCGGGAAATTTGTCCGGTGAGAAGCTCACCGTCTTCTCTTGTCCCGCAGGCAGCGTCACCGGCTGGGAGATCTGTTTTCCGTCGAACTCCGCGCGAAGCACGCCTTTCACCTCGTGAGCGGTGTCGTTTCGTAGATCCCCGCTAATCGTGAGCGCGGCCGTCTTGTATTCGCTGTCCAGCTTCGACGAAACAAATGGGTTGCGGACCGACACATCCCCGCTGGACGTCAGGAAGACTTCCTTCCAGATTCCCATGTTCTTGTCGGGCGGCGTGGGGTTCCAGTCGACCCAGGTCATGCCCAAATCGTTCTTTCCTGGAGCGGAGATTTCCATTGCCAGGGCATTCGTTTGATTCGCGTGGAGGAATTTCCCGACGTTGAATTCGAACGAAGCATAAGTTCCGGCTACGTCGTCGGCGTTGGCCACCAGCTTTCCGTTGATCCAGATATTGGCGCGGTAATTGATGCCCAGCAGATGCAACCAATTCGTTTTCCCTTCATACCCGGCGGGCAACATGAATTCCGTGCGGTACCACCACGAGCAGCGAAACGGGCTGTCCTTCGGCATATCCACGTTCGAGAAAAAAGTTTGCCGCTCATTATTTTCGCCGGGAAATTTCTGCAAGTTCGTGGCGTAATCAGGATCCGAGTACGTCTTATCTCTTACCAGCGCCGCCACAACCGTGGAGGGAATGTCTGTGTGATGCCAGGCAACGGCATCAAAACCGGCGGTCGCAATCTGGGGGCCCGCCGCCTTAATTTCGCAAGACGACTGGATTTGCCAATCCTTGTGCAGATACGTCCGCGCCGGCAGCTCACTCGGAGCGTCGGCAGCCAGCAAGGGAGCGGGTAGGAGCAGGAAGAGCGACGGCAATACCCAACCGAACACCGAGCGCAGAGGGAACATAGGCCTCCTGGAAAGAGAAAATGTCGTATGGAAAAACCAGGCACGCCACGGGGCCTGCCGGGCGGCCTATATTAAACCGATTCAATAGGTAATTTCCCCTCTTTTTTTGTGGCCCCTTGTTCTGTCAGTTTGCGTGCCGCAGTTTCTCGTCAAGGTACCGGATTGATCTGCGGATTAGCCCTCGACCCGCCACGTTCTTCCTCAGGCCGGGAGGAAATTTCTAGCGCGACGCATCCGTTTGCCCGCCCCTTGCGTATGTATGGGCGTCGGGGCCATAGTGTATGCTTCGGAAGCACCGTTGCGGTCCTAATGTCCCCAATCCTATGAAAGTGGAGGAATTCTCTTGTGAATATTTCTAGGGCCCTACGCGTGTCTGTTGCAGTCGCAAAAAGTAAGTTCATCCCATTTTGCGTGGCATTCGTCCTCGTTGCCGCTTCGGCTTTCTTTCTTCCCGCCAGTGGACGAGCTTCGGACCATCGCGAGTCTCCCACGGCGGATGCCAATGGAGAAGGCGACATCACCGACATCTTTGCGTTCCTCGACCCAAACGACGCTTCCCAGATCGTGCTGATCATGAACGTCAATCCATTCGCCGTTCCCGCGGAAACTCCCAGCTACAAGTATTCCCCGGACATCCTTTATCAGTTCAAGATTGCTCACGACAAAAGGGCCGTCGAGGACCTGGTGATCCAGGCGGTCTTCGAAAACGTCCCCACAACCACCTGCGCTTCCGGCCAAACCATTAGTATCTATGGTCCTTCCAGGCCGCACGTCACGGGGACCAGAAATGTCGTACTGGAAGAGCGGCCAACTCTAAAAGGCTGCACGAATACCACCCTGCAGCAGAACGGCATCGAGGTTTTCACCGGCCTGCGCGATGATCCCTTCGTGACCGATGTCGGTCAATTGAACCGCATTCTTCAGAACAAACAAGATTTGTTCCGCGACTTTCCGGCATTCGCTCTCGGACCGCTTCGCGGAAGGCCGGTCCGCGCCGACCACACCAGCGGTGTCGATGGCTTCGGGGGCTTCAACGTAACTTCCATCGCGATTCGGCTGCCCAAAAGTGACCTGGCGGGCTCAGGCTTTCTTGGCGCCAAGGGGCTGCTCGGCATCTGGGGCACCACCAGCATGAAGTCAAAGAAGACGGACGGCGACCACGAAGGTGATTCCGACCAGACCTTCCTCCAATTCCAGCGCGTGGGCCAGCAGCTATTCAAAACTATCTTCGTGCCATCCACCATGCGCGATGCCTTCAACGCCACCAAGCCCGAAGACGACACGCAGAACTGGTCCTCGCTCATTCCCGATGCCTTGACCACCAAGGACAACGACGGCACCGGCAACACCATCGCTGGCCGCGCCGGTCTGCTCACGGCGCTCGGCTTCACCGATGCGGCTGGCGGTTCGGCCGCCGGAACAGGACGTGGCGCTCCCCTCCTTCTCCCCGCAAACTTTAATAACACCAGCAAAGACCTGCTGCGGTCTGCCTTGATCCCCGACGTCCTCCGCATCAACATCGACGTCCTTCCCAACGGGATTCTTCCCGGCGCAGCGGCGACGGGCGGCAACGGAGACCCGCAACTCGGCCTCGGCGCTTCCGGTCTGCAAAACGGACGCCGCCCGGCGGATACGGTTACGGACATTTTGCTGCAGTTCGCGCGCCAGCTTGCGGACGTGAACTTCCCCTCGAGTCTCGGCGTTCCCGGCAGCGGCCCAGCCCGCCCCGGAGCGCTGACCTTCGCCACCGACCGTCGCGTGCTGGTCGTTTTGCAGGGCACCGACTGGATCAAACCCGACGCACAGGTCGGGAATGTCTCCGGCAATGTTGCTCCCTTCGGCGGGAACGACCAGCCTTTCCTAACTCAATTCCCATTCCTCGCGCCGCCGGCTCCTCTTCCGGGTGAGCCCGGAACCATCGGATTCCCGGCGCAACAGTAGTTTCACTCCAGCAGGGAGGGCCGGCGGCGTGCGCCGCGGGCCCTCTCATTATTTCTGCGTTCGAGCTTCGGAGAGTCAGAAAGAAAAAGAATAGGATGCAGACCAGAACCATTCATAAAATATCGGCTGCCGTCGCATGCTTTGTTTTTCTTTTTGCAGCGGCGGCGTGGCCCGCGCGGGCGCAGCAGAACGAAACTGACGGCGTCATCCGTTTCTTTCAATGGAAAGTCTCCCAGGACCCCGACGATTTTTTTAATTACGACAAATTGGGGGTGGCCTACATTCAGAAGGCGCGCGAGACCGGCGACATCACTTATTACGACCTCGCAGGGAAAGCCCTCGAGAAGTCTCTGGCCCTGGAATCCACGCATGCGCAAGCGGGGTCCGCGACCAAACATCTGGCTGCTGTCTATTTCGCCGAACATCGCTTCGCTGATGCGCTGGCGCTGGCGCAAAAGGCCTCCGATCTCAATCCCGGTGACCACACACCCTACGCGCTCATCGGTGATGCGCATAGCGAAATGGGCGAGTACGAAAACGCGTGGACCGCTTACAGTCAGCTTGCAGATCCCAAAGTTCCACAATCCGAGACTAACGGCTTGCAATACCTTCGGGAGACTCGCGAATCCAACCGGGCTTTTCTGACTGGCGACACCAAAGCCGCTCTTGCGCACATGCAGCAAGCCGTGCAAATCTCCATTGACGCACGTATGGCGAAAGAAAATATTGCCTGGAGTCAATTCACCCTCGGCGAAGAGTATTTTCTGGCGGGAGACCGTGCGAGGGCGAAGAGCGCTTACGAGAGTTCGTTGCAAACGTATCCCAACTATCATCGCGGATTCTCCGGACTCGGCAAAGTGGCTGCCGCGGAGGGCCGATTCTCCGATGCTATCGATTCCTATAAGCGCGCCATCGCGGTCATCCCTCTACCCGCGTATGTGGCAGCGTTGGGTGACGTGTACGCAAAATCCGGCAGCGCAGCCGAAGCCGCGAAACAGTACGCTTTGGTCGAGTACATCGGCAGGTTGAATGCCTTCAATCAAACGGTGTACAACCGAGAGTTGGCGGTATTTTATGCGGAGCACGACATCCATTTGCACGAATCCCTCGAACTGGCGCGAAAAGAGTTTGAAGTTCGGCACGACATATATACTTGGGATGCGCTGGCCTGGGCGCTGTACAAGAATGGACAACCGCAGGAGGCTGGGACGGCCATGAAGGAAGCGCTACGTTTGGGCACCAACGACGCGCTGCTCTTTTTCCACGCAGGCATGATCTACGAGAGCCTGAGCATGCATGAAAAGGCGCGGGATTTTCTCCAGCGCGCGTTGGCCCTGAATCCGCAATTCCATGTTTTGTACGCAAACACTGCGCAAGCCGCGTTGCAAAAACTATCCAAAGATTCCGTCGCAGCGAAGAGCAAAGGGGCTACCGATGCGCAGCCATAAACGCGCACCACGCATTTTTTTGCTCGCGTGGCTGGTTTTCTCTCTCCTCGCGAATCCTCCGGCGGGCGACGCTCATCCCATGGGCAACTTTAGCATCAGCCACTACGCCGCAATCTTTGTGGACTCGAGCTACCTCGAGCTGAACTACATCGTGGATGTCGCGGAAATCCCCACCTACCAGGAGATGCAAGACTCCCATATCACCGCGAAACGCGACGATCCACTCCTCGCCGGCTACCTTGCGCGCAAAGCAGCTTCGCTCGCCGGCGGTCTGAGCGTCGAAGTGAACGGCCTTCCGGTGCGGCTTGAAGTTGTCTCGCGGGATGCCATCTTCCCTGCCGGTGCCGGCGGTTTGCCCACCATGAAGCTCGGCTTCATCTATCGGGCCGCCCTGGCTGGCGTATCTTCCGCGTCGAACTACACGGTCCGCTACCGGGACAACAACTTTGCAGGCCGCGCCGGATGGAAAGAAATCATCGTAAATCCCGGCGCTGGCGTATCGCTCACAGCCAGCTCAGCTCCCCGCGCGGACCGCAGCGCGCAACTTTCGAACTATCCCACCGACCTGATCAACAGCCCGCCGCAAGATTTGGAAGCTACCTTCAGCTTTACGCTGCCGCCCGTTGCAATCGCAAGCGCTGCAGATTCGAAAACGACCCGAACGCCCGCTTTTGAAACTCCAGCCGCGCCGCAATCGTATGCAAGCAAAGCGGCGAAGCCCGTTACGGCTTCGGAACCATCGCCGACGGCACCGCAAAATGGCGCCTTAAGCGTTCCTGTGGCCGCGGGGTCTCCAGCTCCCGTCGCGCTCCGCGCCAATCAACAAGCCACTCCAAGAAGCAAGTTCACCGAACTCGTCTCGTCACAAAATCTAAGTTTCTGGTTTTTGTTCACCGCCGCGTTGATCGCCGTCGGTCTGGGCGCGCTTCACGCGCTCGAGCCCGGTCACGGCAAAACGATCGTAGCTGCGTATCTGGTGGGTTCGCGCGGGACGCCAAAACACGCCGTATTTCTCGGCCTGATTGTGACCGCCGCGCATACCGCGGGCGTTTATCTGCTCGGAGCGATCACGCTTTACGCCTCCAAATACATCGTTCCTGAACATCTTTATCCCTGGCTCGGCGTGATCTCAGGTTTGACCATCGCTGGACTAGCATGTTTTCTGCTCCTTCGCGCCTGGACAGGAGAAGACGGCGGCCACAGCCATCACGATGGAGCGTTTCACAGTCACTGGTTTTCTTCGCTGGGAAGACAGCGGGCACAGGAATCGTCCATCGGGCGCGTTGGCGATAACGGCTCCACATCACTTCAGAAACCGAAAAATGTATCTCTCGTCCAGCTTCTTACTTTGGGCATAACCGGTGGCATCATTCCCTGCCCCGCGGCCTTGGTCGTGCTACTGAGCGCATTTTCCTTGCACCGCGTCGGCCTCGGTCTTTTCTTGATCGTAGCCTTCAGCGTCGGCCTCGCCGCCGTCCTCATCGCCATTGGATTGCTGATGGTGTACGCGCGACAATTCGTCGCCCGCTGGAAGAGCGAAGGCCCGCTCGTCAAACGCTGGCTGCCGCTCGTCTCCGCGACCTTCATGCTTATTCTTGGCCTCGGCATCGCCGGCAAAGCCCTGCTGACCACCGGAGCCGCCGCGAATTTTCTTTCGCAAGGACGCCTGAGCACTTTCTTCGGGATCGTCTTTCTCGGTCTCTTTCTCGGCATGCGCCACTCCACCGATCCTGACCACGTCGTCGCCGTCTCCACCATCGTCAGTCGCGAACGTTCCATGCGCCAGGGCGCATTGATCGGTGTGCTCTGGGGCGTAGGTCACACGCTCACAATTTTTGTCGTCGGCTCCGCCATCATTCTCTTCGGCCTGGCCATTCCTCCCCGCGTCGGCCTATCCATGGAATTCTCCGTCGCGCTAATGCTGATTCTTCTCGGCGTCCTCAATTTGACGGGCGCCCTTCGCTGGCTGAACGATCGATTCGCGCCTCGGAAGCGCGCCGCAGTCGAAAACCAAGCGGATTCGCAGCCTTCGGTACCTCCCATGGAAAGCTCGCTGAACCGCTGGCTTCGCAACCACGGCCTCTATCAGCTCCTGCGTCCGCTGGTCGTCGGTTTGGTACACGGTCTCGCCGGCTCCGCAGCGGTAGCCCTATTGGTTCTAGCTAGCATCCGCAGCCCTCTCTGGGCCATCGCCTACCTCTTAGTCTTCGGCATCGGCACCATCATCGGCATGATGCTCATGACCACCGCTATTGCCGTCCCACTGGTCTATTCCGGCAAAAAATTCGAAAAAGCCACCGTCTACCTCTCCACCGTCTCCGGCGTAGTCAGCACTGCCTTCGGCCTCTTCCTCGTCTACCAAATCGGTTTCGTCGACGGCCTCTTCAAAGCCACCGTCCACTGGACCCCGCAATAGCTGCGCCTGACGAAAATATCTTTACCCCTCTCGGCAGAGTAACGAAGGATTCGATAATTCGAGACTTAATTTTCGCGTAGCTGCGTGACGCGGCTCAATCAACACCTATGTGTGCAAAAATGAACAGACAAATATTTCCTGGGTCTCTAGCATCTCCGTCCTGTGTAGTGAAAGTGAGAGAGTTTTGTTGCAAATATCCCGGCCGCTCTATTCTGGGCGCCCCCGTGAGGCGTCAAGGCAGCCACAGGGAACGCCATATAACCGCTGCAGGAAAGCTCGGACGACGGCGCTCCTGAGGACAGGTTTGCGGCCGGATACGCGAAAACTGCTCACCCTACCTACATCGAAAAGCACCGCAAACAGTAGCGGAGAGGCGGAAGCGCTTTTCTGAAGTCGATAAAATATTCACCCAGTCACACGCGATCAAAATGAAAATCGAAAGGCGGACAGACCCATGAAGAAGTATACAAAGCCCAGCCTGAGGTGTTTAGGCCTGCTGCGGCTGGTTACCAAGCTTAGTTTTTAGTAGGGCTGGCAAGGACGACATGCAAGAGCAAAGAGCGCTGGTTTAGCAGCTCAGAACTAGCTCCTTGCTCTCCGAAGCTGCTGCAATCTTCGCGCGAAGCCACACATTCGCGAACAGGGACCTCTGCGCGTGTATTTGAATAAAAGTGAATCGACTTCGAGCAAAGATCTTCCCTAAGCAGTATCTAGCGATGGAGTTGCCGGGAAAAAACGATGAAAGAAATCACAAGCTCCAATAGCTGCCCCAAACGCCAAGAGCAGATTATCGTCCAGAAGGGATCGCAGGATGTGCTTCTCTTCAACATGGATGATGGGAGCTACTATGCGCTGAATGAGGTTGGCAACAGAATCTGGGAGCTTTGCGACGGAACGCTTCGAGTGGCGCAATTGGTATCCGTTCTGGCCAAGGAATATGACGCCCCTCCGAAAATCATAGAGATGGACATCCGGGAAGTGCTCGACGATCTTCGAAGCAAGAAACTTATCGTCGACTGGAGCGGAGATTGTATAGGTTCCGAAGCCGAAGACGCGTCCCAAGGATCTGCATAAACGATGGCGCGCGCTTCGAATCTTCCGCCGCTTCTGTGCACGCCGCCGCAGATTCCACCAACAGACTTTCGTGCCTAAAAAGAGGGTCTGATTGCGCTCCGACAAGTGTCCCACGGCTTCGATAGACCTTTCGAGCCTCTGGCACGATTCCTGCCCGTGTCCGTCGTCGGCAGAGGGAGCGCGCAGGACAAATATGGGCAAACGATCCATTTCCGATGTATTTCTCTTCTTTCAAATATTGCTCTTTGCGGCCGCTGTTCCGTTCCTCCTTCGGCTAAAACTATCGCGAGTCCAAACTCTGCTGGAGCCAAGAGTTCCTTTGCCGGCGAACCGAGAGCGAATTGAGCAGATCATGCAATACGTGGAAATGGCCATCCGTGCGGGCCGTCCCCTAGTACGCGAGGGATGTCTCACTCGAGGCGTCACGCGATACTACTTTTTCCGCCGCAACGGCCAGGACGTATCCCTGTGCTTCGGCATGGGCCGAATCGAGGAAAAGTTCGTTGGCCATTGCTGGTTGGTCAAAGATGGCGTGCCCTTCCTGGAACCGCGGGATCCGCGACCTCTATATGCCGAGATGTACCGCATTTTTGCCACTGGCCACCATAGCGTGATTCCCTCCGGAAAATCTGAACTGGAGCAATCAAGATCATGAGCAATAGCCGGTGCACATATACCTACGGTTTCCACAATTTGAATCTCAGGGTGTTATCTTCGGCCGCAATCGCAACTTGCCTCAATTCTAGATTCCAAATTCTTCCCACCAATGAAGAGTCCGCCGAGACCATTTATTTCGACTTCGAGTCCGTTTCGAATGCGAAAAGGCACCGCTTCGGAAAACCGCCCGGGCGGGCGAGGTCTTTTTACGACCTGGAGAGCGGCGATGCGAGCTACTTCGCAGCCGAAGACCAAATCTACCTCTGTTGCGATGACCGCATACGGGTATTGTGCAACCCTGGCTCGGGCGACGCATGGTTCTCAGTGCTCGAGCCGGAGATCGACAACCTGTGGCTGGCCTCTCATCTTCTGTTTACCATTTGTCTGATTGAAATCTTAAAGCGCCGCGGGCTCTATAGCTTGCACGCTGGCGGCTTCAGCGCAAATGGCAAGTGTCTCCTAATTCCCGGCACAAGTGGGTCGGGCAAATCTACTCTAACAGTCGCCTCGCTCAGAGCCAATTTTGACTACATGAGCGATGACATGGTCTTTCTAGTTGACCGGCCAGATGGGTTCCGGGTCCTGGCATTTCCCGAGGCGGTGGATGTCAGCGACCAAACCGCCAGCTTCTTCCCGGAGCTGAGTTTTCTGCTAAGTTCTCCTAAGCGTCCCGGATGGCGGAAGCGCCAAATCCACCCCATACAGGTCTATGGCGCCAAAGTAGCCACCGAGGCTCGCCCCGCCGCTATTGTGATTCCGCGCATCGCGAAGGCTGAAACCAGCGTTGTCTCGAGGATGAATCCTGACGAAGCGCTGTTGGAGATGGTTCCCAACGTTCTGCTCACAGAGGCGAACTCCTGCCGCGCACATTTGGAGGCTCTGAGTCAACTCGTAAAGTCCACGCCCTGCTACCACCTCGAGACGGGACGTGACTTTGATCAACTCCCCGTTCGATTTCGGGAGCTCTTGGAATCATGACCCGAAACGAAATCATGCCGAAACAGACTAAGCAGTTCCGAAACGCCGCTACTTGCGCGGAGATGGAACTGCTTCTCTGTTGTGCCCGCACTCGGGTCGACCCGGAAATGTCCCAGCGGATAAGAGAGGCCGCTAGGAAAGAAATAGACTGGTTCGAATTCATTCGACTGGCGCTCCGTCACGACACGCTATCGCTCATATATTGGAACCTTCACCGAATCTGTCCGGATATTGTGCCCAGCAGCGTCCTCCAACCACTGCGAGCGCGCCACGAGGCCGAGGCTGCGGAGGGCCGGCTACTTGCCAAGGAATTAGTGGACATCCTTGGCTTCCTGGACTCGCACGGTATTCAAGCAGTGCCGTTTAAAGGCCCTGCACTTGCCGTCAGGCTCTATGGCGACTTGTCGCTTCGCGGGTTTGGCGACCTGGACATTATGATTTCTGAGCGCGATGCCCTGCGGGCCCGGCGTCTCCTCGTTGACCGGGGCTACGCGCCTGAGAGAGTGGAGACTGGCGAATTGAATCAATTCTTGCGCGAGAACCACGAACTGCTGCTCTATCGCGCCGATGGAAAGGTGCGTGTGGATCTACACTGGCGTTTCACAAGTAGATCCGCGTGTCTTGCTGGAGATCCTGAACGGTTCCTCGAGAACTTAGAGACAGTCTCCGTCGTGGGGCAAGAAGTGCGAAGTCTGCGGCTGGAGACCTACCTGTTGCTGCTCTCCGTGCACGCCGCCAAACACCGCTGGGTGCAACTAAAGTTCATATGCGACATCGCCGAGATTCTGTCGGTTCCTGATTTGGACTGGTATTTCGTGCTGCGGGAGGCGGACGATCTTGGCCTTAAGCGGGCCTTGGGCACTGGTTTTCTCCTGGCACAGGGCCTGCTTGGATCGACCGTACCTCCGAAACTCGCGCAAGATCTAAGGATCGACCGCACCGCGAAAGCTTTGGCTGCGCAGGCCTGTACTTGTCTTTTCGAGGAGCCTGGCGAACGCTGGGGCCTGCAGGGCGGCATCACTTGTCAACTTGAGATTCGTGAACGCCTCAGGGACCAGACAAAAATATTCCTCCGCTACTTCTTGCATAAACTTGAGCCAAGTGAACTTGACCGCTGGTTCCTGCCGATGCCCAAGTTTCTCTCCGTCGCATATTACGTCGTTCGGCCGGTTCGACTGGCTCTCCAAAGGATGGGCAGAACAGACCATCTCCTCTAGTCGATGGTTGGGGCACCGCCTCGGAGGCTCCCGAGGGCCTTACCCGTTTCGGCAGGTGTTGTACGGATTCACGCAAGAAGAGACCGGGTTCGCTCCACGCAGGGTGGCCTGGCGAATGCGAAATGCGAACCCGGTCGTACGTTTATTTCCCGTCGGAGATGCTCAGATCGACGGAACTTCCCCTGTCGCCAAAAGCGGCAATGGTAACTTTGTTGGTGCCGTGGAACAGAGCGGAGGAGATATCTATCTTCTTAGACTTCCCATCCGAAAGCTTTGTTCTAAACTGGGTTCCATTGACCGTGATTACCAGTGATTCCACTCCCGGGGTATCGTTCTGAAGGAATACTATCCCCTCCGTGTGACCGATGCCGTCGAAGCGAGCTACCTCCCAATGATCGAAGTCAAATTTTGCAACATGGGGGAGCCTGGAGCGGGGACCGGCCGCGGGAATGGTGATCGTTGCAAAGACCGGATCAAATACAGTTGTATGACCACATAGATCTGTAACCGTCAGTTCGATCACGGCCGATGCCGACTGATCGATCTTCGTGGCGGTGACGCCCAGAGCCTGGGTCGTTCCATTGTCGAACGGTAAAATGCTGACCGTGGCATTCCTTGTCGGGGGGGTATTGACGACAACGGAAGTCAATCCACCTGCAGATTGAACCGAGAGGACGACTTGCTTAGGCGGACCTGTTGTCACACTCACTAGGCTGACAGTAGGGGATGGCGCCGTCGAACAAAATGATCCAGAGCCCGAACCCGAACACGTCGCAAACGTCGTGTTCGAGATAACCGTCCCGCCGTTTACAGTGGCAACAATAGTATCTCCCGCTGAAGATGTTAATGAGGGCGCGGTGATCCTGAATGTCGCTGTACCTGTAGCATCCGTGATAGCGGTCCCGCTCTGCCCGGAGTCCGGTCCCGTCACTGTGAAAGTGACCGTTGTACCCACGACGGGGACCCCGTTCAACAACACGACGGCGGTTTTAGTGATGGATGTGCCGACGGCCCCACAAATAATCGAGGAGTTTACAGGCGAGACCACGATGGTCGGCGGGCTGGTCGTCCCTGAAGAACATCCGCTGATTATGGTTTCCTTGCCGCTGATCGTAACCGTGCCGTTTCTGGCCAGCGCCCGGCCCGCGAGAGTGCCTCCATTCAGCGTGATACTCGCTAACGCCATAATATTCCCCGCAAAGTTGTTGCCCGTCTGGATGGTCGCGGAGGAGCCCACCTGCCAGTACACATTGCACGGCGACGCGCCACCGGCAAAAGCAACGGTAGCACCCGTGGCCGTTGTCAGCGTGCTGCCGATCTGGAAGATCCAGACGTCAGTGGAGCTGCCGGTAAGCGTCAGAGTGCCATTCAGCAGTGCTGCTGTCGAATAGCAGTAAAGTCCCGGGCCCAGATTAGCATTCGTCCCTGTGCCCAGTGCACCTGTCAGCGCCGTGCACGACGGCCTGCCGGCGGCGTCAACGTAGGCGGCTGTTAGGTCCGCCTGGGCCGTTGTCACTACAGCGTTCGCGGCCGTATACAGCGTGCCTGTCACCTGGGTTGCCAAAAGTCCCGTGACCGTGGGTGTCGGCGAACTTCCTACATTGCCGACAACCGTGGTTCCCGCGTCAGCGTTGACGATTCCGCCACCGGCCAGCACCGCAAAGTTGCCCGCTGTTTGTAGATTAGGTGCTTGCGCGGAAGCGCTCAATGCTGTTGCCAAGAAAAAGACCAACAAAATGACTGGGTTTTTCATTTATCCCTCCAGAAGCTCTCGCAGGGTATTTCTATGTGCGGAAGTCCTTGCAGCCGATAGTTTGATGTCTCGAAACGGCACTGTCTGTTCGTTGTTGGACACTTTGGGGACGATTAATGATGATCGAGGGAGTCAACTCGTCGCCATCCCGGATAGGAGTCAATCAATACCTTTTGAACCGCCGTCCCGCCTGGAAGCACAGTCCATCTCCTAGCAAGTCATGCCACATGTTCCATTGGCCTCCTCTGTTGATGAAGTGAGGGTTATCAACAGGTTGTACGAGGCTTTGAGTCTCCTTGAGCCCGTCTGCTTTTTGCGTCAAACTTTCCTGGCTATGACGGCGAATTCCTCAAAGGCCAATTGCGCGGAGGTGGCTCGTGACAAAGGATAAGGCGTCCGCGGAACTACCCGCCCCAAAAGGAAGAAACCGGAGGAGTGACCGTTACCCTGTAGTTGTTCGGGTAAAGGTGAAGTGGTCCGAGTCCAGTGGAGCGGAAATCATCGAGTTTGCTGAGGCAAAAGAAGTCAACATGCACGGCGGGCTGCTCGTTATGAGAGGCCGCCCGGCCACGGGCAACGTTATCGAGCTGACTAACCTTATCTCGGCTAAAACAGCCTCCGCGAGAGTGGTATCCCTGCGTGCCTCCGTGAAGAGCGAGGTGTTGGTAGTGGCCGTCGAGCTTCTTACTTCCAGCGAAACTTTTTGGGGCGTGACGTTCCGCCTGAAGATGGCCACCGACAACCTGCTGAAGCTGGAGAACGCCATCAAGTCGGGGGGGATGGATCCTGGCGTGCTTCGCGAGTTTCGCGACGCTATCGATTATGTACGCAAGACCGCCTGGGCTCTTCAAGAATTGCAGGAGCGCCAGTCCCAAAAACGGGATACCGCCACGGTGCGGTCTTTGCTCACGGAAGAGCGTGTCCGCCGCGCCACCCAACTAAGCAAGGCGCTGGCCTCGGATTTCGACTCCCGTGAAGTGACAGACAGGACCACCGGGTCTGGGGATCTTTTTCGAGCCATTGAAGGCCTCTATCAGCGTTTGGCGGGTTTGTTCAAGACTCGTGAATCTCGGTAGCCACTGCAAGTCTGGAAGCTCGCCGCAGCCCGAAACTAAAGCCTACATAACAGTTTGATATAACTCTCGAAGTTGAGTAGCCGTTGCGGCAAGCTTGCGGTAAGTCGTGCAGGTAGACTTACTGCTAATCTCTTGTAAGTTGGTCACAATAAATAGTTTGAAGGAGACAGGAGCATGGCTCTAGAGCGTTCGCCTCTGGACCTAATCCTAGCCTCGCAATGAGAGATCCTCAACCTGCCCCAGTACCTGCCTCAGAAAAATGCCACGGCCGAGGTCTCGTCGAACGGAAGCAACTAATCTCACCGGACGGGGTTTAGGATTGACTACACTCAGGAAAGTTACGACAGCGGACCAGGGAAGTTGATCTGAAAGGTTTCTTCCCACACGGAAGTGGGGCTGCAAGGGGTGACGAGATGTACGTGCCCTGCCCTAAGTCTAACAGCACCGATCTCCAGAAACTCTCTCTGGCCTGCGAAGAACTGCTCTCGGCAACGCAGGGAACCACGCAGACTACGCTCACCGCACAAAGCGGTAGAGTAGGTACATTTCGAATCTGCAGGAATACTTCGGTGCACTTGTTGTCCTTCGAAACATTCCTCGTTCAAATCCCCGTCGCGACCGCCGCTTCCAAAAATTTGCTGGCCGCGCTCCGGCAAAATTGTCTGGCTGGTAGAACTTTTCGGGCCGCATCATGAAATTGCATGAACACGAACGAGCCAGGGCCAACATTGCTGGACTCACGTCTCCAGTGCAACAGGCCGAGATGAAAATACTCCTGGCCGGTCGGTGGCCAGCGCTCAAGCCCTTGCCGGTCTTCAAGTATGAAACAGATCAGTATCGCGCCTCGATTGATTTCGACAAGCTGCGCGGAGAGTGGGTGTGTCGCAAAACATCTTTACCGTCCAACAAAGTTCAGGAACTGCGTGGTGGACTGACTGAAATAACCATGACATTGCCCCGCGGTCAACCAGAAGTGTTCGCAGAATGTGCG
>Ga0210384_10000322_pt1 | contig 74597 bp, 67 predicted proteins | sample IncBWH2MmetaG_FD_160574 | JGI IMG/M metagenome (GOLD analysis project Ga0210384, IMG submission 160574) | Forest soil microbial communities from Barre Woods Harvard Forest LTER site, Petersham, Massachusetts, United States - Inc-BW-H-2-M | ecosystem: Environmental > Terrestrial > Soil >... | reverse complement strand
GTCCAGGGATCGCCCTGCTTGACCGGGGGCGTCAACTGGAACACCGTCCCACACTGCCCCACCGAAGGACACGAGGACGAGCCGCCTTCCGTCGTGGCTCCATACAGATTGCCCGCCGCGTCGAAAACAATTCCGCCCACCGGCTGTGCACCGTCGGGAACACCCTGGAAGCTGTACAGCACGTTCTCCTTCCAACTGGCAGACGCGTTTGAAGCCGTCGCCAAGATGACAGCAACCCAGATCAATATGCGGATTGCGGGCCAAGGGTACTGGTTCATAGCGAGGGACGATTTCCTAACTTGGACTCCTAGCAAAAGCGAAAGGAAAGCCAAGAACAGCGTGGCTTTTCGCGATGTTACACCCGAGCTTATGCGGCGTCCACTATTGTCAACTGGCGTAATATCCCGATTACGCTCAAGTCCCCCTCAATATGGCCTCCCTTGAAAAGAGCCGCAACTCACTCCAAACAGGGGGTTGGCGTAGAGACTCTTTTCATGCTTCGTTGTGACCGGAGTCCGGCCATGCTGGCCTGATTTCGTCAACAATCCCAAGAAGGTGCTCAAAGAGCATTTCTATCTACCGCATTCGCGGTATTGCAATCGGGCTGGATTAGGAGCGACAATGCTGCCCGTCTCAGGAGATGACCATGGACCCTTCTTTCCGGTGCTCTGAAACGCCCGCCGAGCTTTCTGCTTCAACCCAACAGCGACTCAACATGTATGCTATCGCAGCCACCGCAGCTGGAGTGGGAATGCTCGCGTTGTCGCCAATTGCCCAGGCGAAGATTATCTACACACCGACGCACACGCCGATTGGCGGCGGTACGATATTGGATCTTAATCATGATGGGATCACTGACTTCGTCTTCTCCTTCTTTTCTTACCATGGGAGCTTTACGTCGGTCAGAGGGTTGACGGTGGGACATCCGCGTGGTGGTGCCAACAACCACGTCCGTGGAATACACACTCATCGGGGTGGCAATGGAAGCTACGCTTCCGCTCTCCGTGCTGGTGCGCTTATTGGTCCTAAGGGTCCCTTCACTAACGCATATCCCGCAATCATGGCCGGGACGCACACCTCTAACTCTCACACTTTCATGTTTCGCGGTCCTTGGGCGAACGGAGGGAAGGGTGTTAAGAATCGCTATCTCGGCCTGTACTTCTTTATCAAGGGTAAGGTGCACTTTGGGTGGGCTCGGCTCAATACCACATTTAACGCACAGCATTCCGTTTCGGGCTTGCTGACCGGCTACGCTTACGAAACCATCCCCAACAAACCCATCACCGCCGGTAACATCAGCTGCGATCTGAATTTGGCTATTCAATGCGTCGTAGGCCCGGTGGAAGAACCGGACGATGCCGACAACCGCGTCGAGCAACCGAATCCTGCATCATCCTCCGCGACGACGCACGATCCCGCCACGTTGGGCGTGTTGGCTCTGGGAGCGCCGGGACTGTCGATCTGGCGACGCGAGGAGCCTGTGGCCGCGACATTTGACAGGAATTGATCTCACGCGAGCCGATACTTGGCGAAAAATCGCGATAGCGCGGAGGTGCGGGCAGGTTCCTCAATCCAGCGGAGCTTATTCCCTACCTCCAACTCTGGCCCGGCCAATCTCGGGTTTGCAACGACAGGTGATTTATTGCGGGGTTCCGGGGTGACTTACAGTTGCGGTGTCGGACGGCAGGGCGGGCTTAGTCACGAAGAAGTTGTGATCGTAGAGATTGCGATACATCACTCCGGCAATTTCCGCGGCTTTCGGACCAAAGGTCGGGCGGCCGCCTTCGAGAAAAACGACTACAACGATATGACCAACGTTGGTTTTTGCGTAGGAGGCAAACCATCCGAAGCGCGTCCCCGCATGCGAGCAGGTGCCGGTCTTGCCCAGAACCTGTTCCTCATCGAAGTTGACCCGCAGGCGGCGGGCGGTGCCGAACTGCACCGCGCCTTGCATGCCATCGGAAATTTCCGGAATCAGAGGTGCGATGTCCAGGCGACGCTTGACCACCGGCTGGAAGTCTGCGATCTCTTCCGGCGTCGTGGGATGCTGCAGGTAATAAAGCGTGCCGCCATTGGCGATGGCTGAGACCAGAGCTCCAAGTTGCAGCGGAGTCACGGAAACGCCTTCCCCGAACGAGCACATCTTGCCGACACCGCCGAGCTTCGACGAGATTTCTTCGTTAGGATAAATCCCTAGCTGTTCGCCAGGTATGCTGTAGCCGGCCAATTCGCCGAGTCCGTACTGATGCGCGTAATAACTTACTTTCTCAAAACCTAGCTGGCGGCCCAGAGCTTCGAAATACGCATTGTTCGAGTGCGCCAACGCCATGGTCAAATTCATGTGATAGCGGCCACCCAAACGAACCTCGGTCTCCTTAGTAATGAGGCCCTCATTCAGAGCGGCGAGCGCCACTGAAAGCTTGATGGTGGAGCAGGGTTGCGCACCACTGGAAAGGGCCAGCTTCTGATTCACCATAGCCAGAACGCGCCCACTGGTGGGCTCGATGGCCACGACCGTACCGTTCATGCCACCCAAGGCATCGATGGCTGCTTCCCGCACAACCGGATCTTCCCCGGTAGTGACGTCCCCCTCGGTAATATCCTGAGCAAAGGAACTAGTGGAAAAGCGCTCGTAGTAGCGATGTCGCCGATGCAGGCTGGCAGTGTGCACCGCGCCCGTTGTCGGCGTGGCAGCGCGGCTGCGAGCCAACCGGCGCATGCGCCTTCGCGCATGCTGAGTTTCACTGATCTTTTGTGACTTGGATTTATGCGATGTCAGGGAATGCGGATTAACCGTGGCCGCAATGCCCGCCTGGCACAGCAACAGAATAAAGACGAATGCGATCAGACCGATGCCAGTAGAACGTTTCCCTGAATTCACTTTCTTGTACCTATCCCCGGAGTTCACCCCTGTGAAGTAGCACGAAACCGGCCAATGATCGTCGCCACCGGCTAAGTTCCCACTGATCTAGATGTTATGAAACTTCATCTCGATTAGCAATCTAAAACGTACTTTTGCGCAAAACTCCGATATTCGGCCTAACTCGTTGCGAACAATAGAGTTGCGGATCCATTCCGGGCGCTCGATGGCCCTTTGGTAATGTTGGTCAGTTACTGGAACGATACTGCCTCATAGTGGCAAAGATTTTCCCTTTGAGGCATCGCGGATATTTACATATATGTGCCGCACCTAGATCAATTGGACGACCTTCTTAATTGCCCCCGACCGAGACGACAGATATACTCTGATCCGGATTCGTAGCGCCGCTGCGACTCGCGAATTCCAGCTCGGAGGGTCGTTGTGAAATTTCTACAAGCGATCACCATCCTGATAGTGTTGTTGTTTTCCTCAGTGCTTGCCAATGCGGGATCCGGCTCGATGCCCTTCTCCAGTTTGCCTATCGAAGCACAAGCTAGTATCTCGGCGGCTCTGACACGAAACGTACCCCGTAACTCGTGGATGAGATTGGCGAAGCTGACGGCATCGGACGGACTGAAGAGTTATGAACCATACTTGGGATACGCAGTCGCCATTAGTGGAAATACGGTAGCAGTCGGAGCGTATGGAGCTCAGATCGGCCAAACTATTGGACAGGGCGCGGTGTACGTGTTTGTCAAACCGAAAAGCGGCTGGAAGAACATGAGGCAGATAGGAAAGTTGACGGCGTCCGACGGCACCTACACAGCCGGACTGGGTGGCTCCTTAGCAATCCTCGGCAATACTATTGTCGCGGGCGCGGCTAGCGCCGACAAAGCTTACATTTTCGTTAAGCCGAGCAGCGGTTGGAAGGACATGACCCAGACCGCCGAGCTGACCGCTTCGGATGGCCAAGGTGGATTTTTTGGCGACTCCGTCTCCATCAGCGGCAACACGGTCGCCGTCGGTGCGGAACACGTGGCTAATAGCTCAGGATCAGCGTACGTCTTCGTTATGCCAACCGGGGGATGGGTTGATATGACGCAAACCGCGGAGCTGACGCCTTCCCATCCGATCATCGACAGCATATTTGGTAACGCCGTGGCCATCGACGGCGACACAGTGGTGGTGGGTCAGGCTTATAAGAATCACGCCTATGTTTTTGTGAAACCAGTCGGTGGATGGACAAACGAAAACGAGGCGGGGGAATTGTCCGCAACTGATGCGGTTACCTTTGACCAATTTGGTTTCTCAGTCGCTGTCCGAGGCAAGACTGTGGTGGTCGGCAAGCCCTCGCTCGATTATTCCGGAGGCGCCTACTTGTTTATCGAACCTTCCGGGGGATGGACGAATATGACGCAAACTGCCAAGCTGTCTGCATCGGACGGGACGCCCAACGATTATTTTGGCTCGTACGTGTTCACGAACGGCAATCTGGCGCTGGTCGGTGCTATGTTCGCAACCGTCGGTAATACCTACCAAAAGGGTGCCGCGTATATTTTCGTCAAACCGTCGAAGGGTTGGAAGACCACCTCGAAGTTCAATCAAAAATTAATTGCCAAGGACAAAGCTGCTAGCTTGTTCGGAGCCTCCGTATCCATGAGCGGGAAGACAGCAGTGATCGGCGCACCCTACACTAGCGTCGGCAACAACCCGAGTCAAGGAGCCGCGTACGTGTTCGGCCAGCAGTGACCGAGTTGAAGGTCATCACTCACCCGACTGTCGTGCAGTCTTCCTACATGGTCTCTCCCCTTTTCCGCAGGAATGCCGGCACGTCGAGATCGGACTGCTCGAAGTTCGCGATCATGGCGTTGCGCATGGTGTCAATCGAGACAGACTCGCTCACGGCGGCGGTTGCGTGTGGCGCCGATGGTTCCATCACCATCGACGACGGCGGCGGGTCGTGATCAAACTCACCTTCCGGCTGGGGCTCGTCGAAAAAGTCGTCGTGTTGAGAAACGCTCTCCCGCGAAACCACAAAACTTGGTCGCTCTTCCTGCCGCCGGTGGCGCCGATCCGAGTCTTTGAAGCCGGTAGCGATCACCGTGATCTTCACCGAGTCTTTCATCTTTTCGTCGAGCACAGCTCCGAAGATGATGTTGGCATCTTCGTGCGCTGCACTCTGAATGATGGTGCATGCTTCCTGCACTTCGGCCAGCTTGAGCGAAGCCGACCCCGTAATGTTGATGAGGATGCCGCGAGCCCCGTCGATGGCTCCGGCTTCGAGCAGCGGAGAAGCAATCGCCTTCTGCGCGGCTTCGGTGGCGCGCCGCGCCCCGTTGGCCGTGGCGGCGCCCATCACCGCGTAACCCATGCCGGCCATGATTGCTTTTACGTCAGCGAAGTCGCGGTTGATGATGCCCGGTATGGTGATGATGTCCGAGATCCCCTGCACGCCTTGCCGCAAAATGTCATCGGCGATGCGGAAGGACTCGAAGAAGCCGGCATCCTGCGCCACCGCCAGCAGTTTTTCGTTGGGAATCACGATGGTCGTATCGACCGATTCCATGAGCTCCGCGATGCCTCGTTCTGCCTGCTGCATGCGGCGTTTGCCTTCGAACGCAAACGGCTTGGTTACGACCGCGACGGTGAGCGCGCCCATCTCACTGGCCAGAGACGCGATGATCGGGGCGGCTCCAGTTCCAGTGCCACCGCCCAGGCCCGTGGTGACGAAAACCATGTCTGAGCCTTCGAGCGCTTCGATAATTTTGTCGGAGTCTTCGAGCGCGGCTTTGCGTCCGACTTCCGGATTTGCGCCCGCGCCCAAGCCGTTGGTGAGCTTGACGCCTAGCTGAATCTTCATGGGCGCGCGCGACATCCGCAGCGCTTGCAGATCGGTGTTCGCGACCACGAATTCGATGCCCTCCATGCCGGCATCGATCATGCGGTTCACGGCGTTGCCGCCGCCTCCACCCACGCCGATGACTTTGATCTTGGCATCGTTGCGGGCCTCTTCGTTAAAGCTGATGCGAATGTCATTTTCGTTTTTCATAGGTACCACACCTCGATGGATTTTCGTTCTGCCCTGCTAAAACCGCTAACCACAAAGGACACGAAGGTACACAAAGGTTTCTCGGATCCGACTTTTCTTCGTGTACTTTTGCGTCCTTGGTGGTTCAAGCTCTTGATTTTCATGCTCCCTTTTTTGCGAATAATCCCATCAATCGCGAACTCCAGCGGGTATCCTGCAAGCCGCGGGCGATTCGCGAACGATGTCCGTAAAAGATCATTCCCAGAACCGTGGCGTACTCGGGCTCCGCCAGCGTGGATGGCATCTTCGCCAGCGCCGCCGGCCAGGATAAGCGCAAGGGACGCCGCAACACCGATTCGGCGATATCCAGAATCCCCGCCAGCCGCGACGTGCCTCCACTCAACACGATCCCGCCTACGCACACATCGAGCATGCCGCTGTGCCGCAAGTTGTCGCGCAGCATCTCGAACAATTCGCGGGCCCGTGGCTCGAGGATTTCTCCGACCATGCGTTGCGCAATCAGCCGCGAAGGCCGGTCGCCGACCGAGGGAACCTCGACTTCATTTCCCTCGGGAATCAGGGTCACAATCACGTTGCCATACAGCTTCTTGATCTTCTCCGCCTCGGCCAGCGGCGTGCACAGCCCAACCGAAAGATCGCTGGTGAAATGATCACCGCCAATCGGAATCACGGCAGTATGGATCACTGCGCCTTCCTGAAAGACGATCAGGCTGGTCGAGCCCGCGCCTAAATCCATGAGGCACACACCGAGTTCGCGTTCATCGGCGCGCAGCACAGCATCGGCACAGGCCAAAGGCTCGAAGACGGTATCGTCCACATGTACGCCCGCCCGGTTCACCGCCGTAACCACGTTCTGGGTAGCGCTCGACCCGGCCGTGACCATGTGTACCCGGACCTCGAGCCGCATCGCCATCATGCCCATGGGATCTTGTACACCGCTCTGTTCGTCGAGAATGAACTCCTGCGGCAGCAGGTGCAGAATCTCGCGGTCGGCGGGCAAGGGAATGGCGCGCGCCTTGTCCACAGCCAGCCGAATCTCGTCGCGTGCAATCTCACGCGCCCGCGTGCCCAGGCTGAGCCCGCCGTGGCTGTTCATTCCGCGAACATGCGAACCGGCCACTCCCAGCAGCGCATGCTCGATGGGAGCACCGCATACGTCTTCCGCCTGCTCGACAGCTTTCTGAATGGACGCTACCGCTTTTTCGAGATCGACGATCACGCCCTTACGCGAGCCGCGCGATTCAGAAACTCCATGCCCGCGATAGCGCAACCCGGAATCCGTAATCTCCGCTACCAGCACGCAGGTCTTCGCGCTGCCCACATCAATTGCCGTCAGAAGATTGTGCTGCTGGTTCGCCATGCCTATGGATGATCCTCTCCCTTGACAATCGATGGGCTCGGTTTGCTCCCTGGTTTCACCACGACCGTGCCCGTCACCGGGGCCGCGGCTGGAGTTGTTTTTCCGGACGTGCTGAGTACCGGCGTGCTGGGTGTCGAGGTGCTGAGTGCTGAGCTTGATGCTGGCGCGCTCGCCGCCGACGGAGCTTGACTCACTGGAGCGCTGGTGTTCGTGATGCTCTTGTTTTGCGCAATCGCTGTGCCTGGTTTTTGCGCCGCCTTTGCCGCCACAGTGTGATGAGCTTTCTTGACGTTCTTCTTGCCCGCCACCACTTTTGTGTGCGGCTTCGGCCCCGGAGTTAAAGTGGCTGTCGATTTCTGAGCTGGCACCTGGTGCGTGATCAGCGCCGCCGGCTTCATCCCGGCAGCGATGGCCGCCTTCGCCGATAACACAGAAACCGGTGCTTGCTTGGCCGTTCCCTGTAAATCCGGGTTCACGATGACCTGCCGGTCATAGCGCAAGTCCACCGATTCCAACTTGTCGAACTGCTGCCGCCACTCCCGCACATGGCTCACGTATATTTTGTAGCGCTCCAGGTAGGTGGAAGATCCCAGATGCACCAGCACTTCACCCTGAGGATCACTCGGCAGCACCTTCACGTCCTCAGCATCAGACAGATCCACTTCGCTGAGATCCTGCGAATAGTGCGCCCCGCCGGCATCCAGTTGGCTGGCGAGATCGTTGTAGATCTTCATGCGCGCAGCGCGAGTCGAGGCCGGCTCCCCCGGATTCATTCCCAGGATTACCGGGAAGGAATATTTTTTCTTGCCCGCCGCGGGCAAATCCATGAGTGTGCCCGCCGAGTCGATCAGCAGGATCTTCGACCCGACGCGCGCGAAGGCGACGGGCGTCCGTTCGTGGATTTCAATCTTCAGCCGGTTGGGAACAAACCGCATCACACTGGCTGATTCCACCCAGGGAATTTTCTCGAGAGTCTGCTTTCGTTCCGTCAGGGGCACGAAGAAGATGTTGCGCCCGATGTCGCCGCCCATGACTTCCATGATCTGAAAGCGGCTGACGTTCTGCAGCCCGGCAATCTCAATGTCATCGCTGGACTCGACTCGGAAGCGCCACGAATGTTCACCGTAGTGATACAGCGCCGCCAAGGCCGCACCGCACACGAAAATGACGCCCAGAGCAAAGACTCCCCAAGTCAGGCCGGTAGCAGCTTTTTTCGGGAGAGATCCCCGGCGAACCGAGACACGTTTTTGTCCGCGCAGGAAGGGCGATTCCTGTTCCACGTCCAGGTCGAGCAGTCGCGCGTCATCCAGTGCCTCGTCAGAGGCTGGGCGTGCGGGCTCGTGGGCGGGTGGATACAACTCCTCCTGCGAGATGGTGGAACCGCTTTTTCGCGCCATCAGAACAGGTCAGTTGTCGTCAGTGAATCGCTGAGCGGAAATAACTATAACTGCTTTTCGCGGATTGAGGTAGATGAAAGTTGGTCCTTTTGCACAAAAAAGTGCAAGCTCAGAATAAAGGCTGCAGGCCAGCCAGGTTCTTTGAAGGGTGTTATCGCGAAGCCCTGCGCTTTCCAGCGGGGCTGGCGGATTGGCGCGCAACCCAAGGCGTATCGCACACCGGGCCGGGCGCAATATGGTGTAAAATGCCTCCCCGTTGTTCAAACTTGAAGAACGCAGGGCGCCAAGGAGGTTCGACATGCGCAAGCCACTCGTATCCGCTGTCTGTTTCGCACTAGGGATTTTATTTGCCGTTCAATTGGCCGCTCAGGAGGCCTCTCCTCCCAAGGGACCCGAAGTAAAGCTCGCCGCCAGCAGCGCGACTACAAATCCCAGTCCGCTGAAGTCGGTGAAGGTCGTATTGCTGAAATCGTGGGGCACGACCAGCGTCTGGTCCGCCATGAGCACGAACTGGCAGAATTTCGGAAAAATACCCGTGACCGTCGACGACACCACCTATATCGGCAGCGACTTCACCTACCAGGACATCGTTGCCTCCAAGGCGAATGTGATCGTCCTTAGCAATCCGGCGGGGGGCATTCAACAATATTCGCAGGCGGAGATCGCGGCGGTGGCCAAGTACGCCAGGAAAGGTCACCCCGTCGTCGGTACGTATGTAGTGTTCCAGTGGGTGGGCATTGACAATCGGGGACTCGCGCCGGTGTTTGGATTCAGTTCTAAAATCCAATACAACACCACCCAGGTCGGTATTTCCAACCTCTTCAAGAAGACCAAGTCCAATCAGTGTCTTCTCAAAGGGATCCCCGGACATTCCTGGCAGTCCGACGGCTACCCGTTCACGCAACTACCGGCGACGGGAAACTGGAAGGGCCATCTGGGAAAGGCCACCAGGGTTGCCGAGTCCGACACGGACCTTGGGATCGTGAGCCTGTACACCGCCCCGACGTACACCGGCGTTTATGTGTCGAACTTCCCGGAATACAACGGAGGCACAGACGACGAGCAACTGCTCTATAACGCCGTCACCTGCTATGCGAAGTAGACGGCTGCACTGACCAGAAGTGGTTCAACCGGCGGCAGATCAAGCAGCCCGCTTGCTGCCGCCTTTCTTGATCTTCTCGATTTGCCCCAGATGGTTCAAATCATGCCCCGCAAACATGCGGACGATGTGGGCGATCGTCTCCTTGCCGCGCTCCTGATGCATGCCATAGTTCTCCCACAGATTCTTCGGCAGCGACTTCAACATGGCCAGGTTCGCCTCCCGCAGCACGCGAAAGGTCTCGAGCGAAACCTTGGCATCCCGCCGCGAATAGCCCAGAGTCTCGGCCCAGACATCCTGATCAAACGGCTGAATTGACACCCCATTGCTCCCCAGGATCAATCGCATCCGCCAGCCGCCTACCAGCTCCGCATCCGCCAGATGAGCGAGAATCTCCGCGATCGACCACTTCCCCGGCTCCGGCCGCTTCGCTAGTTGCTGCTTGCTCAGCGGCTTGATAAGAGTTTGCAGTTTCTTCGGAGTCTCGCGCTGCACCCGCAACGGATCTTTGCCATCGATGAAGCCCAGAATGCGCTGGATGTATTGCTGCGGCGTTTCCTGCATGAAATCCTCCTTTAGGCAAATGGGATGATCGATCGTGAAGTTCAGACGCAGAAAAAGAAAGTGGAAAGCACCAAAGCCAGGACGTCGATGCAGGACCCTCGATTCAGGATCTAGATCGTTCCGTCCCGAAAGGGCTGAGGAACAGCCATCCTCAGATTCTGCCGCGGGCAGACCACGGTGGCCCGCATCTGCTGCATAGCCATCATTCGGGCGTGCTCCGCCTCAACCCGGGCCAGGGCTGCTTCATGGCACGCGATCACGCTCTCCACCGAAGCCAGCCGGGTCTGCGCGCCAGCCAGCGTCGTTTGAGCACGGACAAAGCGGGTCTCACCCTGGCCCAACATCATTTCCGCCATCCCGATAAACCGGGCGGCATGGCCGGAAACCTGCTCGACCGCCGCCAGCGACTGGTCAGCAAGGCAGCGGACTTCACCCCTGTGCCGGGCCGCAAAGTTATTGCTGACGAACAGCGCGAGAACGCCCACCGCGATCCAGTATGCCGCTCTTTCGAAAACCATATGCCTGCTCCCGATCTCTAATATGAACCAGTTACCCGTTAGACGAGGCATCGATTACTTCGTTATCCGTGCCCCAACAAATGTTATGTACGGCCGATTGCCCGGGATCGTTTCCAAACAGTTTCGGACATTTCCCCCCAATCAATCCCAGTAAGAAATGGCCCCGTCGGCTGCGGCCGGGCGGGGCCAAAATCCTCCTAAGCTCAAGCTAGTGCTGGACGTTCTGAGCGACCGGGTGGCTTATGGTCTTACCATGCTGCGGTTGCGGAACCGGCATAGCCGCCGCTCCCTTCTTCATCAAGCCTCGTTCTGCCAGGGTTTGCCTGGTGAAGAATCGGGTCCGGTCTTCCATCCGGATCTTTTCGAACCCTTTGCGCTCAGCCACGATGCGATAGTCAAACGCGATGCTCGACTTGCCGCCGCTCTGTTCATGAACTTCGAAACTGCCAGCGGTCTCGTTCGTGACGTAGAGCCCTTTGGAATCGCCCTTCGGATTCAGGAACACATGGTACTCAACCCCCGTGTTCACGGTTTGAGCGAATGTGGACTCGAGGCGAACCGTCGCTGATCCGGCCGAGAGCTTCCCGGAACCGAAATCTTCGAACCAGTTCTGCGGTGATTCAATGGCGTAAAGAGCAACCTTCCTGCTGTTACCGTCCACTGGAACCACCGCCGACTTCGAGCCACTGCAATACAGACTGCCCGCCGAGCTGATCTGGCATACGCCACCAACATTCTCGCCAACGGTTTCCAGAACCAGGTCATCGTTCGGATTAATGTTGTCGAAGAATCCGGCGGGGTTGGCTTGCTGAATCGAGTCATTGGTAATACCGATGATGCCAATCTGCTGGTACGACACTCCCAGAACGCCGTTTCCTGCGTTCGTATCTCCCCAGACGCCAGCGGGGTCGAACCCGCTGAGGCCTGAGGGTTGCTGGCTCACTCCGTACACACCGTCGCCAAAATTGGCCGCCGAGTAACCGTACACCCCCAGGCCGGAATGTTTGGTTCCGAACTCGGCGCCAAGAATCGCACTCACGCCGTTCGAGTCGACATCATTCTCGGCATAAATGGCCTGCGGGCCGGTGGTGGTGATTGCGTCTACAGGAAGCAGGTCGTCGACGGCATAAAGCCCAAAGTTGCTGTTGGACGTATTGATGGCGATGCCGTTAGCGTTGTTGTTGCCCACCGCAAGAGCAGAGAAGCTTCCGTTTGCCGTCACGGTTTGCGGGGCGGTAAAAGTGTTCGACGCCGAAAGTGAAGGCACTCCCGGGAAACTCTGTCCCGCAGCGAAACTTACTACGCCCGTGCTGGCAACGCTGAACGCCGATCCGCTCACCGCGAGCGCTGGCGAACTTCCGTTGGGGAAGATGGTCAACGTATTGCGAACGTCAGTAGTACCGTTGACATCCAACTTGCTGGCCGGCGCGGTCGTTCCGATGCCGACATTCCCATTCGCTTCAACAATATCCGAAGTGCCCAACTTCGTAGCGCTGAGCCAGCGCGTTATATGATTCGCCTGACCAGTTCCGGTGATGATGGTGCCGGGCGCATTCTGCCCAGCGGTAGCTTGCAGGAAAGATGAAGCCGGCTTGCCTCCGAGGGTTTCCGCATCCATGGCCTTAAGCGCGTAAGGAACGCTCATCAGAAGCACGCGCGCCTTTTCCTCTTGTCCCTGAGGCTGCACGCCCAGCCAGCGAGCCTGGCCGGAGGCGAACAACTCGGACGGTAAGCCTTGCGTGGTTGTGGAACCGAGTGTAACGGTGTAATGGCCGGATTGGTCGGGGTGCACATTCTGGGTCTCGACCCAGAGCGGCGCGCCGCCTTCCGCGTCTTTGTACAGGGCAAAGATCACGCCGATGACGCTGCCCTGCGGTTTGCCGTGGCCATCGGTCAGGATGCCACTGAATTTTGAGATGGGTGGTACGACTGCGTTCGAGGCGAGCGCAGCCGGCACCTGTTGAGCTGATCCAGGAACAATGCAACACGCGGCCAGTAGGCAGGCCGAAAGCCAAAATTTAATGCGGGACATATAAGTTCTCCTCTAGAAATTTTGTAAAGTTGATTCGAGCCGGAGCTCGGAAGGTCAGAATGCCTTCATTGTCTAAAGCGACATCCCTCGACAAGAACCCTCAATCACGGGCTACAAATATTCGCTCGGCGCGCCGCCGGAGCATTTTTATTGCAGACGTTGCGACCGGAAATGGGATGGGACAGTCATCTCCGCCTGAAGCGAACCGGCAGATGGCGCATCTATAAGGCATGAGCCTGTGACTTCAGCAGCGGAACAAATTCCCCCAGGGGAGCACCATGGAAAAAGTAAACATTGCTTTGAAGTTTGCTCACATTAAGGAATACTGGAAACCCTACATCGCCGCCGAACTCAACGGCCAACTGGTGAAACTCGACAAACTCAAAGGCGAGTTCGTCTGGCACCATCACGAGAACGAAGATGAAATGTTCCTGGTGGTCAAAGGCCGCTTCCGCATCGAGTTCCGCGATCGTCAAATCTGGCTGGAAGAAGGCGAGTTCCTCGTAGTTCCCCGGGGAGTCGAGCACCGCCCGGTAGCCGACGAGGAAGTTTGGATCCTGCTCTTCGAACCGGCGTCCACCCTGAACACTGGAAATATCGTGAACGAACGCACCCTGCATCAACTGGAGCGCGTGTAACGGACTAAGGCGGCCATCAGATCCCCATGCTCGGAACCTACAGGATTCCGCCGGGCCTGAGCGCGCTGCACCGCTGGGATGCTTAGCATTTTTCTGCGGAATCGCAAGATCTTCCGCTAGAATGTGGTCGATGAGCGCAGGCCCAGCCCTGGTGATCTATGCGAAGGTCATGCTCAGTATCTTCGTTGGTTTGGGCATTTTCTCCGTCGTTATGACGGTTCGGGTATTGCTCCGTAAGTCTGAGCCGAACCCGGCGCAACTGGCTGCCGCTAAGCGAACTTTGCTGTCGTCGTCATGGATTCTGATTCCGGTGGTTGGGACTGCTGTTAATGTTTTTGTAACTCATGAATACTGGTTTCTCTTAGTATCGGGCTTGCTATTCAGTTACCTTCTTCCGGTCCTCGCTCTTTACTTAAGGACCAGAGCTGCTTTCAAGCAGACATAGGTCACGAAAATCCGCCCTTTTTAATGTTCCAGCCAAGGGATCTCTATATGCGCTCTATTCATTTCTTTTTGTCGGTGGTCATTGCGATTGCATCGATCGCCCCGGCTACCGCCCAATCGAAGCCCCAATACCAGATCTACGCCATTCGCTACGCCACCCTCCCCGGCTTCTCCGTCTCCGACTTGGTTGCCGGCGCCGACCCCGCCCGCAAGCTTGACCTCGCCATGATGATCTGGCTCATCCGCGGCAACGGCCGCAACATCCTCGTCGACTCCGGTTTCTATCACGATCACTTCTTCAAGGACTGGCATGTCAACGATTTCATCAAGCCCTCCGACGCGCTCAAGCCACTCGGCCTGAAGCCCGAAGACATCACCGACGTCATCATCAGCCACATGCACTGGGACCACGCCGACGGCATGGACCTGTTCCCCAACGCCCGCATCTGGATTCAAAAGGATGAGCTGCAGTACTATGCCGGAGAAGCCTGGCAGTCGAAGGAAGCCCACGACGGCATCGATGCCGACGACGTGTTCACCCTGGTGAAGCTGAACACCCAGGGCCGCGTCGGCATGGTCAATGGCGACGCCCAGGAAATCCTCCCTGGCATCACCTGCTACACCGGAGGCCGCCACACTTACGCCTCGCAATATGTCGGCGTAAGCACCAGCGCCGGAACCGTCGTCCTCGCCAGCGACAACATGTACCTCTACGAAAATCTCGAAAAACACGTACCCATCGCCACCACCCTCGATGCCGCCTCAAACCTGCGCGCCCAGGATCGCATGAAGCAACTCGCCGCCACTCCCGGCCTCATCATTCCCGGACACGATCCCGCAGTCATGACAAAGTTCCCCAACCCCACCCCAGGAGTAGCCCGGATTGAATAACCCATAAGGATGGCCCACGGCAAGCAGACATAGCCCCGGACGCCTCGTCCGGGCAGCCGAGCGACAACTGCGACTTTCGCTCTCCAACCAGCATCTACATCCCACCATGCAAGTGACCGTCTATTCCTCTCTCTGGTGCCCAGACTGCCGCGAAGCCAAACGCTTCCTGCAGCAGCACAACATCGCGTTCCAGGAAATCGATATCGAAACCACGCCCGGTGCCGCCGACGAAGTGGTCAAACGCACCGGCAAGCGCGCCATCCCGCAATTCGTCATCGACGGCGAATGGATTCAGCCGTACCGCGAAGGCGAAGGCTTCCTCTACGAAGAAATGTCCAAACGCCTGGGCGTCGAAGAACCTTGAGGGTGCAGATTGAGCGAAGTTGTGGAAGGCGCGGTTTCGTTGGTGGCGGAACAACCCCCGATCCGTATCAGGGCATCGCTTCAGCGATGCCGCATTGCCACAGAATCAGCCAGCCCACCAATCGCGATTCGGCGCTTCCCCAAATGCAATTCAGCCAGGAACAGGGTTACTTCGGTTTCTCACTGTTCAGTACTTTGTAGCCATTTCTAACCCGCGCTCAGCCATATACCATCGAACCCAGCAATGCTCCCGGAAACCACGCAACCCGATCTGCCCGCCGCAAGCAGCGACCGCCGCCGTATCCCGCGCTACGCCTGCAGCGGCCAGGCCAGAATCTCGTGCCTTCCCTTGAACGGCACCCTCCTGAACGGCCGCCTCCGCGACCTGGGCCTCGGCGGATGCTGCATCGAGAGCATAGAAACCCATTCCCCGTTTGACCTTGGCGCGCAGACCGAAATCCTCCTGGAAGTAAACTCGTGGTTCTTCCGCGCCATGGGCCACGTCAAAGCTCTTCGTGACCGTTCCGGAATCTCGATCGAGTTCATGCGCATGAGTGCCGGCGGATACAACACGCTCGCCGACCTCATCGCCGACCTCAAGAGACCGCGAACCGGCAGGTATTCGCGCCGGCCTCCGCAAGTGGCCGAGCGCAACCGCATCGGAGCCTGTCCTGATCAAACTCGCAGCTACCCGCTCGCTCCGAGAGTAGCTCCGTTGGTCGAGAATCGTCGCATTGCTATTGTCGGAACTGTCATGCCGCCTGATTTCGACGAGAACCCTGCCTCCGCCCCAGATCGCCGCTCCGGGCTCCCGGACTTCCAGGGACCAGCCTCGGTTGACATTTTCGCTTAGTCGTCCTGAAATCCTGTCAAGCCCCCTGGAACACCCAATTCCACCCAACCATCACATTCCATTACAAATATAAAGTTTGAAACTGTGTCTCACTTACCCCCGTCAACCTGTCATACTGGTATTAGGATCGCAGCGCACTCTCCACACTGACGTCATCCTGAACCAACGCAGCCGATGAGGGATCCCGCGCGCAGTGCCCAGACTCTACGCGTTCGAAACACAGACGCTGAGATAAATCACAAGCTAAGTCCTGTAGAAGAGATTATTTTAGAGGGTATCCCTCGGGCTGTCACCTGTTTTCATAGACTTAGAAGGAAAACGCACACTGAATCGAGGTATATCTCTTCCCTAAGTCCTTTAGAAGGGATATTTTACGCGGGTATCTCCAAAATACATCCTTTGTTTTGAAAGAGTTACACGAAAAACGCATTTTTCGAGGTATATACCCTATACTCAACAGTAAATACTGATCCATGATTGTGTACTACTAAGTTAGTATCTCCGCGAGGTAAACTCCCAGTCTCTGCTCCACTTGTACATCGCCCTCCGTACCGTAGGAACCGTACAACGCCAGGCGCAGAATAGAGCCTCATAGGTTAGGCAGCCGGCGCAAGCTTTCGTCTCCTCCAAATTGCCTCGGGTAAACCTGCAATCGTTCTCATGGCCGAAAACGAATCACAAATTCGCGAAGAAAGAGTCTGCACCGTCTGGCAACGGATGCTCGAATGCGTACTCGGAGTGTGCCTGCTCGCAAGCGCGCTTATGCTGGCCCGCTACTACCCTGCCGCACTCCGGCACGATTCCGGAAACATGGGCCACCCGGGGACTGCTCTCCAGCGAAACTCTCAAAAAGACGAACTCCAAAAGCAGGTGCAGGAGCTTACCCACGAAGTCCAGCAGTTGGAGCAAGAGCAGGCCATGCCGGCCGTGGTCCTGCATCGCTATCGCAATTCCATCTGCTACATCTTCGGTATCTATCATGTCGGATTTCCAGGCCGCCCGCCCGAGTTCCGCGCCCGCATCTCCGGCACCGGATTCGTCGTCGCCGACGGCCTGCTGGCCAGCAATCGTCACGTCGCCGAGCCCTGGTACGAAGATCCCCAATCCACAACGCTGATTCACAAGGGCGCGACGCCGCGCCTCGAAAAGCTGTTGGCCTTTTTCCCGGGACTACCCACGCCGGTAATCATCACCCCAGCGGTCCTGTCCGCCCAGGGCGACTTGGCCGTGCTCCGCATCGAGGACACCGAAGCCGTGCATCAGCTCCGACCGTTGCCCTTGGCGGCCGATATCCCCAATCCTGGCGAACTCGTTGCCGTTGTCGGATATCCCATGGGTGTGCTGGGCATGGTGGCGAAATCACCACCCGCCGTCTATGACCGCTTGGCCTACCGCCGCGACGATCAGGGCGCAGCCAACGAACTGGCCGCACTCTCGTTGATTCGCCCATCCTCGACCTGCGGACATTTGGGAGACGTGGTCGGTGACAAACTCATCTACGACGCCCCCACCGCCCACGGCGGCAGCGGCGGCCCCGTTTTCAACTCGCAAGGAGAAGTCATCGGCGTCAACGCCGCCTACATCGACGGCTTCTCCGGAGGCACACTGGGCGTCTCCGTCCGCGCCCTGAAGCCCCTCATCGCTACCGCAAAATCAGAAGCCGCGAAGCCAGTCTCCCAAACATATAAATCACAGCTCGACGACGCACCCGTGTCCACAGATCACTAACGCGAAAGCTTTCCGTCAAATAAAATAAGTAAGAAAGACGTCATCCTGAACCGGCGTAAGCCAGCGAAGGATCTCGCGCGCAGTGCTTAAACTCCATGGGAAAGCCCAGGCGTCAACGTAATGACGAGGCAACTCAAGATGACGCCAACAATCTAGAACCCCTTGATCCACCCCGGTTCCCTAACATGCTCTTCATCCAGACGCCGCAAACGCGCAGCCATAATCCCGGGCCGTCCCAGATAGCCCACAACTTTCCGAGAATCTCGCCGGTCCACGACCGGCAGCCGCCCGATATTATTGCGCAGCATCTTCGCGGAAGCGTCGTGCAGCATCTCGTCCGGGTACGTAACCACGACCTCGCGCGTGCCGGCGTCGAGCACGCTCAAGGCCCCGCTCGGATCCTCATCGAGCGCACGCATCACATCTCCTCGCGTAATCACGCCGGCCAGCTTGCCCTCGGAATCCATGATCAGCATCCCCTGATGCCGGCAGACCGAAGCATCGCGCAGCGCAATCCGGTCCGATAATTCGCTGACTTTCAGTTCGGCCGGAAGCGTTGGTACATCCGGATCCATGGTCTCGGAAACCCGGACCTGCTGCAGCACGTCGGCTTCATACTCCTGATGGATGTGCAACCCGCGCCGCCGCAGCTTCTCGGTCATGATCGAAGCCCTCGGCATCAACCACATGGCAATGCCGTCCGCAATCACGCTGACCAGCATCAGCGGCAACACCGAGTTGTAATCGCGAGTGATTTCGAAAGCGAAAATAATGAACGAAAATGTAGCCCGCGACGCCGCCCCGAATACCGCGCCCATCGCAACCAACGCGAAAGCTCCCGGCGACAGGTTGGCCACGGGAAGAATTCGATCCACGCCCATTGCGAACACCCCGCCCATGGCCGCGCTCGACATGAACATGGGCGCCAGCAGTCCGCCGGATGTTCCCGATCCCAGCGAGATCACGAGCGCTACCGCTTTCGCCACCATAACCACGAGCAGCAGCTTCCATGCCAGGTTAGCATTCAGGATGTCACCGATCGTGTCGTACCCGACGCCAAGAACCCGGGGCATGAAATATCCGATGATCCCCAGGCCCAACGCCCCGATCGCCGGCCACCACAGTTCGTCTACCGGCAGTTTCTCGAACTGGTCTTCGGTCCAATAGAGCAACTTGCTGAACCCGACCGCAGCCAGTCCGCAAACCAAACCGAGTAACAGGTAGAACGGAAGAGCGCGAGGGATGCCGAAATCCATGGCCGTGGTGACCTTGAACATCGGACCCGCTCCCAACAGTTGCATGTGGACAGCGGTGGCAAGCGTGCTCGCAATGACCAGCGGGATAAACGATCGCGCCTTGAATTCAAACAGGAGCAGTTCGATGGCCAGGATCACGCCCGCGATGGGAGTGTTGAAAGTCGCCGACATTCCCGCAGCCGCGCCGCACGCCAGCAGCACCTTGCGTTCCGAGGCCGTGGTGTGCAGCACCTGCCCGACCAGCGATCCGACCGCTCCTCCGGTCTGAATAATTGGTCCTTCGGCGCCGAACGGCCCGCCGGTACCAATCGCAATCGCCGCGGAAAGAGGTTTCAGGATCGCGACCCGCGGCTCGATGCGGCTGCGGTTCACCATCACCGCTTCCATGGCTTCGGGAATACCGTGCCCTTTGATCTTCGACGTCCCGTACTTCGCCATGAAGCCGACGATAATTCCGCCAATCACCGGGACCGGAATAACCCACAGTCCGAGCTGGTTGTGGCGCGCGCTGATGAAGTCGGCGGCGAAGCGGTGGTAGAAGAAAATATTGGTGAACAGCCCGATTAACTTGTACAGGACGAACGCAATCAGACCCGCGAGCAGACCAATTCCTGCCGCAAGAAAGGACATGAGCACCATGCGGAACTGCGCCGGCTCGGCCATGCGTACATCGCCGACCTGCCCTCCCGTCGCCGCAATCGAGGCCGGGCGTGAGCCTCCGTTACTGCCGCCGCCCTCTGGCATCTTCAGTTTTTTCTCCTGCTGCTGGCTGACGAAGTTCTTGCCGATGAAGTTCTGGTCGATGAAGTTCTGGTCGATGATCCGTTGGAGCCGCCTTGCATCGCGCGTTTCAGCGCAGCGACCAGCGCTGGACCACGAGTGCGCAACTCGGCCTTGTGATGCAGCGAGAGCTCGCGCAATATCTTTTCGCCCTTGGGAGTCAGCGAAAGCAGCACCTCGCGCCGGTCCTCGCCTCCGCGGTGCCGCCGCACGTGACCGCCCGCCGCCAGCCGGTTCACCAGTTCGACCGTGCTGTGGTGCTGAATCTGCATCCGCTCCGCCAGTTCGCCGATTCTCGGACGCGTTCCCGCAGGCAGACCCTTCAAGGTCAGCATCAACTGGTGCTGCCGCGGTTCGAGACCGGCTTCCCGGGCAGCCTGTTCGCTGAAGTGAAGAAAACGGCGGATCTGATAGCGCAACTCCGCCAGTGATTCATAATCGGCCAAGGTAGGTGACTTTTCCATGGAGCGGAATTATATCGTATCAAGACAAATGTGCGGTTTCCTTTCTATATCGTAACACGATATATATATATTAAGACGGAAAGAGTGCGGAACTTATAAACTCTGCCCGGCTGCTTGCCAGCTTTTTTTGGGGACTGGCCACGGAGGTTCCGCAGCATTTAGAATCCCTAGTCCTTCGATTTTTCAGCAACAACGGAAGAGGTGGCAGCCGTGATCCCACGTTATACCCGCCCTGACATGGGCCGCATCTGGAGCGACGAAAACCGTTTTCGCACCTGGCTGACCGTCGAAGTCGCCGCCACCGAGACTCTGGCCGACGCTGGCATGGTCCCGAAAGATGCCGCCAAGGCCATCCGCAAGCGCGCCAATTTCGACCTGCAGCGCATCCACGAAATCGAGGCCGAGGTGCGTCATGACGTGATCGCCTTCACCACCGCGGTCGCCGAGATTGTTGGTCCCGAGGCCCGCTGGTTTCACTACGGCCTCACTTCGAACGACGTGGTCGACACCGCGCAAGCCCTGCTGATCGGCCAGGCCTCTGCCATCATCGCCGCCGATCTCGAACGCCTTTCCGAAATCCTGAAACGTCGTGCCTGGGAGTTCAAGGACACGCCCATGGTCGGCCGCACCCACGGGATTCACGCCGAACCGATTACGTTCGGCCTCAAGCTGGCTAACTGGTACTCCGAGACACAACGGAATATTGACCGCTTCCAGCGCGCCGCCGAGGACATGCGCGTCGGCAAGTTCTCCGGCGCCGTGGGAACCTTGGCCCACCTCAGCCCCGAACTCGAAGAGAAGATCTGCGCCCGCCTGGGATTGAAAGCCGCCGCGGTTTCCTCACAGGTGATCCAGCGCGATCGTCACGCCTCCTATCTGGCCACGCTTGCGGTAATCGCCTGCACGCTGGATAAGATGGCCACGGAGATCCGCCATCTGCAGCGCACCGAAGTCCGCGAAGCCGAGGAGTTTTTCAGCGAGAAACAGAAAGGCTCCTCCGCCATGCCGCACAAGCGCAATCCGATCACCTTCGAACAGATCAGCGGCCTGGCCCGCGTGGTGCGCTCCAATGCGCAAGCAGGATTTGAGAACGTCGCACTCTGGCACGAGCGCGATATTTCCCACTCCTCGGTCGAGCGCGTCATTATTCCCGACTCCACCACGCTCGTGGATTACATGCTGCAAAAGACATCCAACCTTATTGACACAATGTTCATCTATCCCGAACGCATGAGGAGCAATCTCGACAGCACGGGCGGCCTGGTTTTCAGCGGGCAACTTCTGCTCGATCTGGTGGAGCACGGAGTTTCGCGGGAAGACGCTTACCGGATGGTCCAACATCACGCCATGCGCGCCTGGAAAGAAGACCTGAATTTCCATGACCTGGTGATGAAAGACAAAGAGATCACGCGCCGCGTACCACGCCAGCAGATCGAGCGCGCCTTCGACCTTAAGCGGCAACTGCGCAACGTCGACGGAATCTTCGCCCGCGTTTTCAAGAACGATCGCGTATCTGCGAAATCTCCAAAAAGAAGAAGCAATCGTCCCGCTGGATGAGGTGTGGCGCGGGCACTCATCCCGCGGCTAGCCGGTGCGGCACAGAGGCCAACACTCACTTCTTAACCCGAGGTTTCGAGACCTCCCGCGCCGCTTCCAACATCCCGATCAGTGATCGCAGTTTCTCCTTGCCCAGATGCCCAAGCAGTTGGCGATGAAACTCCGCCACTTCGCGGTTCAGACCCTTCAGCAGATCCAGGCCAGCGGCGGTGATGCATGCTTTGATCACGCGCCGATCTTTCTGCTCCCGGCTGCGGCCGATCAATCCTCGCCGCTCCAGTCGGTCCATCAGGCGCGTGATGTCGGGATCGCGCTTGATCATCCGTCGAGCCACCTCAGTGCATGCCAGTCCTTCCAGTCCCGCACCTCGCAAGATTCGCAGAGCGTTGTATTGCGTAGGAGAGAGCCCATGGAGTTTGAACACCTCGGCGGCCCGCCCTTGCAGTTGGTCGGCGGTGCGTAGTAAGGCAGCGAACGCCTCTTCCTCCAAACTGTTGGAGGCTCGGCTCCCGCCTTTAGCGCTCTTCGTCACCTTCCGACCGTAGTCGTTGTAACGAATACTTGTCAAACCGTAACAAATCTTTACATTTCTTCCGCCGCGGCGTGCATCTATTTAACTAACCGGTTAGTAAGTAAGATGGAGAACAAATTTATGAAAACTTTTCGTCAGGCACTGGGTTTCTTCCTTGCAGAGGATCGGAGGATCCAGTTCATGAAAGCTTTTCTTAGAAGTTTCGGTTGGTTTGTCGGGGTGAGCGTGTTAAGCGTGGGCATGGTCGCGCAAACCACCAGCGCGAACCGCTACGACGCCGCTACCCAAGCCAAAGTCTCGCAGCAACTCGCAAGCAAGAAAGAATTTCACAACGTTCAGGCGGCGGTTGAGGATGGCATCGTCACTCTGAGCGGCAGCGTGGATCTGTATCAGCAGAAGTTGGAGGCGGCCCGGAAAATCCGCAAGACGCAAAACGTGCAGGGAGTACGGAACCTGATCGCGGTGAACGGCAAGAACGTTGCCGACGCCGCACTCGCGGCACAGCTCGACCGCAAGCTGTACTACGACCGAGAGGGATACGATAACGCGTTCAATTTCGTCACCGCGTCGGTTGAAAATGGCGTGGCCACGCTCAACGGCGAAACTCGCACCGAGGTCGACCGCGACTCCGCGTTGGCGCTGGTGGACACCACTCCCGGCGTAAAGGACGTAGTAGACAACACGAAAGTCGCCCCGGTTTCTGGCTTTGATGACGACATCAGAATTCGCGCTCTGCGGGCCATTTACCGCGATCCAGTCCTGGGCCGGTACGCCATCGATCCGGCCAAGCCGATCCGAATCGTCGTCGACCGCGGCACCTTGACCCTCTACGGCGTGGTCGGCAACGCGATGGACAAGCAGATCGCAGGCATACGGGCGAGCCAGGTATTCGGCGCCTTTGCCGTACACAACAATCTGGAAGTGGCCGGGAAATCGTAGCCCCAGGTTCTGATGGAGGACGGGCGTCCCTGCCCGTCCTTGCCCGCAAAGACTGTGTAGGGACCCGGGGGGACGGGTCTCACTCGTCCTGGCGCGAGCAAAGCTTGGCAGCTCACAAACGGTTAATCAAAGCCGCCACGTACCCCGCCCCGAATCCGTTGTCAATATTTACCACGCTCACATTCGACGCACAGGAATTCATCATGCCGAGCAATGCCGCCACGCCTTTAAAAGCCGCGCCATAACCTATGCTGGTGGGAACTGCGATGACGGGAACCCCAACCAGTCCACCGACCACGCTGGGCAGAGCACCTTCCATGCCGGCGCATACGATGACCACGCGCGCCCGCGTCAGCGTTCCGCGGTTCGCCAGCAGCCGATGAATGCCCGCCACGCCGACGTCGTAAAGATGCTCAACATCATTGCCCATGATTTCGGCAGTGACCACGGCCTCCTCCGCGACCGGAATGTCGCTAGTCCCAGCCGAGACGACGGCGATGATTCCCTTGCCATGCTTCTCCAGGTCGCGCTGCAAAATAATGGCTCGTGCCAGCTCCCGGTACTGCGCCCGGCGCACTTTCTTTTTGACCGCGGCGAACTGCCCTTTGGTGGCCCGGGTCGCGAGAATGTTGCCCTCGTGCTTCGCCAGTCGCGAAAAGATTTGAGCCAACTGCGCCGGCGTCTTGCCTTCTCCAAAGACCACCTCGGGCATTCCCGCGCGCAGCGCGCGATGATGATCGATCTTGGCAAAATCCAGGTCTTCAAACGGCAAGTGCCGCAGCCGCTGGACCACGTCGTCGGGAGACAGCCTGCCCGCACGCACCTGCTCGAAAAGTTTGCGGATGGATTGGGAAGTCAAGGAAGCATTCAGCATTAAGCACTCAGCACTTAGACAATCTAGATTAGCATTCCGTTCGATGGTGCTGTTGCCGACGCCACTGCAGCGGCAAAGATGTACAGGCTGAATGCTGATTGCAGAATCTCAGGACTGGCTGGACGCACAAGGTTTCTTGCGGCTACCGCGAACTTTGCGAACCACTTCAAAGCACACCTGTCGCGCCTTGCCCGGCTCCTCGATGCGCGCGAGGAACAGATGCCGAAGCACGCTCCGGCTCACGCATCCGCGGAGATAAGCATCGTAGAGCTGGCTGCCCAGGGTGTAGCCCAACTTCTGGGCGATAGAATCGAATCTGTCCCGATCGCCGCGCACCGCATCGTGCATCAGCCGTTCGCAAGCCGCCCGGGAAAATTCGCACGACTCCTGATCGCTGATCGCAGGCCGTGCAGGATACAAAACCCGCGAGCCAAAATAGGCTAGTGCCTGTTCGAGCGTCCGAGCGAAAAACCGATCGACGGGTTCTCCGGTCGCGACCGCGTGGCCATTGCGGCGCAACGGCAACCCTCGGCAGGCGTGATGCGAGAACCGGGAAGCCTCCTCCGCCGCGCACGTCATCTGAAATTCACGGACGTAAAACGCGTTGATCGCGGGCAGATAAACCGTACCCCGCGATTCGACTTTCTGCAGCATGGCTTCGATTCGCTCCGCTTCGCCGGTCACACGGGCAAGCAACCGCCGCAAGCGCGCATCGGATGAGCCGCAATGAATCTCCGGCAACAGGTCGATCAGAAACTTCGGTTGCGTTCCGTTATGTGACGAGTAGCGGTTCACGTCCAGGAATCGCAACAGGCTGTCGATCAGGTTGTAGATCGTCGGCCCGATATCCGGCTGCTGCTCACCCTCCTGCGACCAGCGCGACAGGCAGAGGCGGTAGCTTTCGTATTTCTCCAGCGGAGTCGAGTTGAACACGCAGACCACATCACCGCTCACCCGGACGGCTTCGACGCGTTCCTCTTGCGCCCCGGTCGCTTGCCAGTAAAGTGCGTCCACGTTTTGCAGTACGGTGAGTAGGCGTTGGCCGGGCAATCGTCCGCGCAGCGCCCGAGGAAGATGTTTTGGCGCCAGATGCGATTCCCCAAACAGCACCAGGATCACGGCATTCGGATGCCGCTGGCGAATCTCCGCAATCTTGTCCGCAGCGTGCCGATCACGCGCGGCGATTTTGCGAAGGTCCTCCCTTGGCATGCAATCCAATCCATAGACTGCTTCTGCGTGTTCGCGGGCGGTTACCAGCAACTCGTAAAAGGGGGGCCACTCATAATTCCAGTCGAGGTCGAAACGAATGCGCTGGCGAAACTCTTCTTCATCGATCTCCCGCCGCCACCATTCTTCGAGGACATGTTGATGCCGGGAAAAAATCGTCTCCACTCCCAGCACCACCGGACGATCTCCCGGCTGGGCCCGCTGCTCGAGCAGAGTCGCCGCAAACCGCTGCGCCGACGGCAGAGCATGATAATCGCCAATCAGGATCACGTCGGCCGCCCGGGCCGCAGTGCTCAGCTGCTGGGCATCGATGACCGACTCATACGAGCGAAAAGCATTGCTGAAGTCCCGGAGATACTTGCGCCGCCCGCTGGAATCATTGGCGCGCACTTCGCGCTCGACCGAGGCCAGCGCGTGCATCTGCGCGGCGTTGCGGCGCGATCCCAGATTCGTTGAAGTCAGCATGAAATCGTCGTTGGTCGTTCGTCGTTGGTCGTTCGCCAAACTCGGTTCGTGGGCGGCGTGGCCAACGACCAATGACGAATGACGAACAACCGCTCCTTGACTTGCCCGTCACCCGCTCCCTATGCTCAGGACGCAAGCTGCATCTCGGCCGTAGAGGCGTAGCTAGCTACGTCTCTACAAGAAGTTCGGAGGAGCATTTCGTGCCCAACCTTCCACCCGAGAACCTGACTGTCGCGACGACCGGAGCCAGCGGATCGTTATTCTGCAAACATCTGCTAGCCACCGTCGAACGCGATCCGCGAATCCACACCGTGAACTTCATCGCCTCCGATAGCGCCCTGCGCGTCATGGCCGAAGAACTCGGACTCGGCGGCCGCAGCAACCTGGTCACCCAAATTCTCGGCAAAGCCTCCCGCAAAATTCATCAGCAATCGAACGCCGACATCGGAGCCAACATCGCCAGCGGCTCCTATCCCGCCGACGCCATGATCGTCATCCCGTGCAGCGTGGGCACGCTCGCCCGCATCGCCAACGGCATCGCCTCGCACCTGATCGAGCGTGCCGCCGACGTTTGCCTCAAAGAACAGCGCCGGTTAATTCTTTGCGTGCGCGAGACGCCCCTCAACAAAATCCACATCCGCAACATGTACCGTGCCGCCGACGCCGGCGCGACCGTCTTCCCCCTGATCCCCACCTTCTACAACCACCCGGCCAGCTTGGATGCCATGGCGCGCGAATTCGCTTTCCGCGTCCTCGCCCACATCGGCCTGCCCCAGTCCAAGGCCTACCGCTGGAAGGGCTAAGCGATCTTCGACCTACCGTGAAGATCGGATTGCACTCGGGGAGACTTCAAGTCTAGGAGCACGGAGGTGCGGGGGACGAGATGACTATGGGACATGTCCCCCGGAGCGGGGAAAACGGCCCTCAAGAAAATGTCCGGGTGGGGTAGTGGTGTAGTTTGATTGTCATTCCGAACAAGCGTTCTTTGCGCGGTGAGGAATCTGGGCGAGCCGCCCGAAGGGTCGCGTTCTCTGCGACCCAAGCGAGCGTTTGGCTCGCTTCCTTATCAAACGCACCGCTACCCCCGGGGGACTTAGAGCTCGCATTCATGTAATTTATAAGTTACAAGGAGAGGTGCGCGCGCTGGAATACCTGAAGAACTACGGGAAAAGGACATCATGAAACGCAAAGCGAGCCTGTCCCACAACGAAGCCACAATTCGTGAACTGCGCAAGAATCCCGAGTTCGCCGCGGAATACCTCCGAGCCGCATTGGAGGATGCCGATGAGCCGAGGGTGCTTCTGATCGCGCTGCGTCGCGTCGCAAGCCCGAGGCGGCATCGCTAAGGTAGCCAAGGCTGCTGGCATTGAGCGCGAAAGCCTGTACCGTGCCCTATCGGTCGCGGAAATCCTCGTCTTTCCACTCTGGTCGCCGTGACCAAGGCAGTAGGACTGAAACTCACGGTCGAAACCGCGCAGTCGTAAGAATGCCAAGGCATGCTTTGCTAGGCGTGAGCTTGTTCGAATCTCTTCAGCTTAGGGAGCGCGCGAATGGACTTTCCCAACCTCTGCTCCGCCAGCCGGATTTCGTAAAGACTTTGCAGGTTCAGCCAGAATTCCGCGCTGGTACCGAAGAAATGAGCCAGACGCAGCGCAGTGTCGCCGGTGATAGCCCGCCGCCGATTCAGGATTTCGGTGATGCGGTTCGTCGGAACGCCCAGTTGCCGGGCCAGTTCCGCGGCGCTCATTCCCAACGCGCTGAGCTCCTCGGCCAAATGTTCCCCGGGATGAATTGCAGCCCGTGCCATCGCATTCTCCTAATGGTAATCGACAGTCTCCACGTTCGTGGGACCTGGCGCACTTTCCGGCCACTCGAAGCAAATCCGCCACTGATCGTTAATGCGGATGCTGTATTGCCCTTTGCGGTCTCCCTTGAGCGCTTCGAAACGGTTACCCGGTAACGCGGCAAGATCTTTGAGCGAAACCGCCGCCTCCAGACGGTCGAGCTTCAGACGCGCGGCCCGTTCGACGCCGGAGAAAGCTTTGACCCGTTTGCCAAGCGCAAAGTCTCTGGTCCGCTTGTCCCGGTAACCGCCGACCATGAGTCAGGATAGCACAACAGTACGCGTTACGTAAAGCGTACAGAATGTAGAGGTGGGGTACTTGCGGAGAACGGCGCGGCCATTTCCTGCGGCGAAGGAGTATGGAGTGACGATGAGCTACTTCGTGGACCGGAAAAATGTACCAAGTCTTTTCCGGGATAATGTAGGCGGCGACGAAATCGATTTCAGAGTTTTTGTAACTTTGGGGTTCGTTCCCGGCGCGACTGTAGGTGCAAACGTGATACAGCCCGTCATGCATAAAGCTGCAGGCTTTCACCTGAACACGTAGAAGGTTGCCTCGGCCCTGCACTATGAAGTCAAAGGGATAAACGTTGCCCCCAGGGTCTCGCCACCATCAGGCCGAGACTAGTGGCTTTGTGCAAAAAGGCCTTCCCCGAATTGGCCGTGCTGATTTCGAGCGATTCCAAGTCGATGGGCAGCTTTTCGGGCAGAGCTCCGCACCCGCGGAGTGCTGCGTCCGCGCGAAGCGCCCTTGGCTTTGCTCATGAATTGAAGTGGAAGTCTCCGGCAAAAGAAAAGGCGCAAGCTCGGGAGCTCGCGCCAAATTTTCTCTCTACTTTCAGAATAGCAAACGCAGAGGGGTAAGTGAGACACGTTTGCCGGATTCATTTCCGCCGCTGAATCATGAGCTTGGCGGAATTGGCTGGTCCAGGGGGCTTGACAAGATTTGGGAAAAAACTGGTTTCCGGTGGTTTCGAGTGCTCGGTCGCGCCGCGGGGAATGAAACATGTGCTCAATGAGAATGAGGCGCTGGTCAGTTTGACGTACTGCGCGCGAGATCCCTCGGCCCGCGGGCCTCGGGATGACGTCATTCAAAACAAAATCAAAATCATCTACTTTCGTGTTTCTTACCAGTTGACCTTGGCGGGGATTTTGTACTAATGTCGGGTTACACCGGAAAGGAGGTGGTCGAATGACGAGTTCTGATTGTAGTAACTGTAGTGGGAGTCTAAGACCAGGTGAGGTGGCTGAGACTTAGAGCGGGTTGCTCTAAGCGGGGCTGCCGGGCGCTCAAGCGCTAGCAGCTACAGTCCGCACACTAACCGGTGAGTTTGGATTCGATCCCGGCGTCAGGTCGCGCCGGGGCTTCCATACTAAGACCCCGGAGTTGCCGTAGAGGCCACGTTAGAGTGACCACCTCTTGGTCAATCCCAAACAGTCCACCGGGCGGCCCGTGCTTTCAATCGGCACGGGCCGTTCTGTTTTCTAGGGGCGGTTTTCGGTCAAGGTTCGGTCGGCGGACAGAGCGCCCGATCCCTTGATCAGAATCAGCAGTCCAATCGCGAGGACGAGCAGATGGTATTCGAAGCCCTCGCCTTTCTGATTGCCGGCCCAGTTCATGAACAGGCCGTTCTGCGCATGCACCATGATCACAGCTACCAGCATGTTGCACATGATTCCGAATGCGGCAATGCGGCCGAGGAATCCGACGATGAGGCCCAGTCCGCCGAAGAACTCGGCGCAGATGGCGAGAAAGGCGATGGGCGCCGGGATTCCCATCTGATGGGTGAAGAAACCCATGGTGCCGCTGAAGCCGTATCCGCCGAACCAGCCCAGCATCTTTTGCGCGCCGTGTGCGAAGAATACGCAGCCCATCACCACACGAAGAATGGCTACAGCAAAGTCGTTGTTGGTGTGCACTATTCTTTGGAACATGATTGGCCTCGCTTTCGGAATGGGTACGACTCGATCGTGAACTGCTTAGGGACCCGACTCACTTCCGGACCGTTCGAAACCTAACTTGATGACCTCTGCGGTATCTTCCGCTAACGAAAGCTGGCCGAGTTCGCCGCGGGTAAACCAACGGGCTTCAGCAGCATCGCCCGCGCCGTGCGGCTCTCCCGCAATTCTGCGGCACAGGAAATCGATCAGCACGTAATGGTAGCGAGTGCGCTCATCCGCATCTCGCACGATGCGATCGTATACGCCCAGCAACTCGCCCACCTCGACGGCCAGGCCGGTCTCCTCCAAAGCTTCGCGAACCGCCGCCTGGCGGATGGTTTCACCAACTTCCAGCACACCGCCAGGGATCGACCATTCTCCAGACAATGGCGGGTGGCCGCGTTTCACCAGCACTACGCGGTCCTGCTCGATGATAATCGCGCCCAAACCTACCAGCGGGGCGTCGGGATATTCGCGTTTCATAGATTCAAAGGAAATCGGTGCGAGTGATTCTAATGCAGTACTTGGCATTTAGCACTTAGCATTTAGCACTCAGCATTCGGCAAAGGAGGATCTATCGTTGGTGCACATCATTATCCTTCATGGGTAAAATGCTTTTGTGTCTTTAGACGAATACAAGCGGAAACGACGATTTGAGGAAACTCCGGAGCCTCCGCCCAAGGTGGAGAAGAAAACCGGGCACCGCTTCGTGGTGCAGAAGCACCGCGCCACGCGGCTGCACTACGATTTTCGCCTGGAGATGGAAGGCGTACTCAAGTCGTGGGCGGTGCCGAAGGGGCCATCGCTTGATCCTGGCGACAAGCGGTTGGCGATGCAAGTGGAAGATCATCCGGTTTCTTACTTCGATTTCGAAGGTACGATTCCACAGGGAAACTACGGCGCCGGCACTGTGATGGTCTGGGATGTGGGTACATGGGAAGCGCTTTCGCCGCAGCCGGTGAATGGAAAATATGTGCCGGGAACGGAGGCGGAGGCGGCTGAGATGTTGGCGAAAGGAGATCTCAAGATTCGCCTGCATGGGCAGCGGCTCAAGGGTGACTTTGCCTTGATTCATATTCGGGGGCGGCGTCCGGGGAGCAAGGGGACGGAATGGCTGCTGATCAAGAAGCAGGACGACGATGTGGTTGCAGGCTACGACATCGAGAAATACGACAGCTCGGTGCTTAGCAAACGTTCCATCGCCGAGATTGCGGGCGACGCAGGTTCGGCCCAGTGGACCAGCAGCCCTCCGGTATCGCGAGGAAAAGTGAAAGCGGCGTGGCTGGCGGAGACGCTGGCCAAGCTGGATAAGAAAAAAACCTTAACCACAAAGGACGCGAAAGAACACAATGTAAAAAAAAACGACAAGAAAAAGGCCGAAACTGATCCACCCTCAACCAAGCCGCCTGCCGCCAGAGGAACGGCGATCTTGCGGGTGAACTCTGTGCCCTCCGTGGTCGACGCCCTGTCTGGCGCGGTTCGCAAATCGATGCCGGTCGCGGTTCATCCCATGCTGGCCACGTCGGTCGAGAAGCCTTTCGACAACCTGGAGTGGTTGTTCGAAATCAAGTGGGACGGCTATCGTGCGGTTTCCTTCCTCCGGGACGGCAAGGTGCGACTGGTTTCTCGCAACCAGAACGACCTCACTGGAGAATTTCCTGAGCTCAATGAATTGGCGAACTCCATCAAGGCGGAGAATGCAGTTCTTGACGGCGAGATTGTCGTTCTCGACGAGCAAGGCCGGGCTTCCTTCAGTTTGATGCAACAGCGTACAGGCATTCGTAAGGATGGGCGACGTACTGGAGCGCGACGTGAGTTGCGAGTGGTGTATTACATTTTCGATCTGATCTATCTCGATGGATACGATCTGCGGCGGGTTGCGCTCGAGCAGCGCAAGCAAGTTCTCGCGGAGATCGTCACTGCCAGCGATCTGGTCCGCTACTCCGATCACTTTCCGCAGGGCATGGCGCTGTTTGAGGTGGCGCAGAAGAAAGGCTTGGAGGGTATTCTCGCGAAAAAGCGCGCGAGTCACTACGAGGAACGCCGCAGCCGAGAGTGGCTCAAGATCAAGGTGACACAGACTGTGGACTGCGTGGTCGGCGGGTACACCGACCCGGAGGGCAGCCGCCAATATTTCGGATCGATCGTGCTGGGGCTGTACGACAAGAAAGGCCGGCTCATCCACGTGGGGCAGGCGGGAACTGGGTTCAACCAGGCGATGCTCAAGGAGATCTGGCAAGTTCTGAAAGAGCTGGAAACAAATCGGAATCCGTTCTATGGCGATGTGGACGCAGCCAACGTGCACTGGGTGAAGCCCGAGCGAGTGGCTGAAATCAAATTTACCGAATGGACACATGAAACTGTGGAGGGTGGGATGAAGTTGCGAGCACCGGTTTTTCTTGGCTTGCGGGAGGATAAAGATCCGAAGGAGTGCACGTTTGCGGAGCAAACCTGACCCCGGTCCTAATCGGTGATGCCGGGCTTTCGCGTGTAATCGTGACAACAACAGTCGAGAGTCGCGCGTCCTCGCGATCTGAGCGCGTGCGCAGGAGCAGGCGGCCCGTGGTGATCGTCAATCTCGTAGATGGCGCAGATATTTGGATGATTCAACGCGGACGCAGCCTGCGCTTCGCGTTGGAAGCGGGGGAGCGCTTGCTCCTCTTTAGCAACGTCATCAGGCAGGAACTTCAAAGGCCACAAAGCGATGCAGCTTCACGTCCTCGGCCTTGTACACCACACCCATCCCACCGCCGCCTGGCTTGCCGGCGATCCGGTAGTGCGAGATGGTTTGACCGATCACGCGGACAGGTCCATGGCGCGACCATGTTATGAGCCATACAGCAGCAAGTCAATGAAGGTGCAATTGCGGTAGTGGTGCAGTTTGAATTTCCACAGACTAGCATCCCGAGTCGGCCTGTGGGAAACTGTGTCCATGCCAAGTCTTGAGAACCACATTACAAGAATACTCGGAGAAGCAAGAGAAGACCTCACGGCGGTTGAAATCGCGGGTCGGTTGAATGCTGAAGGCGGAGCCTACACTGAAGGCGAAATCGCCACCAGGGCTGACAAGATGAGCAACCTTAGTAAACGAGGCGAGAAGTACCATCGTAACCCCGAGGACGCGAGCCAAGCCGCTGCGCGGATCGTGAGAGAAACAACGGAAAACCGCTAGTCAGCTATATCCTCAAAAGTAATGGCATAAATCTCAGGACAGTAGTACGTAATCTCGTCCATGTGCTCCAAAAGCCTTACTATGCCAGCCGCTTCCAGTTTGTACAGATCAGCACGTGCGGTTGGATATGTAACTTTGAATAATCCCTTGTGTTGATTGACGCTCACCACAGGAGCAGAGAAAAGGTTATCGACAGCCTTGGATAGGCGAACGCTGCCAACCCGCAAACGACCATGAAAATCCTTGTGCAATGCTAATAACTTGTCGCATCGTTTCTGGGCATCCAAAGACTGAATTACGACACCTTCGAGACAAAAACGTATCCAAGATTCCCATGCGCCTTGGGTACTAACATTGAGCATAAGGTCCATATATTCCTTCTTCCTTCGCTCAAAGTAGGCACTCATGTACAACCACTGATTTGATAGTTGGCACCACTCGGCAATTACCCACGAAAGCAGCAATCTCCCAACGCGTCCATTACCGTCTCGAAATGGATGGATAGCCTCGAATTGGTAGTGCGCAAGGAATGCCTTAACAAGTGGGTCATAGTCGTACGCGGTCGAATGAAGATATTTCTCAAAAGCATCAAGTGCAGGTAACACCTGCTCAGGTGGTGGCGGAACAAACCTTGCTGGATAACCTATTTGGTTTTGTATCGTTCGGAACTCACCTGGCTGTTGGTCTGACCCTCGCACGCCATGCATCAATGTTTCGTGCAGTTGGCGAATGAGACGCAAAGACAGTGGAAGAATATTTTCCCTGTCCAGTCTGAGCCTTAACGCTTTTCGATAATTGAACACTTCTCGGAAGGCGTTGTTAGGGTCGCTGGCAGACGTGGGGTAGCTGGGATCGGCTTGAAATAGAATTTGCTTTTGCGGGTCCGTGAACGTCCCTTCTAACTGAGAAGACAGTTGCGCTTCCCGATTCTGAAGGGGCTGCAAAATAATTTCTGGGTTCGGTAGATGCTTTCCCGTGCCGTCCAAACTTGCAAGGGATCGCTGTGCGTCCATCAATAAGCGCCATAAAGCACTAGGCCATTCCCACGACGGAGGTAGTGGACTTGGAATGAAGGCAAGCTTTAATTCTGGGCGATCACTGGTAATAGGAACTAGCTTCCCGGTCATGCCCTCGGTGAATATCTTAGGGTCCATACAGTAATTTATACATTGTTTCATTAAAATAATCAATCAAATATTTTACTATTATCTTGCCAATTAAAGCCCGTTGGGGCATAATGACTTACATGAATCGGCTCGCTACCAACAAGCGCACCGCAGTAATCGCGGCCCTAGTTGAAGGCGTGTCCGTGAATGCAACCTGCCGGATAACTGGAGTAGCAAAACACACCGCCCTAAAATTGCTAGAAGATATTGGTTGCGCCTGCGCTGCTTACCACGATACCCATGTCCGCGATATTCACGTGCGTCGTGTTCAGTGCGATGAAGCATGGAGCTTTGTTTACGCGAAGCAAAAGAACGTGACGGCAGAACAGATGGCGGTTGGTGCTGGCGATTGCTGGACGTGGATTGCTGAGGATGCAGACACCAAACTGATTATCTCCTACCTACTCGGGGATCGCGGAGCGGCCACTGCGAAAACTTTCATGCAGGATGTTGCGTCACGTATCAGCAATCGGATTCAGCTCACTACTGATGGCCACCGCGTCTATGCCGAGGCCGTGGAAGATGCCTTTGGAGCGGATGTTGATTACGCGATGCTGGTCAAGCTTTACGGATCATCGGGTGACAGTCCAGAATCACGCTACAGCCCTGCTACCTGCATCGGTTGTCGCACTGGCGTTCTCGCTGGCAACCCAGACCCCGACTACATCTCAACATCGTTCATTGAGAGACAGAACCTCACAATGCGAATGGGGATGCGACGTTTCACGCGGCTCACCAACGGGTTTTCCAAGAAGTTGGAAAATCATGGTCACGCGGTTGCGCTCCACTACATGCACTACAACTATTGCCGCGTCCACAAGACGTTACGGGTGACGCCTGCAATGGAAGCTGGCTTAACGGATCATGTATGGACGTTAGAGGAATTGCTGACTCTGGTCTAAAAAGTTTGTCGCTCACTGTGGTTGAGACAGTGAGCGACATTTGTGGTGGCTGTAGCTCAATGGGAAGAGCAGGGGATTTGTAATCCCCACGTTGTCGGTTCGAGACCGACCAGCCACCCCAATTTCTTCGGCCCATTGGCAGCCTAGAGGTGCAGGGCCAATTCTCCCTGCCGTTCGTCTCTCTCTAGGCTGCCTTCTGAGGGCGGATGGCAGCCTCGCCTTGTTCTTGCTTAATTCTCTGCTCGTGCTTGTGCTTCGCCTTGACTCCCATGATTGAGAGAGCAACCACGGCAGCTCCGAATACAGCAAACGGAATTATCATAAGCACCTTATTCCCTCCCTTCCACGAGGATGCCCACGTAGGTCAGGATGAATCCCGCAATACCTAAGCAGATCAGACCGACAGTCCTGCCAGGTCCCAGTGCTCCAGTATGCAACATGCCATCAAGGGGGACGAATACGAGGAGGAGAATACCGATCTCCCGTACAGTCTCCCCAAGTAGCTCAAACCGATAGCGCAGCCCCTCTCTGCGCGTATCTTGCGACTTCGGGACGGGTGTTCCCAACATGCCTTTAGAAAGCGCGTCGGATAGCCAACACCTTGTACCATAGTTATCTTGACAAACGAAGCAAAATCGTTACATGTGTTCCACTAATTAAACGTACTAGTACAGATGAAACAGTTAGCAATTCGGTTGCCAATTGTTATGTTTGGCCTACATCTGGAATGCCCAAACTGCACCACTACCGCAATTGCTAGCTCTCGGCCAGGTGGGGCTACTTGTGCATCGCGAGAGCGTCTACTTGATGTCTTTCATCGGCAGGAGCGAGCCGTAGTCGTGACCTGTACTTGGTTCCACGGCGCGCACCACGACACCATCGAAGGCGTCGCGGAATTCTGGGTACTTCGTCACCAGAGCTTTCATCACCGCGGTATTATCCTGAAAGGTCTGGGCCGTGTTCGAGACGTCCGCGCACTGGTACTTCACAACCAGATCTAAATCCTGCCCGACTGCCAGCGGGAACAGCGTGGTGAGCCGCTGAGTTTTTCCTCCCGCCGCAAGTTCCACGGTACTGCCGCCAGTAGGCAGGTCCGCAGGCTTGACTGTCTCCGACTCATCCGCCATCTTGTCGGTCATCTGGGTATACATGAAGGGCACGGGCACCGCCAGATCGCGAGCTTCGATAAAGTAGAGCCAGGCATCGCGGTTCTGGCTTTTGGCCTTGAAGGCGCGTGCATGTTCCGCAAACCATGTAGCGTCATGCCCTGCGATTTGCGTTTCCTTGATGTAGAAGCCGCCAATTTTCCAGTCCTTCGCCTCTTGTTGCAGGACGAACGACACGGTGTACGGTTGCTTGGCGGTTGGAACATCCAAACTCACCACGGCGTAGTTCCCCGGAGGCAAGTTGGGGATCACGAATACGGCACTGTCCGACGTTTGACCGCTCTTGCCAAACACGCCGCACAGGAACTCGGCGCGTTCGAGGGGCGCAGTTCCCTCGGCTTTCAACAGAAATGGAGAGCGCGGAGTGGCCTGCGCTCCAGAAAAGATCGCCTGATGATCTTTTACCGCAGTTTCGATGCCGGAGAAATCGGAGGCAACACTGGCAATCGAGTTTTGCCGGAGCGCCGCGGAATCGCCCCGGGCGGCCATGTCGAAATAGCGCTTCGCGGTGTTCACCAGGGCGGCGCGCGTGGGCTCGTCCATGTCGCTCGCGGTGAAACACGTTTGAGCATTTGCAAATTCCGCGCAAACAACTAGAGCTATCGCGGAGAGGACAATCCGCCTTCGAATCTTGAACTGCGCTTTGCTGAGCATCCCCATGTGTATTTCTATTCTACGACGCATGCCCTTCGGAATTCCTATCGACTTCAATTGCACCTGTTCCGCCCCTGTGGTACCGTCCCTTTGATTCCCACTTCTCGGGAAAGGAAGACTTTCATGGCCTGGATCTTTTTAGGCGTTCTGTTGGTCATCGCTTTTACGCTGGTTGGGATGTACAACAGCCTCGTTCAGTTGCGGATTCGCTGCGATTCGGCGTGGTCCGACATTGACGTGCAGCTCAAACGCCGTCATGACCTCATTCCAAACCTGGTCGAGACGGTCAAAGGTTACGCCGCCCACGAAAAGGGTACGTTTGAGAATATCGCCAAGTTTCGCTCCCAGGCCATGCAAGCGACCTCGCCCGGAGACAAGGCGGCCGCGGAGAATCAACTTACCGGTGCGCTGAAAAGCCTGTTCGCGGTGGCCGAGAATTATCCTCAGTTGAAGGCTTCGGAGGAATTCACGCAACTGCAGGGTTCGCTGAGTCAGACTGAAGACACGATTCAGAACGCGCGCCGCTACTACAACGCCGTGGTGCGCGACCTGAATACGAAGATCCAATCGTTTCCGACGAATATTCTGGCCGGCATGTTCGGCTTCCAGGCACGGCAATTCTTCGAAGTCGACGCAGCGGATCGCGAACCTGTGGCAGTGAAATTCTGAGCCTGGCAAGCATGATCAAACTGGTTTATTGCATCAGCAAGAAGGCGGGGCTGACGGACGCGGAGTTCTTTCGCTACTGGGAAAATGTTCATGGCGCGATCGACGCTCGGATTCCGCGGCTCCGGAGGTTGGTGCAAAGCCACCGCCTGAACGTTCCCGGAGACAGACGTCGGCCCGATTACGACGGCATGGCGGAGCTTTGGTTTGACGATATGGAAGCTTTACTGGCCGCTCGTCAATCGCCCGAATGGAAAGCGTCGACTGAGGACGAAGCGAATTTCATCGATCACAGCAAAGTTGCGTATTTTGTGTCCGAGGAACACATCATCGCGGAGCGCTGAGAATTATGCCCGAGACATCCGGCCTTCCTGCTTTGTTGCCACCCCGAGCGAAGCGAGAGATCTGCAGTTTCTGGTACGCCGGGCAGACTAAAGATTCCACGTCGCTTTCGCCCCTCGGAATGACAAAGGATGGGTTCGTGGGCGGCCCTAGACGCAACAGGCTGCGTCTCTACAGAGGGTTTGTTCTTTGCCTTTTCCTCCTGCTCTTCACCGCACCTCTTTTCGCGCGTAGCTGGCGCGTCGCCGATTTCAATGACACCGTCTCGGTCCACGAAGACGGTTCGGCGGCGGTTCACGAGCGCATTACGCTCGCTTTTGTTGGCGAGTGGCACGGCATACACCGGTTTATCCCGATCGAGTATCCGGGGGCGCGGGGAACGAACTACACGCTTTTCTTGAGTGTCACCGGTGTAGCCGACGGCAATGGAGACAAGCTGAAATATGAATCGTCCACCGCAAATGGCTTTCGCGATCTGAAGATTCTCATCCCTGATGTCGTCGATGCTACCCGCACCGTTGAGATCGATTACACGGTTCGCAACGGCATGCGCTTCTTCGAAGATCACGACGAGTTTTACTGGAACGTGACCGGCAACGATTGGCCGGTACCAATCGATCACGCTTCCGCGCTGGTCAGCTTTCCGGACTCTGCCGCAGGGTCGCTGCGCGCCCAGGCTTTCACCGGAGCCTACGGCTCGGCGGAGCGCGACGCCAGCACTGAAGTAAGAGGCTCCGAAGTTTCGTTCGAGACCGATAACCCGCTACCGATGCGCGGTGGAATGACCATCGACATTTTTATTCCTAAAGGCATTCTCAAAGAACCGGGTGGGTTCACTCGGGTGATTTGGTTTGTGGGCAGCAATCCCATCGTCTTTCTGCCCTTCTGGACTTTTGCTGTGATGTTTACGCTCTGGTGGTACAAGGGTCGCGATCCGGACCCCGGACTTTCAGTCGCTCCTATGTATGAACCGCCAGCAGGGATGACTCCGGCGGAGGCCGGTACGTTGCTCGACGACACGATTCATCCCCGCGACATCACGTCTACACTAGTCGATTTGGCGGTGCGGGGTTACGTGAAGATCGAAGAAGTCGATGACAAGGGTTTGGTCTTTCATCACAGGGACTACATTTTTCATTTGCTCAAGCTGCGCGATGAGTGGGGCCGGCTGGTGCCGCATGAGCGGGTAATGCTGGAGAATGTTTTCGGGAACAACTACGAAACTCGACTCTCCAGCCTGAAAAACCGCTTCTACCTGGCGCTGCCTGCGATTCACGAAGATATCAAGTCCGCGCTCAAAGCCAAGGGCATGTATCTGCTCGATCCCGACTCGGCCAAAGGGTATAGCTTCGCAGCGATCGTAGTGATTGTTGCGCCGTTTGCGATTCTCTACTTCGCAGGATACAACGTTTTCGGTTCGTTTGGCCTGCTCATTGGCTGCGGAATTGTTTCCGCAATTGTCTGGTGGCTGTTTGGGAGCCAGATGAGCGCCAAGACAGTGCAGGGCGGACGCACTTGCGTCGCAGTTCTAGGATTTCAGGAGTTCATGAACCGCGTGGACGCCGACCGGCTGAAGACACTCCCTCCGGAGACGTTTGAAAAATACCTGCCCTACGCCATGGCGCTCGGAGTCGAGCATCATTGGGCGCAGGCATTCGCAGGGATTGTGAAAGATCCACCCAACTGGTACGTCTCGCCGAACGGAGGCATGGGATTTAATCCAATCTTCTTTTCCAGCTCGATGCACAGCATGGCAACGGACATGCATCAAGTCTTTATCTCAGCCCCGCGTGCGAGCTCCACAGGATCGGGATGGAGCGGGGGTGGCGGCGGCGGAGGGTTCTCGGGCGGTGGTTTCGGGGGCGGCGGCGGGAGCGCGTTCTAGCGATACGGCTGGGACGTGTTGTGCAGTTGATTTCTTCGTGTAGCTTTGTGTCCTCTGTGGTTCCAGCATTTGCACTTCATCAACCACAGAGGACACTAAAGGTACACAAAAGAAGTTCAGATTGGGTTAGTAGGCCATTGCGTCCGCCGTAAAAAGAGGCCCCGGAGTCTTGCCCTCGGCGGCCGCCTTCAATCGAAACATGAGTTCTCCCCAAGTGGTGGTGCAGGCGACGAAGTAATCCGTCTCGGCGCGCCAATCCATGTGAGAAAAACGCAGCAGCGTGCGACCTCCTTTTTGTGGCAGCAGATCGAATAGCAGCGCCGTCCCGTTCCACTCTTCGCCGGATTGGCACGCCCACTCTGCCAGCGTGGGCACCACAATCCGCGCCGGATGCAGATCGTAGACGGTGGCGCGGTTGAAAAACCCGAGCGTGACAATATCGCGTGGGACGTCTTCGGTTACATCCGCGGCCCACCATTGCTTGAGCCCGCGGCCGGAACTGATGAGCGGAAAAATCTTCTCTGGCGAAGTATTAATTGAAATCGAATGTCTGATTGTCGGCATATATCGAACCTCCGTCAGCCGTACTGTTTAACCGCAGCTTTCTACTCTTCCATGTCGAACGCCAGCCATTGCAACTCGCCATCGCGCTCTACTTGGAGCACGACCGGGCCGCTGGGTTTGAGGCCATTCAGCGCAGCGCGAAGCGAAGCCAATGAATCGACTGGCGTCTTGTTCACGCTGTGGATCACGTCTCCCGTCTTCAGGCCGGTCTCGGGACCGATAAGGTCGGCGGCGCGGGCAATCACAACCACTCCACTGGAAATGCGAACATTGCTGAACAAAGATCGCAGTTGTTCGTTCAAATCAACCGCCAGGATTCCCAGGCGCGCCACCAGGCTTTCATCCGGATCGACCGCGTCCATGAGTTTGTCCATCTGATCCCGGTGCTCGCCGGCGGGAACGTACAGAGTTTTTCTTTCGCTACCCCGCAGAACAACCAGTTTCATCACGTCATCCAGAGGATGCAGATACAAGGCGGCGGTAAGTGCGGGCAGGGTGTCGATGGGCCGGTCATCAGCGCTCACCACAATGTCACCTAGCTTCAATCCGGCGGCGTCCGCGGGCCCTCCGGGATTTACGTCGGACACGATCACTCCCCAACTCCGGGACAGACCGAGCCCTTCAGCGAGGCTCGGTGTAATGTTTTGCGCGACTGCCCCGATCTCGACCCGGTGCACGTGCCCGTACTTGCGCAAACTTTGATAGACAAAACGTACGATCCGGGCGGGAATCGCAAACCCCAACCCCTCGCTGCCTCCGCCTTCCGAGAGAATCAAGGTGTTGATGCCGAGCACATAGCCATCCATGTCAATCAACGGACCACCGCTGTTTCCCGGGTTGATGGGAGCATCCGTCTGGATGTAAACCATGGGCCGATCTGGATCGGGTTGCCGACCGACCGAACTGACCACACCCATGGTCACCGAGTTCTGCAACCCCTCCGGACTGCCGATGGCGAATACCAACTGGCCTTGATGTATGCGGCGAGCGCTGCCCAGTTCGAGGGTGGGTAAGTTCTTCTGCTCAATCTTAAGCAGCGCCAGATCCGAATCTTTGTGAATACCAATGAGCTTCGCTTCCAGTACGTGCTCCTTGCCCACGGGTTCAACTTGCGGACGGTCCAGCGAGGGCATGGGCAATACCACGCGGATGCGATGCGCACCCTCGACCACGTGTGCATTGGTCATGATGTAGCCATCCGGGTCCACGATCACGCCTGAGCCGACGGCATGCTGGCGCGCGATAAACGCGGTCTGACTGCGGTTGCTGGCCTCGAGCGGCCCAAAGCCGGTCACCAGAACCTGGACGACGGCTGGTGACACCTTGGCCACCAGTTCCTCCAGCGCTGAATTCAGTTCCTTCAGAACCGGAGGAGCCTCCGAAGGACGCGAGCCTATGGCCTTCCCCACCTCGGCCTCTGGATTTGCCTTTTTCGGAACGCTTGCTTTGGGAGATGCTGCCGGCGGGGGAGTCGGTGCCGCTTGTTGAGCTCGGCTCGGCGTTGAAGAAAGAAGGAATATGCCAGTGACAGCGAGACCCAGCAAGAAAATTCGGCAAGGATTTTTCGACGTACCGGCTGGAACGAGCATGGAATCGGCTCCTTGAAGAAGTGAGCGTCATGATTCGATAGGTCAAATGACGAGTGGTTATTTTGACAGAAAGCGTCCAAGGGTGGAAATCCAGCGAGTCGCGCGCTCTTGGGTTCTCGGGGGCACCTAGTTTCTACCAAGGTTACGATGGTAACTCAGGCCTTTGACTGAAGTGCCTTCCATGATATAAGGGCGAGTAAGCAGAAATCAGTCAAACCCTGGAATCCATCAGGAGATGCCACAGTGGAGTTGGCTTTTGCACGCAAGGAAGGCCAGGAGCTAGGAGGACTTGTGTCCGAAGCGCGGACGGGAAAACGGTTCCCCCTGGAGCTGCCGATCAAGATTCACAAGGCAGACGAGGCGGGACAAGCGAGTGGAGTAACAGGTAACCTGAGCGCCGCCGGAGTTTACATTCGGGCGGATGCGGCGCTGGAGGTGGGCTCCAACGTTGAGTTCGAAATTGTTCTGCCCCCCGAAGTCACCGGGGCCAAGGAAAACGTGACGGTGCAATGCAAGGGACGGGTGGTACGTACCGACGAACCCGCCACCGGCGGCAGCACTAGTCCCGCGGAGGCCCGAGGCGTGGCCTGCGTGATTGATTCGTACGATTTCGTTCGCCACACGTAAGGTCGTCAGTTCGTCGTGACACGTTAAAGAGGTGCTGAAGCGATGCTCAAATTGATTCTGGCCGACAATCAGGCAATCTTCCGCGCGGGAATCGCCAAAGTGCTGGCGGTTGAAGACGAGATGCGCATTGTGGCGCAAGCGCAAACCCAGGAACAGATGTTCATGGCCCTGGATAAATTCCGGGCTGCTGTTCTGGTAATCGCGGGTGGCTTCCACGGCGACTTTCTTGCCGTGCTGCAAGCCGCGAACAAAGCCAAGACACGAGTAGTGGTCCTAGCCGACACCGGCGAAAGCACGCAACGCTACATGGCCGCAGGCGCGCACGGCGTGGTCTATCGCAACGTGACCAGCGCGGCGCTGGTGGACTGCGTGCGCAAGGTAGCCCGCGGCGAAACTTGGGTGCAGGACATCGCGGTCCCCAGCGAGCTTACCGAAAACGACATGGTCGGTCTGCGGGTGCGGGATCGCTTAACGGCGAAGGAACTGCGGATCGTCGCGCTGATCGTACAGGGCTACAAGAATAAAGAGATCGCCACGCAACTCGGGACTACGGAGCAGGTGATCAAGAATTACCTGCGTAATGTGTATGACAAGATTGGCGTATCGGACCGGCTGGAATTGGCGCTGTTCACCATCCACCACCGGATTCTGAACGAGGCCGCCGCCGCGACCGCTGCGGCAGCGCCGCCCCATCAGGGACAAGCCGTACCGTCGTAAGACTTTGCTGAGTGAGAAAAGGCCGCCCGAGGGCGGCCTTTTTGATTGCTGACAAGGTTCTTTTGTCATCCGCGAAGCGAGGGATCTGCGTTCTCAGCAGGGTCAGCCGAAACAGATTCCTCCGTCGCTTCGCTCCTCGGAATGACAAAATGACAAGAGGATGGATTTGTTACTATCTAACCTTTTCTGCCACCGACTTGGCCTGGGTAAACAGGTACAGGTAATCGGGCCCTCCGGCTTTCGAGTCCGTGCCCGACATGTTGAACCCGCCAAAAGGATGTGCGCCCACCATCGCGCCGGTGCACTTGCGATTGATATACAGGTTGCCGACGTGGAACTCGCGGACGGCGCGGTCGATCTTGTCCTGAGAACCCGTGTACACGGCGCCGGTCAGCCCGAACTCGGTGTCGTTCGCAATCTCGAGAGCGTGCTCGAAGTTTCTTGACTTGATTACCGCCAGCACCGGGCCAAAGATCTCTTCCTGCTCCAGCTTCGACTTGGGTTTGATGTCGGCGATGACCGTGGGTTGGATGAAGTATCCCTCGCCAGCATTGGTCACTTGATTCCCGCCGGTGATCAGGCGTCCGTCTTTCTTTCCGAACTCGATGTACTCGAGAATCGACTTCATGGAGCCTTCGTTAATCACCGCGCCCATGTTCGGGTTCTCGGTGGGATCGCCGACAGTGATCTTTTCCACGCGAGCCTTGAGCTGGTCCAAAAATTTGTCGTAGATGCGCTCGTCAACGATAGCGCGGGAGCAGGCTGAACACTTCTGACCCTGGAAGCCGAACGCGGCCTGGGCGACGCCCTCGACCGCAGCGTCAAAATCACCATCGGCATCGACGATAATCGCGTCCTTGCCGCCCATTTCGAGGACCGTGCGCTTGATCCACACCTGGCCGGGAACCGTCTCGGCGGCACGCTTGTGGATGTCGAGGCCAACTTCGCGCGAACCGGTAAAAGCAATGTAACGCGTCTTGGGATGCGCCACCACAGCATTTCCAAAGCTCGCACCAGCGCCGGGACAGAAGTTGACTACACCATCAGGAATGCCCGCCTCCTCGACAAGTTCAATGAACTTCGCTGCGATGGTAGGCGAATCGCTCGACGGTTTCAGAATGACAGTATTGCCCGCGACGACGGATGCCATCGTCATCCCAGCCATGATCGCGCAGGGGAAATTCCACGGTGGAATTACGGCGCCGACACCCAAAGGAATGTAGCGAAGAGAATCGTGCTCGCCGGGCATTTGTACGTCGGGCTTGACTTTCGCCAGCCGCAACGCTTCGCGGCTGTAGTATTCGCAGAAATCAATGGTCTCGGCAATATCGGCATCGGCCTCCGCCCAGTTCTTGCTCACTTCAAAGACCAGCCAGGCGCAGAACTCGAACTTGCGTTCGCGCAGCAGGTCAGCTACCTGGAACAATAGGCTGGCACGCTCTTCGACGGACGTGCGGCTCCAGTGTTCAAAAGCGCTGAGCGCCGCCTGCATGGCTGGCTCGACGTGCTCCTTGCTCGCTTTTTGGTGCAGGCCGACAATCTGCGATGGCTTCGCCGGGTTCAGCGATTTGATCTTGTCCTGCGTCTTGATGCGTTTGCCGCCGATGATGAGATCGTACTCGCGGCCAAGCTGTCCGCGCACTTTCTCGATGGCCGCCCGCATCTTGCGCGCGTTGTCCTCTTTGCTGAAATCGGTCAGCGGCTCATTGACGAAGGGGCCTTGATGAAGGCGAATCTGCGGTTGTGTGGGAGCTTCAACGGTTGCCATAAGTGCACCTCGAAAGGTATATGGATGCGGCGCGGGCAGGCGCGGAACCACTAATTGTAGCACCGCAAAAAGGCTGATACAGCGTAGCTCGACCGGACAGCATGGGGCGGCATTCCCCACAGGTGGATCGGATTACTGGATTTTACGGTTGGTGAGGGCCTTCAGCTCTTCGACGATTTGCTCCAGCCGGCCGCGGCGCTGGGCGTGATTCTGCTGCGCTGGCAAGGTTCGTCTCGCCTGGGAATATTGCTCGTTCAGTCTTTGGATGTCACTGATCTCTGCTTTCAGCAGTTGGACGCGGTTAAGGATCGCTTCTCTTCCATTTAGCAGCATGTATTTAGCATACCCTAGTTCGCGAAGATACGCTTGGCTCGTTGTGGTGACTTGGGGCATCCACAGCCGAAATGGGCCGGGACGCGCTAACAGGAATGACAAATTACGGCACTTTCACCGAGTCGTGGCTTTCGGCGGTGTGAAAACTCATTTTGGCGGTGCGTTCCAGTTTGTCCCAGGCAAAGCGCTGACCCTCAATGGCGCGTTTTATCGTCTTGAACAGCACGACTGAGAACAACTGGCGGTAAGCGAAACGTTGCAGCCATACCTGGCTGAGTAGCCAGCCGTCTTCACGGGCTTCGGGCTGACGTCGTTCGAGGGCGAACGCGATGGCGGAAGTAATGAAATCAATGACCAGAAAAGCAGCAAAGAAAAGCAGAAGCCGCTGGAAGCTGGCCGGATCCGTGGAGTCCGGATGGAAGTGCTTTTGAACGAAATACCAGATTGCGCCCACCGCGAACATCAAGTCGATAAATGGCGATACCAAGGGCAGCAGGATTTGGAAGATAACGATGTTCGGCAGCGCAACCCAGCCCAAAGCTCCCTTGCGCGCGAACACGGCGCGATGCTTCCACACCGACTGCAGAATTCCGAAGGACCAGCGGAAGCGCTGGCGCATCAGGCCATTCGCACTGATCGGAGCTTCGGTGTAGGCAAGAGCCAAATCCTCGTACTCTACCCGGTAACCGTTGCGCAGCAGGGCCATGGTCAAATCGGCATCTTCGGCCACGGTGTCAGTGTGATATCCGCCCGCTTCGCGGACCGCGGACGTCCTCCACGCGCCGATCGCTCCCGGCACTACACTCACGGCTCCCAGAACGTTCAATGCTCGCCGCTCGAAGTTCTGGCTGGTGATGTACTCCAGCGCCTGCCAACGGGTCCACAGGTTCACGCGATTTCCTACCTTGGCGTTTCCTGCTACGGCAGCAACCTTGGGATTGAGGAAATGCGGAACCAGCCGTGAAATCGCATTGCGGGCGATCACGGTATCTGCGTCGATGCCAACGAAAATTTCCTGGTCGCGCAAATGCTGAAGCCCGAAATTCAGGGCCTCCGCTTTACCGGAATTCGGCTTGGTCAAAATGAGCACTCGACCCGAGGCTTCTTCGTCGACAAACGCCTGGCGCGCGACTTCCAAGGTGTTGTCGCTGGATCCATCATCAATCACGATCACGTGCAGGCCAGGATAGTCCGAGGCCAGCACTGAGCGAACTGTGCGCTCGATCACTTTCTCTTCGTTGTATGCTGGAATCAGCACCGCAACCTCGGGTTTGTAGGACGCCGCCTCGTCCGGACTGCCGTAGCGTTGCTGCCGTAAGCGATCGAAAAGTGCGAACGCTCCGACAAACAGCAGGCGTCCAGTCATAAGCAGGTCGCCAACGAAGAAGATCCAGGTGATAGCATGAGTGCTGAAGTCCCAAATTGCGAAACCCATCCAGTCCAGGCGGGCTGCCCAGCGCTCGTTGTTGGGGATCGGAGGCATGACATCGGCCCTGGTCTTGCCAACCAACTCGCTCAGAGCGACGATTTCATCTCCTTTCGCGCGCACACCCTGAATGATCATGGGCAAAGCGCGCACGGTTTCTCTGCGATCCCCCCCGCCATCGTGCAGCAGGATTACGCTGCCGCAGAGCCGGTCTTTGGGATCACAGGGTGGGATGTGAGCGAGCACATCGGCAGCGATCTGCTCGGCGGGGTGGCCCTTCCAATCATTGGGATCAATCTTGTTCCCCACGCTGATGTAGCCCATATCCTGAACTACCTCTAGCGGCCGGACCTGGTCTGCGGTGTCAGGCTCCTGATCGATGGAATAAGGTGGGCGAAACAGGATGGTGTGAATTCCTAACCGGCTGGCAAACAACTGCTCGGTGAGACTCAACTCAACTTTCATGTAGCTGCGCGAAAGGTTGCTGATGTCTGGGTGAGTAAAGGTGTGATTCCCGATCTCATGCCCCTCGCGGTAGATGCGAGAAGTAACGCTGCCGAAATCCTTGGCCTCGAGTCCGATCAGAAAGAACGTCGCAGTCGCGTTTTCCTGTTTCAGCACGTCCAGGATTTTCGGGGTCCACTCCGGATCAGGACCGTCATCGAAGGTGATGGCAACGGCTTTCGGATTGTAGCCGTAGCGCGCGACGCGATAAGGTTCTGGAAGTGGATCGATGGTCTCGTCGGTGATGATTCCTGATGCGGGATCAACCGTAATCTGCCGCGTCCCGTTGGCCGGAGTCGCTTCGATGCGGAGAATCTCCCCCTGGCCTTCCATGTCCACGTCCTGGCCTGGGAGAACGTCTTTCAACTTATCAGGTGCCGAGGGATCGCCGGGCATATCCCAAACGCGCCACAGGGAACGGTCTTCAGCACCCAGACGCCACAGCGCGAAAGTCTCAATCCCCAGGCGCTGGGCTGCGCGCATCTGGTTGAGTGCGGTAACCGCATCCAGGAACCAGATATCGTGGCGCCGGTTTTGCTCGTCCATATAGCTGAAGTGTGGATTGCTGCTGTCATCATCGAAATCCACATCTTCTTCCGAATCGCGCGCAGCCAGCCACGCTTCCTGCACCGAGACGTTGGTGTCCCGTACATCGGGAGGCAGTTTTCCATACTTGGGCTTATGCACCCAGTCATAACCGTAGTTGCCGATGGCGCAGATCAACTTGTCCAGCGGAACCGCCTTGCTGGCGAATTCCAGATTGGCGACAAACCAGTCCTGGGAAGCGACAGGCCCGGGCGTGCCTTCCGGATAATGCTCGTCGTAGTTCATGAGCACCACGCCGTCCACCCGGCTGGCGACGGCGGTATAGTTGAAGTCCTCATTGTGAGGAGGCACGCTCACGTACAGCTTCATGCCCTTGCCACGCAGATCATTGGAGATCTCCTGCAGCAAGGCCATGTATCCCGGCTGCGCTTCGGGAGCGATCTCTTCGAAGTCAACCATCAGGCCGCGGTACTTGTCGGTGGCGAGAAATTCCGCCACTTGCTCGCGGAAACGCACGCGTGCGTCCGCATCATTCAGGAAGGTCGTGATGTCCACCCAGTTCACGCCGTCGGAATTGTTCACCATGGGGAACACTTCCATGCCCGTATCTTCCGACTTCAGAAACTTCATGACTTTGTCGTCCACCGGGTGGATGGCCGCGCCCTGAATCACGTCGAAGTACTTGTTGGTCTGGTCATCGACGCCTTGCAAGTGGCCGTCGGCGGTTAAAACGTGCAGCCAGTCGGGATAGAGCAGGTCAACCTGACGAGCGTACTCACGCAACGAAGAAAAGCTGGCGGCATCCCACGGGGCATAGAAAGCAGCTCGGACCCCTGCCTCGGAATTGAGCTTCAGCAACGAAGGATTTGCTTTTGTTTTACCATTCCCGCGCAACGCGGCCTGCTTGCGCCGCCGTTCTCGCGCCTTCTCCTTTTCGTTTTCCTTGAGTGCGTGATAGGGTTTTTTCTGCGCCTGCCAAATCAACTCGGGCAATTGCTCGCCACGCAAAGCGTTGTAGATAAAGAAAATCACCAGCAGCATAACGCTGACGCCGAGAACGTCAAACAGCCGCCGCAAGCGCTTCCAGCGGGCTTGCCGGGGATCGTAGAAAACTGGTTGCTTCATGAGTGAGTTGGCTAGTCCATCCTAAGCTGTGGAGAAAGTCGGGTCAAACACTCAAGTGCTGCTTCTGGCCGTTGGCTGTTGGCCTTTCGCGTGGAGTACGCTGCTTGACTTAAAGGATCCAAGCAACTCCGCCGCGAGCAGGCGCGATGCGCGTATAATCAGAACCGCTTTTGAGGCAAAAGAAGAGTTGACCTAATATCCTCAGGTGCCGGAGCAAGTGAAATGAAGCGTTGCATTGCACTTCCGATGATCGTTGCCATCGCATTGTTGCTGCGAGCGTCCATCTTGCCATGTTCTGCTCAAATTACTGAGTCAAACGTGAACGGCCACCCGATTATTATTCCGAAATCCAGCATTCCGCACCCGGGTCGCATTAACACGAACTACTTTCTGGTCGGCTCCGACCAGCGCTTACCTCAGCCTCCTCCTGATGCGGAAACGCCCGGATCGGTGGCCTGTGTCTACAAATTAGTCTCGGGGCCGAAGGGCTGCCCGATTGCCACCAGCACCAACGTCCCCACCGGTGGCGTGGGTGCCATTGCCATCGTGGATGCCGGCGACTACCCAACTGCAAAGCAGGACTTGCATGCATTTTCGAGCTACTTCGGCATTCCCGACGCCGACTTCCAGATCGTCTACGCCGATGGCCACAAGCCTCCCGTCTATTCGAATTGGGAGGTCGAAGAAGCCTTGGATATCGAGTGGGCGCACGCCATGGCACCGAAGGCCAAACTCTTCCTGGTGGAGTCTGTGCTATGCACGTCCAGCAAGTGCAACACGGATCCTACCTGGCACGCGGTGAAGGTGGCGAGTGAGTTGGTGGCCAAGAATGGCGGCGGCGTGATCAGCATGAGCTGGGGGGACCCCGAGTGGGCCCAAGAGCGCGACTACGACCATTTCATGACCACCCCGGGAGTGGTCTACTTTGCCGGAGCTGGCGATTCGGGTTTGAATTACCCGTTCCACCCCGCCGCGTCTCCAAATGTCGTCGCGGTCGGCGGCACCTACTTCAACCGAGATAGTAACGGAGATTTCACCTACGAGCAGTACTTCACCGGAGGCGGTGGCGGCGGAATCAGCCCGTATGAACCCAGACCAAGCTACCAGGACATCATCAAAGGTATCGTTGGAAGCCAACGTGGATTTCCGGACGTAGCTTCCGACTACTGCTGTGCTGCAATCTACCTTCAGGGCTGGGGTGAGGTGGGCGGCACCAGTTGGGCTTCGCCGACATTTGCCGGAATCGTCAATGCCGCGGGCCTGCTCAAGAAGTCGACCCACGACGAACTGACCATGATTTACAAAGAGTACGCAAACCCTAAACAGCATAAGGCGTATTTCTTCGACATCACCCAGGGCGATTCGCAGTGTGTGGTCGGCTGGGACGAGTGCGCCGGAGTCGGGTCCCCGCGAACCTACAAGGGAAAATAGTCCTCAAGCCAAAGACTAAAGGCCAAGAGCTGTTATAGTCCCTGCGTGCGCGAACTGTTGCGCAAACATCTCCGTTTCTTTGTGTTGGCGACCCTTGCTGGCGCGGCACTCCGCCTTCTCTTCATTCTGCGGTTTCCCGGCGTCACCAGCGACTCCTTCGTCTACGGCGACATCGCCAAAAACTGGCTCCAGCACGGAATTTACGGGCTGAGCGGACTAGATGAAATCTCTCCTACCTACATTCGCCTGCCAGGATATCCCGCCTTTCTCGCCGCCGTGTTCGCAATCTTTGGCATGGAGCATTACCGGGCGGTGCTGGTGCTCCAGATGTTCGTGGACCTCGGCACCTGCTTCCTCATCGCCGATCTCGCTCGCCGCTTGATTTCTCCCGGAGCCGCGCGGGTTGCCTTTCTGTCAGCAGCGCTTTGTCCGTTCCTGGCCAACTATGTCGCCAACGCCCTCACGGAAACGCTGGAAGTTTTCTTTACGGTACTGGCTCTTGATTTCGCGATCATAGGACTCGACGGACCCCATGACAGATCCATGAAGCCGTGGGTCGGATGCGGACTGGCGGTCGGTGCAGCCATGCTGTTACGTCCGGACGCCGCGCTGCTCCTGTTTGCCATTGAAGCGTACCTTTTCGCGCTGCTGGTGCACCGGTGGAAGCAAACAGCCCCGCCAGGAATGTCCGCGCGACGTGTGTTCAATGCCTGCGTGATTCTGGCAGTCGTCTCGCTGGCAACCCTCGTTCCATGGACTTTGCGAAATATTCATACGCTGCATGAGTTCCAGCCGCTCGCACCACGTTATGCCAACGAAGAAAACGCCTTCGTGCCAATAGGCTTCAATCGCTGGGTGAAAACCTGGATCGTCGATTACGCCTGCGTCGAAGATATTTACTGGGTAGTGCCCGGCAACGCAGTAGAAGCGGATAAACTCCCCTCGCGTGCCTTCGATTCACCGGAGCAGCGCAAGCAGACCACGCAATTGCTGGAAGACTACAACGACACCCGTCACGTGACTGCTGACCTCGATGCCAGGTTTGCAGCGCTGGCCGCCGAGCGCGTGCATCACTCTCCTTTGCGCTACTATGTATCGCTCCCGCTGCTCCGGATCGCCGACATGTGGCTGCGGCCGCGGACGGAAACCTTGCCGCCGGATACGCGCTGGTGGGAGTTCGACGACGACCCCGAATGGCTGGTGCTGGCCATCAGCCTGGGAATCATTAATCTTGTCTACGTGGCTGCGGCCATCGCCGGGCTGGTGCGCGGACGATTTGCGTCCCATCTCGGCCTGCTGCTCACCTTCGTGATTTTGCGATCACTATTTCTCGGCACCCTGGAAAATCCGGAACCTCGTTACACTCTCGAGTGTTATCCGGTGTTGATCGTTCTTGCCGCGGCATTGATCCAGAGAAAAAAGCACACCGCACGTTGACCGTTGGTCATGCCAGCGATTAATTGCCGCCACTGATGCAAGTTTCGGCTTGCATTCTTCGGTCATAGATTGCAAAATACCCGCCAACAAAACACAAGTAGTTTTTGTTGAATTGAAACACTTGGCGTTTACCCAGGCCAAGAAGGAGATTCGTGATGCGGCACGTCTCTGCTTCATCGGTTACTCTTTTTGTTCTAAGCCTTTTGACATCTTTGATCGCGTTTGGCCCAAGCCGGGCCTACGCCCAGCAGGCCACGGCGCAAATCGATGGAACCGTCAAGGATCCATCAGGCGCTGTGGTTTTGGGAGCGCATGTCACGCTCAGAAATTCCGACACCAATCTCGTTCATGACACAAAAACCGGGAAGGACGGAATCTATCTGTTCACCCTGGTCCCCATCGGAACTTATGAGCTTGCCATTGTCCAACAAGGCTTCGAGAAGTACGTGCAGAAAGGCATTACGCTGGAAATCAATCAGAAAGCACGGCAGGACGTGACGCTCAGAGTCGGCACCAGCAGCCAGGTTGTTGAAGTTCAGGGGGACGTGACCCAAGTGGACACGGTAAGTGCGACTTTAGGCAAAGTGGAAACAACCGAACGGATCCAGAACTTGCCGTTGGCTGCGCGCGACGTGATGCAATTGGGCCTGCTGCAGGCGGGAACTTTTGCTCCCGACCAGGACGACGGCTCTGGCAATCCTTTCTCAGTGAGTGGTCAACGATCGGAGTCGATGACGTTCTTGATTGACGGTTCCGACAACAACGATTTCCTCGGCAATAACATGGTCGTAGATCCCAACCCGGATGCCGTCGCTGAATTCAAGATCCTCACCAATAACTATGAAGCGGAATACGGGCGAACTTCGGGTGGAATCGTAAATCAGGTCATCAAGTCCGGAACGAACGCAATTCACGGCGACTTGTTCGACTATTTTCGCAATACCGCGCTCGATGCCAGCGATTACTTTTTGCAGCAAGCGCCAATCTTCAAGTACAACATGTTCGGAGGCACAATAGGCTTTCCGATCAAGAAGGACAAGATGTTCTTTTTCGCCGCATACCAGGGAGCCCGGCGGCGCGAAGGCCAGAATCCTGGAGTGCTGACGGTGTTGAGCCCGGCAGAGCGGAGCGGCGATTTTAGCGAACTGTACACCGGACAAATCAATCCCGGGACCGGTTTAGATTATGGGCAACTCACGGATCCCACAACCGGAGGTCCGTTCGTCTGCAGCAACGGACTGCCGTGCAATCACGTACCAGTCGATTCCGTGATGAAGAACTATATCAATAAATATCTACCGCTCCCCAACGCTCCTAATAATGGCTTTCTGCAGGATCCGGTGGCCAGTTTGCAGGATGATCAGTTCGTCTTCCGGTATGACTACAACATTTCGCCGAAGGACACTTTGTCCGCCTTCTACATTTTCGATGACCAGCCCCAGATATTTCCTTTTGAGGTGATAAAAGGTGCGTCCACTGGAGGTAACGTTCCCGTGGGATCCGGGTTTTCGAATAATCAGCGCTATCAAACCGGGTCATTGAGCTGGACGCGGACCATTTCCCCCGCCATGCTGAATGAATTCCGGTTCGCTACCAATCGCGTCGCTACTTACAACGCGGTTCCCCAGGACAAGACCCCTCCTTCGGCGTTGGGTTTTACTGCTGTATTTCCTGACGATCCCGTCGGCATAGCTCCTCCGCTGGTTACGGTTTCTGGCGCTTTCAACCTGGGACCATCTCCGCAGGGTCCTACCAAGATTCATGACGTAACTTTCCAGTACGCGGACACTCTCTCCTGGACCCGCGGCAAACATGCTTTTAAGTTCGGCGGTGATCTGCGCTGGATTCAGAACAATTTCAACTACGACTTCTATACCAACGGATCATTCGACTTCGGAACGTACTACACGAACACGGGGAATTCCCTTGCCGATTTTGTGGGCGGCTATACCGATAACTACTTTCAGTTTTCCAATGCAGCGTACGGCATTCGCAGCCACCAGCTGGACTTCTTTGGGCAGGACGCCTGGAAGGTGACCAGAAACCTCAGCCTGGACTACGGGCTGCGCTACGAATACAACTCGCCACAAGTCGACCCGCACAATGAGATTATTGGTTGGTACCCGGGACAACAATCGAAGGTGTATCCTGCGGCGCCTCCGAGTTTCTTGTACCCCGGCGATCCGGGAACGCCGAATCGCGGCTTGGTCTATTCCGACAAGAACAACTTCGCTCCCCGCTTTGGATTCTCCTGGGACATGCTGGGAAAGGGCACATTGGTAATGCGCGGCGGGTTCGGTATTTTCTATGACCTTGAAGATGGCGCTCTGAATTTGCAATTTGGCGGGCAGCCACCCTTCGGATACGCAGCCAACAATTATCCGTGTTTTACGACTCCAGCGCTCGGCTCTCCGGGTTGTCTGGTCCCCGTCAATGGATCGTATTCAGCCGATCCCTTTCAGACTGCCTCCACGGGGTATTCAAATCCCTATCCTTTCATTGCTGGAGGCCATTTAGGACAGTTCTTCACGCCAGCAATCCCCTTCGCCTACGCAGTCTATCCACATTTCCGCACGCCATATGCGGAGAATTTCAATTACGGCTTTCAGTACCAACTCACTCGCGACACCATGATCGAAGCCGTATACGTGGGCAGCTTGAGCCGGAAGGCAATCAGCAGCACAAACCTGAATTCCCCAACTCTCGGCGGACCCAACGGCCTGATGACGCAATATCAGTACTACGTAAACCAGGGCGCGGACCCATACAGTTACATCTCCGCCGACTGCGCCCGCCCCTTGGCAGCATGTAACGGAGTGTCCCAAGGATTGGGGCAAGCTTTCCTGGGAATACCGACCGAAGCTACGCAGATCATCACCAACGTAAGCGACGGTAGCTCTTCCAGCAATGAACTGCAGATCACTGTCGACCGGCGAATGAATCATGGTCTGCAATTCCGCGTGGCCTACACTGTGTCGAAAACCATCGACCAGACTTCAGGATTCCGGGCCCGCTCCTCTACCTACACCGATCCAAATAACCCGGCGTTCGATCGTGGTCTGGCCGATTTCGATGCTCCCCAGCGATTGGTCATCAGCCCCATCTGGCAGATACCTCTGGGCAACCACGGAAATTCCTTCGAAAGACAGGCACTCGGCGGATGGACTGTGTCCGCCATCGCCAGCTTCCAGTCGGGGAATCCCTTTACTCTATACTCCAGCAACGGTTCCAGCTTCTCCAATGAAGGCTTGGAACGTCCCGATGTAATTGGGCCAATTCAAATGTTCAGCAATCCCAGGCAGCAAGAGACCTTCAGTCCGAGCTCCAACGGCCTGAACGGGAGTTGCCTGCCCGGTACCGTAACCGGACATTTCCTGTTCAACCCGATGAACCTGGTCTGTGTCGCCGGCCCCCCGGCCGGGCAACCGGTACCTGCCGGAAGCAGTCTGGTCGCCGGAGGAGTTCCGCTATTTACCAACGGAAACATGGGAAGAAATGTATTGCGTGGACCTGGGATCAACAACTGGGACATCTCGCTGATGAAGAACTTCCCGTTCACCGAGAGCAAGTATTTGCAATTCCAAACGAACTTCTTCAACACCTTCAATCACACCCAATTCTTCGGCCCGACGTCAACCGGCGGCTCAGTCGGCGGCAGTGGAACCTTTGGCCAGATCACGACCGACTCCACTCCGTCAAATTCACCTTATTACCGGGGACCTCGCATAATTCAGTTTGCTTTGAAGTTTTTCTTCTGACCGCCGAATCGCGGAAAGAAGGTAGGGTTCTCAGCCGACATGGGCCCTGACAATTCAGTAATCCGCCAGCCAGAGCTTGACCACCATCGCGACGAGCAAAAAGAGGCAAGCGTCGTACCAGCGCTTGCCTCTCTCAATACAGCTCCGCCTTGCGAGGCTTCAATCACTCCGAATCAGAACTGCGGCGGCTTCAGCCGAGTCCCATGGTCTCGCAATGTCACTTGAGAAGTCCTTGATCCTCCGATTGGACGGATCGATAATGAATCCCTTTCGGAGCACGCCTATGAAACACTCTCCCCGGTCCCCCAAGACACTCAACCTTTCGGAATCAATCAGCTGCCATCTCGACATGTACGCACTGGCTGCCAGCGCAGCCGGAGTAGGAGTCATAGCGCTGGCCCAACCCGCCGAAGGCAAGATCGTGTTCACCCCAGCCGATGTGCCCATCGTTGGCACCGTGAATATTGATCTGAACCACGACGGACTCGCAGATTTCGCGATCAAACAGAATCTTTACGCGGGAAGCTACATGGCTGCGCATTCACTTGCAAAGAATCGAGTGTGGGGAGCCGGGCGCCGCGCTTCTGCGCTGCCCGCGGGAGTCCGTGTCGGCCCCAATGCGGGGAAATTCGGAGAGGCCCCGGTTTGCAGCTTTCTTAGCGTTACATCGGGCCCGTGCAAGAGCATGCTCCAATGCAGGAACTTTTCCGGTAGCACGTTTTGTAGAGGCCCTTTCGCAGACATTACGACCGCCTTCTTGGGTCTCAAGTTTTACATCAAGGGGGAGATTCACTTCGGCTGGGCTCGCTTCAAGTTTTCGAACCCTGAATTAGTACTGACCGGATATGCCTACGAAACTGTGCCGAAAAAGCCTATCATCACTGGGAAGAAGAGGGAAACAGATGACAACGTGGTCGGGAAAACGGATCCCGCATCCCTTAGCGCACCCGCCGTCTCAGCAACGAGCCTTGGCCTGTTGGCTATGGGAGCGCCCGGGCTCTTCATTTGGGGCGGGACGAGTTGAGGCATGCGAGATCTCAACCGAATCAGCGCTCCCAACCCTCAGCCGAGGGGTGAATCTGTCATGCGGAAACGCGTGCGCACATGCTCGGAGAGCAGTTCGATGGCTTCGCGGTTCGCCACCGGGTCAGCCTGCGCCAGGTATCGCATCGCTTCGACTAGTTGCCGCTGGCCGTCAACATAGCGGGGATCGGAAGTGCGCTCGCGTCGCTTGCGCCCTACCGGTGTAGGAGGAACCGGAATCGTAAAGACCTTGGCCATAAAAGTAAGAATGTTAGTGCAACGGGAGTCTTCTTGCCCTCTTCTTTTTTCCCTAAACGAGCCGGCTTCCTGGCAGTATAACGTCCCGCGCCCGGTTTTTCAGCCTTTATCTTTCCACAAGGGTGGCAAGGAAGATCATTCCGTTGACTCGAACCCGCTCGCGCAACTTTTCCGTGCTTATCGCTTATCCCTGCGGCGTCACAACCTTGGTTCGACCGGTTGTCTTCAGTTTGAAAGCGGAATCCGGAATCTTCTGATTCAATTGGATATCCGAATACTTCGCCAGGCGATAATCGCCCGAAGGTTCGAAGAGCTGCTGTTGGACGGATACACCCCGCGAGGTGTCCACCCACAACCAGATGTGATCAAACGTGCCGCGACCTTTCGCGGATTTCGGCACCAGTTCCAGCTTCGCCGTATCCACGCCATCTACTTTTTCAGCGTCGATGTACTTCACATCAAAGGACTTGAGCATGTCCTTCCCGCTTCCTCCGAAACCCAGCACCAGGAAGCTCTCAACCGTGGCGCGGTCTTTCCCCGTGTTGTAGCGGGTGACCTGGTCGATTTTCGGCTGGTAAACTTCGACCTTGCTACCCGTGAAAAGCACGTACTTCGGAGCCTCAGGGTTCGTAATATCGGCAGCCATTTGAATCTCATTTCCGGCGCGCCGGAAATACACCGTCCCTTTTTGCAGGTCGTGCTCGTCCACTACTTTCTGATATTGATCCCAGACAAAAGCTGCTTGAGTAGTGCGAAAGTTCGCCGCAGTCCGGTCCATCTGAGCGAGAACACGTTGTAACTCGTCCGAGTCTGGCGTCTGGGCCGACGCCACGACCAGGGAAATCATGATCGCCAAACCCCAACTCGCCTGACGGCACCATCCGAATCTCAGCAAAGGATTCATTTTCAGTCCTGGACCTGAACGCCGCTATTCTCTCGCCACCCAAACCTTGTAGCTTAGAACATGTCCCGAGCCGTCGCGTACTGGTTCAATCTTCCTGATACTGACTTCGCCAGAAATCGGCTCGATGACTTTCAACAATTCACCGCGAATCGTGCCGTCGTCTTTGCCTGAAACAGCCGCGGCCTCAATCTGGTAAATCAGCCCGCCCTGGCCGTCAGGCACAACCGCTACGCCCGTACGATGCGGATTGTGCTCAACCGGTTTGTCCTTGAAGTTGATTACTTTAGGAGAAAGAAACACAAACAACAAGATCAGCGTGACCATCACATCGTATTGGATGGTGCCCCGCTCGTAGGACCAAAAAATGTAGTCGCGGATTGTGCGCCAAATCCCACTCATCGGAACGGTGGGAGCGGCCATAACCGTCGCATTTGTTTTTGCCCCGTCCAAGTCTATTTTCTACTCCCTCTCTTTGCAACGCGCATTTGAGTAGCGCCGTGCATCCTGCCAGCTGTCCCGAGCGCATCTGCCCTCGGAGGCGGAGCGAAGAGTCATGCCCACTGCAAACAATCGCGCTACATTTTCCTCGCCGTCAACCGGTCCGCGCCCATGTACGGCCGCAGGGCCTCCGGAATTATCACGCTCCCATCGGCCTGCTGGTAATTCTCAACGATCGCCACCCACGTTCGGCCCACCGCCAGCCCGCTGCCATTCAGCGTATGCACGAAGTCGGTTTTATTTTTGCCCTCCGGACGATAGCGGATGTTCGCCCGCCGTGCCTGAAACGATTCGAAATTCGAACACGACGAAATCTCGCGAAACAACTGCTGCCCCGGCAACCACACTTCGATGTCATAAGTCTTCGCAGCCGAAAAACCTATGTCCCCCGTGGACAGCGCCACCACGCGATAATGCAGCCCAAGCTTCTGCAAAATTTCCTCAGCATCGTGAGTAAGCTTTTCCAGCTGCTCATAAGAATCTTCCGGCCGCGCGAACTTCACCATTTCAACTTTCTGAAATTGATGTTGCCGGATGATCCCCCGCACATCCTTGCCATACGACCCAGCCTCGCTCCGGAAACACGGCGTGTAAGCCGTGAGCGAGACCGGCAGGCGCGCCGCCTCGAGCACTTCGTCGCGATAAAGATTCGTCACCGGAACTTCCGCGGTCGGAATCAGCCACAGATCCTTATCCCCGTGCGGAACCTTGAAAGAATCAGCCGCGAATTTCGGCAGTTGCCCGGTACCATACATCGAATCCGAGTTCACCATGTACGGCGGCAACACCTCCGTATAGCCATGCTCGCGCGTGTGCAGGTCGAGCATGAAGTTGGCCAGCGCCCGCTCCAGACGCGCACCCAGGTCCCAATACACGGCAAAGCGCGCTCCCGAAAGCTTGGCGGCTCGCCCCAGGTCGAGCACGCCCAGTTGTTCCCCGATTTCCCAGTGCGGCTTGGGAGCAAACTCGAACTTCGGCGGCGTGCCCCAGCGCCGGACTTCCACGTTGTCGTCCGCGCTCCTGCCCACCGGAACGCTCGCGTGCGGAATGTTGGGGATGCCGACCAGAATCTGCTGCAGCCGGGTTTCGTATTCCTCCGCAGCCTTCCCCAATTCCTCGACTTGCTCCCGTAGTTTCTTGGTTTCTTCGATCAGCGCAGTCGCGTCCTGCCCACCCTTCTTCAGTTTCGCAATCTCTTCCGAGGCGCGATTGCGCTGCGCCTTCATGGTCTCGGCGCTGGTAATCGCCTGCCGCCGCTGGGCATCCACCTGGGCGAAATTCTTCAGCACCTCAGCCGGCTTCATGCCGCGCTGACGCAGCTTTTCCTCGACCAGCGGCAGGTTGTCGCGAACAAAACTCAGATCAAGCATGGGACTCACTACTGTATCGGAAAAGCACTCTGCAATGCACGTGCCGCCTGCCCATCTCCTCCGCGCACTCTGCGGCTGTTCTCGGCGGCCTCTGCGATTCAAGGTTTTGATCCGGCTTCCGAAACCAAAAAGTGCGCCGAGCAAATCGTTTTGGACTCGCACCCGCCACGGGTTACACTACACTCGCGATGACCGCCTCCCCCGCCGCCGCCCGGCGCACTCCCGACCTCAGCGTCAGCTTCGCCGGCATTCAACTCAAGAACCCCGTAATCGCAGCCAGTGGCACCTTCGGCTACGGCATCGAGTTCGAAGACGTCGTCCATCTCGACAAGCTCGGCGGATTCGTGGTCAAGGGCCTGTCCAAAGAGCCCATGGCCGGCAATCCCCCGCCGCGCCTTTACGAGACCGCTGCCGGCATGCTTAATGCCATCGGCTTGCAGAACATCGGCGCCCGCGCCTTCGTCGACGAGAAGCTGCCCAAACTGCGTGAGCTAAAAAATATCGTGGTCGTCGCCAACGTGTTCGGCTACACCCGCGAGGATTACGAACGCGTCATCGAAATACTGAATGAAGGCGAAGGCATCGCCGCTTACGAGTTGAATGTGTCCTGCCCCAACACCGCTCACGGCGGAATCCAGTTTGGCAGCGATCCCCGGTCACTCGACGAAGTAGTGGCCACGGCCCGCCATTTCTCGCAGCGCCCCTTAATCGTGAAGCTTTCTCCCAACGTAACCAGCATCGCGCAGATGGCCTACGTGGCCCAGGAAGCCGGCGCCGACGCCGTTTCGCTGGTCAACACCTTCGTGGCCATGGCCATCGACGCCGAAACCCGCAAGCCCCGCATCGCCAACGTCACCGCCGGGCTCTCCGGCCCAGCCATCAAGCCGATCGCGCTGCGCATGGTCTACGATGCCGCAAAAGCGGTGAAGATTCCAGTCATCGGCATGGGAGGCATCTCAACCGCCGTGGATATCGTCGAGTTCATGCTGGCCGGCGCCACCGCCGTACAGATCGGCACGGCCAGTTATTGGGACCCAGTAGCGACAGAGAAGATCGTAAACGAACTCCAGGACTGGTGCGTCCATCACCGAATCGAGCAATTATCCAGCCTGACCGGCGGCCTGGTACTGGAATAACCGCTTATTGATTCGAAGTCACAAACCCACCCCGCTGTCATCCTGAGCCGCGACAACGCCACTTCCGCGGCCTTGATGCATAAATGTTCACGCGGCGCGGATTAATGCTGGCGGCGCGACGATCTCAACAAGTCCAGTCGCCACGTCATAAACCAGGCCTGATATAAGCCACGTTTTCGGCAACGCCGGAATTGCCCGGAGCAAAGCAACGTCGGCGGCAACTGCAGCGCGGGGATCGGTAACCGTTTTTTTCTTGACTTCCCCTTCCTGTACCTGAAAATAGCGCGCCAGCATCGCGAGGTCGCCAGCAAGGCGAGTGATGCCGCAGTCGGTGTGCTGAAGTACAATGAGGTGAAACTCACCGCCGCCTCCAGGAATCTCTCCGGCAACTTCACCGATTCGCCCGAGTAGTCCCAACTGCTCCAACAACCCTGGCGTGATTCGACCGCCGATGTTACGTATTACAACGGCCTCGCCCGGTTTAATCCCAAGTACGTACGCAGGATCCACACGCATATCGGCGCAACCGATGACGATCGCCTTCACATTTGGCAGCGCCCGCGGAAGCGAGGGCATAAGTGTGCCCGCAGCAGACTGCTGAGCTGCAAACTCTTTGTTGCGTTGTAAAAAGGAGTTAAGACTGTCCATGTGGGTTCTCCTCTGCTGAAGCGTTTTTTCAAGCCGGCGAACACGAGCAAGCCGGAGTATCCGGCCGCGTCAGACCGAAAACGCCAGGGTTTTTACCAGCTCTGAACTGTTTTGATGGCGTGCCTGATTGTTTTGGACCACATTTTCTAGCGAAGCGGCTTTACGTGCTGGCGGATCCAGTCGAGGATCTTAGGGAAGCGAAACTCGCCGCAGTCCATTGTTCCCCGGGACAAAGCCGCCGTAGATGAATTCGTGCCCGGCTCCCCCATCGACTTCAATGTAGCAACGGTTGCGCCGCAGGAAGACGTCCGTGGCGGTGAAGGCGATCCGCTTGTTGCCGTCGAGTAGCTGGCTGAGCGCTGGGCCAGCCCAGCACTCGTCAGCACGTAGACTCAGCCCAGGGTCGGAGATTTTGGCGATGGGGAGGGCGGATTCAGAGCGCGTAATACTGCAGTCTTCACTGGAGGAAGTTCAGCTTTCACCGTGTCCCAAACGATCTTGTCGTCAATTTGGTGGTATCCGTGCCGTAGTACGTTCCCCATACCGCGGAAGCCCTTCCAATCAACTCCAGGACACAGGCGATCCCCATCCTTGCCCAGACGAACCGCTGCCTCGGTGATGATTTGCATCTGCCGCTCCACGGCTGATTTTGTTTTGAGATCACCGCGATAAACATGAAAGTCCATATCGCCGAGGAATGTTTCAATACTATCGATGCTTTCGAGGATGTCCCGCAGATGTTGTTCGGCGTCTCTAAAAGGCAAGAACCGCCTCCCGCAAAGCTCGTTTACGGACAGGCTCCTTCATCCATTCTTCCGAAGACAGATCAACGTTAGCGCCCAGCAAATCTGTCAGCCACCCTTGCAGTCTTCCAACCGTGACTAGTGTCAACGGCCTCGACTTATCGAAATCCGCCAGCAGGTCAATATCAGACTCCGCAGACGTTTCGCCCCTCGCAACCGACCCAAAGACGCGCAGATGCACAACCCCTGCCGCTCTTAGCTCGGGAGCGTGCTGGCGAAGCTTCGCAATGACCTGATCACTATTCATATCCGTAACCCAACCACAGATCGCATCCCCCCGCAAATTTCGGGCGAATAAACTGCGGCTGGCTTATCTCACCAACAATTATTGCATGTCTGGCAAGCGCCCCATTGCTGGAAGAGACCGCCGCAGCAGGGGCAGTGTCAGCACCTTTGCGAATCGGCCGGGTGCGACATTCCCAAAATGGAACCGGATCAGCATCCCGACCGCTTTTCTCTTGACCTCACGCTTCAACTCGCGATAACATACAGAGACCAAGATTATCTATAAGATAATCTACGATCTTTGACAATTTGACCGTGAGCGCAGCTTCCGGGCTGAGGGCGACCGATCATTGCCAAGGCGACGCCTTCGCAGCTCTAAGCGCAGTCCTAAGACGGAACTGCGAGCAGCTGGAAATCACCGTAACTCCAATGTTTCCAAGATTGTGCCTCTAACTACCTTAAGAACCATAGATCTAGGAGGCAAGAAAAAATCCGGCCCTTTGTTTTCTAGATTTTGGGCGAAACGAGAGATTTTTTTGAGGGAAAAGTTGCACCGAAACTTGGGCAGTCCAGACTCGGCCTAACGCCCGTTGCTGTACCAGATCGAGCCTGGCGAGCGGAAGTTCTGGCCTTCGCCCCATACGGCTTGCGTCCGGCCCTGGTTATCGATGCCGATGGTGAAGTAATCTCCGAAAGGAAAGCTGAAGCCTTTGGGGCGAATATAACGATATCCGGGGACGTAACTCGAAATTCGCGACTCTCCCGACCAGGTCGCGCCGCCGTTGGTGGAGCTGCGGTAATAGGTATTCCATAGCGGATGATTGCGGGTATCGATGCCGCGGGTATCCATCCACGCGATCCGCACATCGCCGGCCTCGCCGGCGGCAAGCGCCGGAAAGGCATGCTCGACGCTCGAGGGAGCAGTCGAAATGTTCAGGCGCGGCGACCAGGTATCGCCAGCAGTAGTAGAAGAAGCAAAGTAGATTCGAGCCGGACTCCTATCCGCCGCGCCGGAGTTCCAGAGGGCGTACAAAGTCCCGGCCGCATCGGAGGTCATCGTGATCTGCGCGCCCAGGTAGCCCCACTCGCAGTGGTAGGCTCCGCAATCGGGAGGCGCGCCGGAGACGTCCATCAGCCGCGTCGCCCAGCTCTCGCCGCCATCGGATGACTTGCTGACGTAAAGATTCTCGCGCCCCTTAGCGCCATCGTGCTGCGTGTATCCGGCCCAGGACAAATAAACAGAGCCGTGGAGATCGACGGTTGCTCCTCCAGCCAACGAGCGGACCAACTTCAGTTTCGGACCCACATTCGCGGAGGAAAATGTGATCCCGCCATCGTGCGACGAGGCTACCCACATCTTTCGCGCCCGGTTGAAGCCGACGTAGACATCCGACCCGCGCACGGCAAGCACCGGTTTGTCGGCGTCGGTGACGCCGCGGTCGGCCACCATGATCGACCAGCTTTGGCCGAAGTCCACGGACTTGGCCACCACCATGTCGAGCCGCTTGCTTTGCAGCCAGGCAGCGTACACCGTCCGGTGATCTACGGGATCGACCACGATCTGGGGATCGTACTGGCCGGTTCCGGGCGGAGTGATCTCACGCGGCGGCTGCCAGGTAGCGCCATTGTCGTTGCTGACCACCAGAATCATGGAAGGCAGTGGGCAGGCGCGGCATCCGGGCACGCGTCCATACTGCGGATACAGAATATAGGTGTGACCGAACCCGTCGGTGGCGACCGCAGGCTCCCACTGATCGCCTACAGTGAAGCCGACCCGGGCCTGCTGGGTAAAGCCTGCCTTCGCGGCAAATGCCGCGGGAACGATCAGGCAGACAAGCGCGATCGCCAAAGCCAGCCGGGGACTCTTATGAGTGCTGTGGAAAACCAAGGTCACAAACCTCAGGCGGGCTGGGGGGCAAAGCCGCTAAGGCAATCTATCGCGAGAAACCGGGCGGAGTCAACCCGGAAGAGGTCTGCGGGAATGATCTTCCCCGGCTTGGCCATCCCCGGCTGCGCGGTCCGGGGCTGACAATCCGCGTTGACACGGGATTGCGGCGAGAGGAAAATAGCTCCGCCCGCTCAGGAGCATTCTATGAAGCGGTCTCCCTGGCCCCGCCAGGCCTCCCAGATCCGACGACAAACTTCATCTTCCAAGGAGCATCTTTATGAACAAATCTCCTCGTTCCCCAAGAACGGCCGTTGATCTTTCCCGGCCGGTTCATCAGCGGCTCAACATGTACGCACTTGCGGCGAGCGCCGCCGGAGCAGGAATGCTGGCCGTGGCGCCTCCGTCCGAGGCCAAAATTGTTTACACGGCGGCCCACATTCGGATTACTCCGAATCACACCATCCTTCTGGATCTCAATCACGATGGAAAAACGGATTTCAGTTTCAGGAACGTTCTCAGCACTACCAGCGCGGGCTCGTTTCGTTCGGACCGGTTGTCCATTTTCCCCCGCGGCGCGAACCAGATCTGGGGACACAAAACCGGCGCTGGCGGGCACTATGCGTCCGCCCTCGCAGCTGGAATTAAAGTTGGACCATCGGGCGCCTTTTCGGCAGGCTCCAGATCGATGGCGTACGGACGCGACGATGTTGGTTCTTATTACTGCGAAGGAAAGTGGAACGGCGCGCAAAAACGTTATCTCGGCTTGAAATTTACCATTCACGGGAAGACTCACTTCGGGTGGGCCCGCCTGAACGTCACCTGCAACTTGTACAATGTCAATGCAGTGCTCACCGGATACGCTTTCGAAACCACCGCGAATAAGGCCATCGTCACGGGCAGGACGAAGGGGCCGGAGGAGGTTGTCGGAAGGCCGGATGCAGCGCTGACCGCGCCCGTGTCGAAACCGAGGAGCCTCGGCCTGTTGGCGATGGGATCGCCCGGACTGTCGATCTGGCGGCGTGAGCAGTGAGTTGGAGCTCTGCACCAACGCACGCCAGACGTTTGATGGCGTTCCTAAGATGCAGCTACTGCAAGAACCCGCATCGCGCCACTTTCCGCGGCTTGCGGCATCCAATAGAATCGCTACACTCTAAAAAGAGGAGTCATTCATATGGCTAAGGCTACATTTGCGGCGGGCTGTTTTTGGGGAGTCGAGGCTACCTTCCGCCAGCTGCCGGGCGTGATCTCGACGCGGGTCGGCTACATCGGCGGCAACACGGCGAATCCGACTTATAAAGAAGTTTGCACCGACCGCACCGGCCACGCTGAGGCCGTCGAAGTCGAGTACGATCCCGCGAAGCTTTCCTACGACAAGCTGCTCGAAGTCTTCTGGGAGAATCACGATCCCACGCAACTCAACCGGCAAGGGCCGGACTGGGGCACGCAGTACCGCTCGGCGATCTTCTTTCACACGCCCGAGCAGGAAGCTGCAGCCAAAGCTTCGAAGCAGCAACTGGAGAAATCCTCCCGCTTCAGCAAGCCGGTGGTCACACAAATTGTTCCCGCCGTCACTTTCTTTGAAGCTGAGGATTACCATCAGCAGTATCTGGAAAAAAAGGGACTGGCGAGCTGCCACATCAGGGCGTAATGCCAACAAAGATCGCGCAAAGCTCGCCAGAGCATCGCTAAACTACCGGGTTGCGCACAGCGGACGGACGATACGTCGACTTTATTCGACGTTCAACTCTTGGCGATGCCACTCGGCGAGCGGTGCGGGCTGAAAAGGATCATCAAGACGAAGCCCACAATATAGAAGGGCACAACCTCCGAAAGGGTGAAGCCCAGGATCCGCAACACGAGTCCAAACAAGGCCACAGCCTCGCACAATGCATAGGTGAAGATGTAGCCAACTCGCCAGCGCTTCAGCGCCAGTCCGTCTTCGGGTTGCGCTGCGAGCGCAGCTTCCGACCGCAATACAAACAGACGCCACACCGCAAAAGTCATGCCCACCGTGGTGAGCGCAATCAGAGTGGCAGCAAAGTAAAAGTTGCGGTCCGGCGCATCTGGCGTATTCTGTCCCATGCGCTCGCCGATGAGAACATAGATGGCAACACTCACCAACAGGACAATGCGAATCGCCTGCACGGTTTTTCGGGCGGGATCCATCCAGCAATTGTGACTGCGATTCGGCTCGCAAACCGATGGGAAAATTCCGCAGGTACCTTAGCCGCCAACAGCAGCGCGTATTCCCATTCAAGCGCGAATTGCCCGCACATCCAGGTATTCGACCTCAACGCTCGTCGTGTCATCGCCTGCCCGGTTGTGCTCTTTCCACAACGACTCAAGCTGAGAAGTCAGCGCGGCCTGGCCGTCTGCGTCAAGTCTGTTGAAGGCGGATTGTGTCGGACCGAAGTATTGCCGGAAAAAAGCGACCACTTCGTTTGGAGGAAATGGATAGTCGAACGATACCTTGTGCCGCGTCAGGGTCAAAGTGGATACTTCCTTCGAGAAGCGCCGGCGCACGGTTTCCTCATCTCCCCACAGCACGGGCGCGGGAACTCCCGGCGGAGGCGGCGCCATTTTCGCTGTGAGTCGAAAGGTCTTGCCGACAAAACCTTGCGGTGTCCAGTTGGCCATGGCAATCGAGCCACCCGGGCGGCATACGCGAACCAGTTCCGCCGCTACTTGCTCGGGCCGGGGTGCGAACATGGCTCCAAACATGGTCAGCACCACATCGAAGGCGCCATCAGGATACGAAAGCTGTTCCGCGTCGCCTTCCTGAAAGTCTATTCGTAATTGTTCCGCTGATGCCCGCTTGCGAGCCTGTTCCAGCAAATTGGGTGCGATGTCGATGCCTGTGACCACGCCACCTGCCCGTGCCGCAGGAATCGCCGTGTTGCCAGTGCCACAAGCCACGTCGAGCACGCGTGTGCCCTGCGCGATGGCTGTGCGCGCTACAAACTCTTCGGCCGCTTTGGCTGAGTAGGCCGCGATCTGGCCGAAATCTCCAGCCATCCAGGCAGCTTTCATGCCGGCCTTCAACTGCGCGAAATCAGGAGTTCCCGATGACATGTGTGATCCCTCAAACCGAATTTATCATTTTTGGTTCACGTCCAGTTTGCTTTACGTCCTGCTTCGGAACCCTTCAATGACCGTGCGCCATCGATCCGGGGCGCGCCCGCACAAAGACATGGAAGGACACGGGAATGCAAAACTCCTTTTCGCATGAATCACTCTCGCTGACCGATTTTCCGTCGTGAACCTTTGTGTCCTTTGTGGCCCTGGCATTTCAACTTCTTCGACCACAAAGGACACGAAGGTAGACAAAGGAAACGCACTCAACAAAACATTTCGAAAAGTGTTGAGCGGAGGATTTCCGCCAGGCGCCGGGCAGTCTAGACGAGCAGGGGAGACATCAGCGGCGGACCGCCGGATACAACTACGAAACTCGGGAAGGGATCGAATGCAGCCGGGACTTGCGGCTCCTGAGAGAATTCAATCCGAGCTAAGAGGTGGAGCGAAGGCCGCCAAGCCGAACTCTGCCGCAGAATTGGCAGATGATGGCCGATCTGCCAACAACTGTGGCTGGCAGCCCGGGCGCGGGAAGGCTTCCCGCGTCGTCATGACATCAGGCAAGCCGATCATGGGATGGATCATCCGGGCGGATCCCCTGCTCTGCCAATGGAACCGTAATCACGGCCACCAGCAGCACCAACACCAGCGACTTGAAAAGGGTCCGCAAGATTTACGAACCCGTGATCTTGAGGCGCAGATCTTCCGGAAGGCGTTCGCGAATTTCTGCCGGCAGCCGATCATGCACGTGGCGCGCGCCAATCCTGGCCACATCGACCACTGCCATGGGCGCGGGGGTAGTGACTGCCACAATCAGCCAGATCAACGCCGACAGCGCGAAGCCGGCCAGCGCCGCAATCTCCAGCCAGAAGGCGTTGCGCGGGCCGAAGTGGCGAATCACGCCAAACGCCAGCAGGAACACGCCTGCCGAAACCGACGCCAGCGCAATCAAGGAAATGTCAATGGTACGATGCAAGCGTTGCCGGCTGCGGCAGTGTTCGCAGGCCGCAAAATGTTCTTCGTAGTCGCCACCCATCTCCGGCGCCAGGCCGGAAATGTCATAGCGCCACCCTGCCAGGATCTTGCCTACGACGGGATCAACACACTGGCTCATAGGAACTGCTGATCTTTACCTGGTAATGCTCTGCTACCACAGATCAACTCAGAACCGGATCGGTTGCGTCGGTTCAGCTTGCGCTGCCAGCATAACCCGATTCTGCAGCAGCGTCCGGCGGCCGGACAAAGCCTTTTCCGCCTCTATCAAAGCGCGCTCAGGATGGTTGTTCTGCTCTGACAGATGCGCCAACACTATATAGGATGCATGCCCATCATATCCGGTGGCAAAGAATTCCGCGAGCTTCTCGTTGGACAAATGTCCAGTGGGACTGCCCACGCGCTGCTTCACCGACCAGGGATACGGCCCATTGCGCAGCATCTCCAGGTCGTGATTGGATTCAATCACGAGAACGTCGCACGCCCGCAAGTTGTCTTTCACGTTGGCCAGCAGGCGCCCGAGATCGGTGGCAATCGCGATCTTAACGCCCTCCGCACGGAAAGTGAAGCCGACTGGATCCACCGCATCATGAGGAATAGTGAAGGGCGTCACTTCGATGTCGCCGATTCTGAAACCCCGGCCAGAGGAAAAAAATTCCAGCCGCTCCAGATGCGGACACTCCCCTGCGGCATCTCGCATCGACCTTGCCCAGGCCTGGTGTGTGGCTCCGGTCATGAATACAGGAATCTTCAGCTTCCGGGCCAGCACCAGCAGTCCGGACACATGGTCGTTATGCTCATGCGTAATCACGATGGCGGAAAGTGAATGAGGATCGTCTCCCGCAGCCTTCATGCGCTTGAAAGTCTCGCGGCAGGAAATTCCCGCGTCGACGAGAATCCGGGTAGACGAACTTTGCACAATCGTGCTGTTCCCCCGGCTGCCGCTGGCCAGCACCGAGACCGAAACGCCCATGCGCGCAGCATACTCCCTCGCGCTGTGGAAACAGAAGTAACTTTCTGGCTAGCCCATACCTTTGGGTGAAGCAGTTGTCAGCTATCAGCCTTCAGCACTCAGCATTTTGGCGCTCCACGGAATACGTCTTCCATTCAGTCGTTGCTGTCGTGCTCATCACCAAACGGGAGAGCAATCGAGCCTTGACGCGGCCAAAAGTCTGCCGCCGTATATCGATGCTTGCATGTGCATTAGAAGATCGCTCGAAAACGTCACCTCCGACGTACGGAACGTATTCGTTCAATACTCAGGAGATATGAAATGGAACTACGGCATTTGCGCTATTTCGTGGCGGTTGGAGAAGAACAACATTTCGGACGAGCGGCCGGGCGCCTTCATATCGCTCAGCTGCCTCTGTCACGGCAGATTCAGGATTTAGAGAGGGAGATGGGATTCCCTCTGTTCGACCGATTGCCACGAGGAGTCCGATTGAGCCCCGCAGGGCCACTGTTTCTGAGCGATGCACGACGTATTTTGCAAGACGTCGATGAGGCGAAGCGACGCGCCGAGTGACTAGCTATGGGCAATTCAGGCACGCTTCGAATAAGGATCGCCTCCAGCGCTCGGCAAATCCAACTTTCGATGATCTATTGATGCGGGAGTGTGCTTGCCTCAGCAGAGAACAGCAGCTCCCGCCCGATCGACGTCGCACTTCCGACTACCGGGTCGTTGGGCGCGCGGCCACCGACCATTCCAGTTGCGCCCACGATGACGAGCTGGGTCTGGCAATTCGATGGTTAAAGAGTGCATTCGCGAACCATTCAATCCACGCTCGGCTCGTCAACAATTCGAGACGAACCTTCGAACGAACGCGCGGTCACCGCCCCGAATGCAAACCCGCCGACATGCGCCAAATAAGCCACACCGCCCGTTTGTACCTGCGCGACAGCACCCGCATGCACGAGTTGGGTCAGGAACCAAAACCCAATTAAGAGCGCGGCCGGAATGAACGTGATTCGCACGAATACAAAAATGAACAGTACCGCCTTGATCCGATCACGAGGATAGGTGACGATGAACCCGCCCATCACTGCAGCGATGGCTCCACTCGCCCCCAGATTTGGAACCGTAGAATGAGGATCGGCCAGAATCTGGGCAAGCATGGCCACCAGTCCGCCAGCCAGATAAAAGAGGAGGTATCGGCCGCGGCCCATCGCGTCTTCGATCTCAGGGCCGAAGGCCCATAGGAAAATCATGTTCCCGATGATGTGCGACCAGCTGCCATGCATGAACATCGCAGTAAAGATGGTGATCCAATGATGGCCGGAAATGATCTGCGCAGGAATCGCGGACCACTGCAAGACGAATGCGTCACCACGCATCAGCTCAAGCAGAAAAACGAAGGCGTTCACCACGACAATGAACGCAGTGACCACCGGCACTCGCACCGGACGTCGCGAGGCATCGCTTAGTGGAATCAAGCCTCCCAATCGAGTCTCCCTTCAACACAAGTCATGTTTGCCCTAAAGCACGGAGTCGAGTCTCATTAGAACGCGACCTGTCTTCACGGGACGCTTCAAAGCAAAGCGCAGGAACTGACTCAGCTAGCGCGTTGCACTTTGAACCGATATTTGTCGATTTTGAAACGCTTGATCTTTGAATCGAGCGTTCGCGCGGGCAGCCCTAATTTCGTGGCTGCGCCCGACGAGCCCGAGATCCGTCCGTAAGACTCCGCGAGCGCGGCTTCAATCATTTCCTTCTCCTGCCGCGCGAGGACACCACTCAGCGTACTCGGTCGGTTACGGGCAACTGGGAGTTCCCGCCGAAGCCAGGTCTCGTCGACCGAAAAGGTTTCGCCCTCGCACAGGATGACCGCGCGCTCAATTACATTTTGTAGTTCACGAATATTCCCAGGCCACTCGTAGGCTTGTAATAATCTAAGACTTTTCTTGTCGATCGTTCTGAATTTCTTTCCAGCTTTCTTGCCGAAGCGGTCAATGAAATACTCCACCAGCAGGGAAATGTCCGCTACGCGTTCGCGTAACGGCGGCACATCGATAGGAACTACATTCAGTCTATATAAAAGGTCTTCACGAAATTCGCCGTCGGCTACGAGCGCATTCAAATCACGATGAGTAGCTGCAATTATCCTGACGTCGATGGGAATGGCCTTATTACTACCCACGCGTTCGATTTCACGCTCCTGCAGCACCCGTAACAAAGCGACTTGAATCTCGGGAGGCAAGTCGCCAACTTCGTCCAGAAAAATTGTCCCGCCGCTTGCCGATTCGAACCGTCCGAGGCGTCGTTGGGTTGCACCGGTGAAAGCGCCCTTCTCGTGACCGAAGAGCTCGGACGCAATCAGCGATTGTGGGATTGCAGCGCAATTCACGCCGATGAATGCTCGATCTACGCGATTGGATCGCTTGTGGATGCTGCGAGCTATCAACTCCTTTCCCGTACCGGTTTCGCCGAGAATCAACACTGTCGAATCCGAAGAAGCTAGCTTAGCGATTTGGCGTAACACTTTCCGTAGCGCTTCGGAAGAGCCGACGATGTCCTCGAACATCGAGTCACGATCGATTTGCTCTCGCAACGCCAGGTTCTCATTGCGGGTTCTTTCTTCCGCTCGGACGCGGTCATCGATATCGGTTCCCGTTGCGTACCAGCGAGTCACTTGCCCCAGATCATTTCGGAAAGGGTTGTAATGAATAAGAAACCAGCGATATTGGCCGTCTTTCCGACGAGCTCGCTGTTCAAGTTCGAAAGGAACCCCGTGAGCGAGAGCAGCCTTGCGCACCTCGCGTAATCTTTCGAGGTCGTCGGGGTGGAAGATTCGTTCCCGAAAAAGCGGGGCAATCACATCTTCGGCTTTCAGACCGGTGTAGTCGAGCGTCGTTTGGTTGGCGTAGATGGAGACGCCAGATGGATCCTGGACCACAATCGCCTGCGGTATTACGTCGGTGATACGACGGAGTTCGCGTTCATCTTCTCGGAGCTTCGCTTCCGTTTCCTTTAGGGTTTCGATGTCCGTGCATGTTCCGTACCACTTGACAATTTTGCCAGTCTCGTCCCGTAGCGGCTCAACCCGCATGAGAAACCAGCGAAACACTCCGTCATAGCCGCGGAGACGCGCCTCCATTTCGCCTGGGTCACCCGACGACAAAAGCCCCTGCCATTTCTCCAGCAACGGGGCTCGATCCTCTGGGTGAATGGCAATTTGCCAACCAGAACCATGGGACTCTGCCGGCGAAAGCCCGGTGTATTCGTGCCAACGTTTGTTGAGGAACTCGTTCGAACCATCCGGCAGGATGGACCAAGCCAGCGTGGGGATCGTGTCGATCACCTGCCGAAGTTTTCTTTCCGAGTTCTTTAGTTCGTCCAGCGCTCTGCTGAGTGCCTGTTGCGATCGCTGGCGTGTCACCGAAGCCATCGGGGGATTATAAGGCCGTCTTCGTTTCCTGATCAAAGAGGAATTCCTGAAAAATCAGGAGGATGTGATCGTTTAAGTTCAACCGGCACAGATCATTGCAAATGGTCTGTGACTTGCTTTTTCGTTTTCGTCTTCCGGAGCTACGAGCGTGACGCTGCGGATTGAACAGCTCAGAGGGCGGATTCGGCTCAGCGGCGAATTTCGATTTGGGCACTTGGATCAAGTCAAAACCGAAATCGACCGCTGCGAATCGCCTGTCGTACTGGATTTAGAGGAGGTCAATCTCATCGATCTCGAAGGAGTTCGTTTTCTCAACGCTTGTGAGTCGGCAGGAGTCTCGATCCTGCACTGTTCGGCTTACATCAGGGAATGGATGCTGCAGGAGCGAGGTCGGCCGGAGGAGCATCCAGAATCGTTGTAACGGGCCTTACGTCGGACGAACGACGTCGGCTAACAAAAGCTGATGTGCGTGAAAAAGAAATGAAAGGAAAAAAGGAGAATTGTCATGAATCAGCACGTTAAAAACGTGGTTTTGGTGCATGGAGCATTCGCCGACGGCTCCGGTTGGGAAGCCGTCGCTAACATCCTCAAGAATGATGGGTACAAGGTGTCAGTGGCGCAACCCCCCGAGACTTCGTACGCCGACGACCAAAAGTACACGAAGGCCGCCATCGACGCCATGGGCGGGCCGGTGGTTCTCGTGGGCCACAGTTATGGCGGGTCTATCATCACCGAGGCCGGGAATCATCCAAACGTTGCGGCGCTTGTCTACATTGCCGCATTTGCTCTCGATGAAGGTGAGAGCTGTGCGTCGATCGAACAGGCTCTGCCGCAAGCGTCCAAGGCGTTCAAGCCGGACAGCAATGACAACTGGTGGATAGACGAGGCGCATTTCGCGGCCGACTTCGCAGCGGACATTCCACCAGAGAAGGCGGCATTCATGGCTATATCGCAGGTGCCGATCTCCACCGATTCGTTCACCCATAAGGTTACGAATCCCGCGTGGAAGAACAAGCCCACCTGGTACATGGTAGCCACCGAAGACCGCTCGATCAATCCGGATCAGGAACGCATGATGGCGAAGCGCGCCAAAGCCAAGACGGTCGAAGTGAAGGCGAGCCATGTGGCCTACATGTCGCGTCCGAAGGAAACAGCCAAGCTCATCGAAGAGGCGGCTGCCTCCGCGGCAGCCACGGCAGTAGCGTGAAGTTGCGTCGATGGTCGGATCCTTCGGCAACACCGTGCTAGTTGTCGGTGCCCGCTCAGTCGCGTGTGAATGACTTGGCGTGACTTGAGGGCGTCCGATTAGACTGAACAGTTACAGCTCGAGAGCAGGCCTCCGCCGATCCTGACGGCATCAGCGGAGGCCCGGAGGAACGTGGTCGTCTGAGGAGAACCCAATGAAAGATCACATCACCATAGAAGGACATGACGGCGCGTTCGCCGCCTATATAGCGAGACCGAAGACCTCGCCGGCTCCCGCCGTTGTCGTTCTGCAGGAGGTGTTCGGGGTGAACGCCGACATCCGCAGGCACTGCGACGAACTGGCAGAACAAGGCTTCCTTGCGGTCGCACCCGACCTGTTCTGGCGGCAGGAGCCGGGCGTCGACCTCAGTGTTACCTCCGAGGCCGACTGGCAACGCGGTCTTCGTCTGTACGGAGCTTATGACCGAGACGCGGGCGCAAAGGACGTCAAGGACACCGTCAATACAGTACGCAACCTCCCGGAGTGCAACGGCAGAGTTGCCGTCCTCGGCTATTGCCTCGGCGGGCTGATGGTCTTCCTGACAGCCGTGCGCTACCACGGCGTCCACGCCGCGGTCGCTTATCACGGCGGCGATACTGAGAAATATCTGGGAGAGGTCGGTGGGCTGAGTGCGCCCCTTCTCATGCATCTGGCCGAAGAGGACGAGTTCATTTCCAAGCCTGCGCAAGCTGAGAT
>Ga0210384_10000321_pt1 | contig 74762 bp, 64 predicted proteins | sample IncBWH2MmetaG_FD_160574 | JGI IMG/M metagenome (GOLD analysis project Ga0210384, IMG submission 160574) | Forest soil microbial communities from Barre Woods Harvard Forest LTER site, Petersham, Massachusetts, United States - Inc-BW-H-2-M | ecosystem: Environmental > Terrestrial > Soil >... | reverse complement strand
AGTGGCTTCCACCGCAACCTTTCAAATGGAACTACGCGCATTTCGGCAATTCTGGCGCCAGCAGCACGCAGCAGCCCGACCAAGTCTTTGACATGCGCTTCGAAAAGCAGAACGCCGCGGTTGAAGCATTCAATCAGTGGACGATCAACGGCGTAGCCTATCCTCGAGACCAGATGACAACGACTCCCGCTTTCCACTTGCAGGAAGGCAAACGCTATCGCATTCGCATGCGAAATGCGAGCGATGACATTCATCCGATTCACTTGCACCGGCACAGCTTCGAACTGACGCGGATCGCGGGACAGCCGACCTCAGGCGTGGTCAAAGATGTTGTGATGTTGGGTGGATATCAAGAGGCTGAGATCGATTTCGTGGCCAGCAATCCCGGCCTTACCCTGTTTCATTGCCACCAGCAACTGCACATGGACTTCGGCTTTATGACACTATTCGCCTACGACTACAACGGGGGCACCAGGAGGCCTGACGATGAACGAACTATCTCCGCGCCGGGTCGCATGGGCCTGTTCCTGCTCCGCCTCATGGTCGGCTGGGGCTTTTTCCGTTGCTCTGGTTGCCGGCCGATTTGCGAAGATCGGCATTCTCGCTCCCCGAGGCACGGACGGACTTCTGCATGCTCCGTGGCGCTCATCCAGGGACGCTGTCCCGGCGCCCAGCAGACGCAACAAATGAGTTGCACACTCCTGCCTTCGCTTAATAGTGAAAGCGGTAGCGAAGTTCAACGAAGATCTCCCGCGGATTGTTCCAATGGAAGCCGCCAAAGGTCTGGCTGTTGTCGAGATCGACGCGGCGATTTGCCACGTTCAGCATGTTCAGCGACGCGGACAAGCTTTCGCCGAAGTCCTTTCCCAACGTCAGATCAAAGGTTGTGTGCTGCGGCAAATGATCGCCGGGATAAGGCTCCCCGGGGAAAGCGTTGCTAAAGCCGGAGCCGTAATAGATGTTGGTGGATGCGTAAGCGTGCCACGGCAGAGTGAGGTCGCCACCGAGATTGAGAGTATTCCGCTGGTCATGATCGAGCGGGAAGAGGTCGGTGGAGGGCGCAAAATTCGTCAAGCCGCCGGTGATGGGCAGTTTGCCTTCGGCGACTTGGTTGGAGTACGCGAGATGAATTTGTCCGCGATGGGCGATGCGGGGCGAACGGAGGGTCAGTTCCCACCCGCGGATTTTTGCGCCGTCAATGCTGATCGGCAAACACAATCCTGATCCAATGCAGCTATGGTCAAAGAAATTACGAGCGTTGGTTTGGAAATTGTCGACGTCGAGAACCCACCCGCGATAAGGAAGGGTGACCCCGAACTGATGTTCCTCGTCCCGCTCTCCCCTGAGAGGGAGGAACCCGCAATTGTTGGTTGTACAAAATTGTTCCAACGAACCTCCCACGGTGAGTAATGGTGGTGCCTGGTAATAGTGTCCGTAGAAGGCGCGGAAGGTCCAATTGAGGCGCGGGATGTTCAATGCTGCGCCGAAGCGTGGGCTGATGGCGTTCTCTGTGATTCCGCCACCGAAGTGCGTGGGGCGCATTCCGGCGGAGAGAGTCAGCCAGGAAAATGGTTTAAATTTGTCATCGAGAAAAAAAGCCGCCAGACTGCCGGAAGCCAGATCTCTCTCAGCTAAAGGTTGGGTGCCGCTGCCGTCGTTGTACATAATGCCGAAGAACTGGGTGTCGTTTTGGTGAAAGCCGTAGAACCCGGCCTGCAGGTTGTTCTTGGCGACGTTGGCGCTGAAACTCACCTGTCCGCCCGCATAGGTAGAGGTGTGGTGGTCAGTCGTGGCGAGAGAAACATCGGCGGGCGAACTGTCATAGTTGGCGCCGTTGCGATGGTAGAAGGGTGAGACGGTCAGCAGCACCTTGGAATTAAACGTGTGCACCCAGGAGAGATTCGCCAGGACATCGGATTCGTGATTGCCATCGCGAAGACCGATGCTGGGATACTGTCCGTCTGTCGGATTGTTCTCAATGTCGTTGGGAAACGGATCGTAGGGGATCTGGTAGTAATCCTGGCGCGCCGAGGTCACGAGACGCAGTTGATCGGAAGGGTCGACATTGAAAATCAGCGACCCGAAGCCGCCAAAGCCATTGGCGGCGTCGTGCACAACTTGCGGCACTGGCGGTTGCAGGCCGAGATTGCTGCGGTTGCCGTTCACGCTCGCGTAGTAGGCAAAGCGCTCGGTGTGGCTGCCGAAGCTGAGCTGGTCGTTGGTCTGATAGAAATTTCCCGCGCTGAGAACGAGTTCAGCCTGGCGATTCCGTTCGAAACCGGTGCGCGGAACGACGTTGAAAACTCCATACGTGCGATCACCGAATTCCGCGCCATAGCTCCCGCGGCTGACTTCGAGGTAGTCGATATCTTTGGGATCGAACTGCGGTCCGAGGTTGGATGCGATATTGGTGTTGGGTACGGGAACGCCGTCAACGAGCCAACTGGTCTGGTGTCCGCCGCGGATGTGAAGCTGGTCGTGTGTGACGTAGGCTCCGGGCACGAAGTCCGTGATCATGGCCAGGCTGTTGGAGCGGGCCGCGCCGGGGGTCCGGGCAATTTCCAGCCGGTTGACCACCGTGGTCGGAGTAGAGGTGTCCGTTGGCACTTCCTCCGTCGCTCCAGAGACGTTGATCGTCTCTTTCGCGCCGGCAACGCTGAGCGCGAAATGAAGGACGGGATTCGAGCCGGAGATGACCATCACGTCTTGCTGGCCCTGTTCGAATCCAACACCCGAGACAGTCACGGTATATTCCCCGAGCGGCACCGCGTTAAATACGAAACTGCCGCTGGTATCCGAGTTGGTGCTGGTATTCCAGTCGGAGTTCTTCGCCTTGATCATGACCATGGCATCCTCCACGGGACGGTGCAGTGGATCGTGGATCACGCCACGCACCGATCCGACCACCGATGCGTAGACGGCGAGAGGCAAAAATAATGTGAACAGTGCAATGCGAACCAAGCGCATAAAAATCTCCAATGGCAATGAGGAACTACAGGCCATAGTCGCAGCGCTGCCCGTCCACAATCGTTTAGGACGCAGCGCGCCTTTGAGCGGATCAGGCGATGGAGACGAGCGGAGGAGCGCGGGTAGAAAGGGATGCGAGGAACCGGGCACAGACAGCAGAATCGTGCGTATCAAGTGAAACTTGGTGCGAGAGCTCCGAAGAGATTGCGCCGGTTTGGGGTTGTCGGTGCGCCCACCGGGCGGTTGTGACCGTGCGAGAGCAGTCGCCGTGGCAGCATCCGACGCCGCGGACGACGGGCTCCTGCGGATTCGTAGCACCCGTTTCGTGACAATGATGCCCGGCCTGCCGCCGGCAGCAGGCATGTTGCGGCGTAGCCGTAGCCTGCAGCGCGGCCGGAAGAATCGTTCCGACAAGCGCGAATAACAGCAGGAATCTGGCGGTGAAACGCTGCATTATTTCGGTGAATCCGAACCCCAAGTTGAGTTGAGCATAAAGCAGAAAGACTGGCAGGGCAAGGGTTGGCCGCAATGGAGACAGGAATTTTACTTTTCGAACAAAAGTCAAAACCCCTGATCGCTCAAACCGCCTGGGCAGCACTTAGCCAAATTCAACCACCCCGCGCGAGCGTCAGGCTTTGCCGTTGATCTTGGCCCACCACCAGCGCACGCCGACGAACAGAAATCGCCAGTCATGGAAGAACTCCGGCGGCTTACCTTCAAAAGCATGACCGATGAACTGCAGCAGCCATCCGAAGACGAACAGCGCGAACGCCCACCACCAGAGGCGGTGACGAATGAATCCCGCTGCGAACATGGCCACAGAAATCAGGATGGTAGGGATGCCGTAGGTATGGCACAACCGGTTGACCGGGTGCTGGTGGCTTCGCTCATACTTTGCGACCCACTCTTCGCTGGTTTGTCCGCCGAACATGCCGCGCACGATGATACCAGAGGGTGGGACCGGCTTGCTCGGCAGACCGGGATGCGGAAGCGATGGTTCAGACAAGGTGGGCTCCATTGATTTCTCCTGACGGAATTAACTACCGCGCAACATTCCGTTCTTATCGCTGTCTTGCCTGTCTTGTTTCTTCCCGGAGCGGCGGAAGAAAGCTCAATGGTTTGTTGCTCCCGCCGAGCGGGAGGTTGCGCCCACTCAGCAGTACACCCGCGTCAGGTCCACCGCCCACGCCCAGCTTGGGCCGGTTGAGGCGTTCGCTTCCCACGTGTTAGCATCCTAGGTTTTGGCAGGTGATCTCGGGCTAGCCACGTCCTGTCCTAATTCCCGTCTTCATTCTAGGCCGTTCCTTCCCGCGCCTGCCTGGAGGAGCCCAACTTGAAAGTCTATTCTGGAGCAAACATCCGTAATGTTGCGATGGTCGGCCACGGACACGCCGGCAAGACGTCCCTGGTATCGGCCATGCTGTACACCGCTGGGGCCACCCAGCGCCTGGGCCGAGTCGATGACGGCTCGACCACCACTGACTACGACGACGAGGAAGTCGCCCGCCAGATGTCGATTTCGACCGGCAGCGCGGTCGTCGAGTGGGGCGGATCGAAGATCAATATTCTGGACACCCCCGGCTTCAGCATGTTCGTCCACGAAGCCAAGATGGACCTGCCCGTGGTCGATGCCGCCATTGTCGTGGTCGACGGCGTGGCTGGCGTGGAGGTCGTCACCCAGCGGGTTTGGAATTATTGCGAGGAGTACAAGACTCCGCGGCTGATCGTGGTCAACCGCATGGACCGTGACCGGGCTGACGCGGCGCGCGTTCTGGAATCGCTGACGGCGGCCTTTGGGCGCGATGTGATTCCGATCGAGCTGCCGATCGGCGCCGAGAAGAGTCTCTCCGGCGTGATCGACCTCGTCCGCATGAAGGCTTACACCTATGACATGGGTGGCAACGGCAAGGGGAAAGAGACAGAGATTCCAGCCAATCTGAAGGCTCAGGCGCAGGAAGCGCACGAGCGTCTCGTCGAACTGGTGGCCGAAGGCGACGACAAGCTGATGGAGAAGTTCTTCGAGGCCGGCACCCTCGGAGAAGAAGACCTCGTTCCGGCGCTGCACAACGCCATCCGTGAAGACAAGATTTTCCCGGTCATCTTCAGTTCCGGCCTGGGCAACATCGGCGCCGACCGGATTATGGACTTCATCGTCGATTACACCCCCGCGCCCTCCGAGCATGAGTGGGTGCAGGGCGAAGTTGCTTCCAGTGGAAATGGCGACGCCCCCAAGCGTCATGAGACCGATGAAGAGCCAGTCTCGATCTACGTCTTTAAGACCGTGTCTGACGCTTTCGCGGGCAGGATTTCTTACTTCAAAGTCTTTTCGGGTGTTCTGAAGAACGACGCCACGCTGCAGAATTTCAGCAAGGGCACACAGGAGAAGCTCTCGCACATCTCGGTGATGCAGGGGAAGACCGCGGTCCCGGTCAACGAACTGCACGCCGGCGATATCGGAGCAGTGGCGAAGCTCAAAGACACCCTCACCGGCGACACGCTGGGAGACAAGTCTGCTCCCATTCAGTATCCGCGCGTCAAGCTACCCGAGCCGGCGATTACTTTCGCGATCGAGCCCAAGTCCCGAGCCGATGAAGACAAGCTCGGACCCGGCCTGCACAAGCTCATGGAAGAAGATGCCATGCTGCGTTTCTTCCGCGATCCTCAGACGCAGGAGTTTCTGATTGCGGGTACGGGACAGCAGCACATCGAGGTCGTGGTGGCGAAGCTGAAAAAGCGCTATCACACGGAAGTGGTTCTGAAAGCGCCTAAGGTGCCTTACCGGGAGACGATTCGCGGAAAAGCTGATGTGCAGGGGCGGCACAAGAAGCAGACCGGCGGGCACGGACAGTACGGCGATTGTAAGATCAAGATGGAGCCCTTGCCGCGAGGCGGTCAGTTTGAGTTTGTGAACGACATTTTCGGCGGTGCCATTCCGAAGAACTATATTCCGGCGATCGAAAAGGGTATTAAGGATGCGGCGGCGCGCGGCTACCTGGCCGGATTTCCGGTGGTGGACTTCCGCGTCGTGCTTTACGACGGGTCGTATCACGACGTGGATTCGAACGACATGTCATTCCAGATGGCGGGCCGCATCGCCTTCAAAAAAGCGATGGAGGCCGCCAAGCCTACGCTGCTCGAGCCCGTCATGCACGTCGAGATCACCGTCCCCGACGACTTCGCGGGATCGATCATGGGCGACCTCAACAGCCGTCGCGGACGCATCCAGGGAATGGACAACAAGGGCGGCAACACCATCGTGAAGGCCGAGGTGCCCATGTCCGAGATGCTGACCTATGGCGTCGAGCTGACCTCGATGACGCAAGGCCGCGGCAGCTTCAACATGGAGATGCACCATTACGACGTCGTGCCGGGCCAGTTGCAGGAGAAGATCATCGAAAAAGCCAAGTCCGAGCGCGGCGACGTGAAGGAAGACGAAGAATAGTCCGTGGCCCAGCTCCGGCCAACCTCCAGCAAAGGACAAAAAGGAACACGAGGCAAGATTTCCTTCGCGTACCTTAGTGTCCTTCGTGGTGAATGATTTTGATGCTCAGTCCACGATGATCAACTCCAGCCGAACTCCGGGATATCGCAAGCTGTATAGCCAATACTCGTCATCGACGTAGTCGATGTAGTAGTCATCATCGTCATACGCCCAAGCTACCGGCCAAGGCTCAACCAGCGCGAATACAAAGCCGCTGTAGGTGAACTGCGGCCTGCCGCCGTACACCTGCACGCGTCCCGGCGCGAAATGGTGCTCGCGTCCGAAATGCGCATGGAAGTCTCGGTCAGGGATCCGCCGCTGATTCCCGCCGTGCCCTTCCGCCGGGCCCTGTACTCTCCCTTGGGGTTCAGCCTGCTCATGGCGTCCTTGCTCCCGTGCCTGCGGTTTTTCCATGTTCGGCCGCTCTTGCGGCTGCGGCACCGGCCGGTCGTTCTCGCGCGTTTGTGGATTCCGATCTCCACTCTGCGGTTCCTGATTGCGACGGTCATCATTGCGATGATCTTCGGGCCGTGCCTGTTCCTGCGGCCGAGCCTGCTCCTGCCGATTCTGCGGCTGCGCACTCTCTTGCCGATCGTTCTTGTGCTCGTCTTGCTTGTGCTCGTCCTGCGCGACGGCCATCCCCGCCGCTCCCAGCAGCAACGAAGCGCAAATCCCACCCACGACTGAAAGTCTTTTCATAGGCTCCTCACTCGCGACCTTCAATTGCCAAACGGGTCCTCACGCGAGAAGCGCTCGCGTGGGGCCCATAATCCAGATGCGGATGAGGAGAATGTTGTTGCCGCGCAAGCTGATCTGGCTCGCGCAATGTCACTCGGTAAGGGATGGGTACAGTTGAAAAGTACTTATTAATACTGTTCCCAATGTATTCGTTCGAAAGTGGCGCGCAGCCGCTTCCCTTTTGCCGGATTGACCATTTCAACGAACGCCACTTTTCCCTGAACGTGTGAGCGGAAATCCGGGCGCCCGTCACGATTCTGACTCTCTGCTCCGTGGCGGACGCAGTTCGTGAGCACCGCCTTCAACTGGTCAAAGTCGCGCCGCACGATATTCACTTTTTCGTTGGTGACAAGCCCGGCGAGGTGCTGACGCACACCCTGCCGCATCACGCGCGTCTTGCGGTGATTCACCCGCAAGCCCTCTTCCTGCAGGATGGCGCCAACGCTCACGCTGAACCGTTCGACGCGCTTTTCAAACTCGTGATCTCCGGAAAAAGCAAGGTCGTCCGCGTATCGCGTATACGTTGCTCCAGCGGATTCGGATAACGCGGCGAGTCGGCAATCGAGCCGATAGCAACAAATATTGGCCAGCGCCGGCGACGTAGGCGCGCCCTGCGGAAGATGTGGGCGTGCATAAAGCGGTCGCAATTCGGCCAAACGCGCCAAATCGACATCGGGCCTGATCCCTGCCCAAACATCTAGCGGCGTGGCATTTGTGCACACTCCTCCTAACAAATCCGCCACTCTTTCGGGATAGCCAAAGGTGCGAAACACGTTTTGAATACGAACTCCGCCGAATGTGGGATAGAAATCCCGCAAATCCATGCGCAGCACAACTCTTTTTCCGACGTGCGGAGCCACAAAGCTTCGGATCGAGCGTCCTCTGACGAAGCCATGCGCCACCGGGTGAGGCGGAACTTCCCCAAGAATCCAGAGCAGAATCTGTCGTTGCAAATCTTTCAGCCGCGCCTTCGGCGCTTCGATCAACCGAACGCTTCCGAACCGCTTGGCCAACACTCGATAGTGATAGTGCTCGAGCCGCGGCTCACGCTTTTTGTAGCCCAGAGCCTTCAGGTCAGCGAACCATCGCAGTTCGCCCGGATTCAGCCCCAGCCACTTTGCCAGGTCTCCAACAGATTCAATCGCAGGAATATTCCAGACTCGGCCGCCGGCGAACATCCGCTGAGCCGGCAACAACCATTCGGCGACCACGAGTTCATCGAAGTGCTTCCGGCACGCGCGTCGAAGCCCCGCATCTTGCCGCAGGAACTGAACCACTTCGCGATGGCGCGGCCATGCCTCGGTTCCGAACTTTGCGAGATATCGCTCCGTGAGCGGCCGAAGCCAGTGCCAGCGTCTGCCCAGCGTACGGCGGCAACGATCGAACAGGAGATCGGGCGTCGGTTCGCCGGCCAGCAGAGCGCGAGCCAGCGCCTCAATCAGGGAAGAATCGGGCATGACAAACGACGGCGGAATGCTCCAACGAGTCTGACCCTGCGTGAGCTGTTCTGCGTGGGAGCGCAGCGAAGCTCATGCGACGAATAGCGTACATCCTTACGTTCCCCTGGGGTAACCCCAGAGAGGCCGAACGAGCCCGAAAGCCCGGTCATGCCAGCTTGGAGCATTCCACCGTGCGCGGACACTATAGCAGGGTCCTGAAAGTTCTTTGGGATGTGTAGTGGCGGATTACGATTTCCCCTTCGGCGTCTCTTCTTGCGCCGCCACTTTCTTCACGTCGACCGGGCCGCCATCGTCCCCTGCGCTCCACGTCCCCGACAACTTGTCCGCGGCCAGTTTCAGGGTAATCGTCCCAGTCGGTCCGCCCGCATCGAACTCGAGGGTCACATCCTCGCCATGGTGAGTGCCGCCAGTGACAGTGAAATCCCCGTGGTCGGAGCGGATCATGCCCGACATCGCGCCTTCCTTCTCGGTCAGATCGAACGTCACATTGATCACTTCTTCCGCTCTGTTCTTGGCGGTTCCTTCGTAGCGCCCCGCAACCGACCGTTTCGCCGAGTTGTTCTTGCCCTGCTGCGCCGTGGCGACGCACAAGGGCGCCAGAACGAGGCAAAGAACCAGCATCCGCCGAACGATTGCCATTTCACCAAGCCGTGCGAATTTCTTATGGGATGTTTTCATTTGGCCTCCTTGGCGACCATTTTCCCGGCTTCGTCCTTCTCGACATACGCCCACCGCAAGTGAGGATCGTGTGTGAATACCGTGAGCCACTTTTCGGGAAGTGCCCGAGCATAATACTCCTTTTTGCTCTCAATTGTGTCCAGCGGATACAGATCAAATCCCATCCCCCAGGTGATATCAATGTGCGCGGTCGTAGGCATGAGATCAGAAATATAACAAGCCGTCGGCGCATAACAATCTTGAGGGTGCCCCACCCTTGTCGCGTCTTTTGCGACAGGGTGGGGTTTTTGACTTCCTCGCACAATGATCCCCTGCATGCAAGCCGTGTGCCCGCGAAACGTCTTTACCGAAATCCCCGGCACAATCTCCTCGCCACCTCTGAGCAGCGTCATCTGCCCGCTCTCTACCAGCGGATCATAATTCTCCGGAATGTAACTGATCGCATCCCGCTCGCTAGGCTTGCGCGCATACTGCCACTCGCCCTCCGGCGCGTAATACTTCGCCCGCGGAAACGTAGGTACGACGTTCCCGTTCTTGTCGCGCACCGTGTTCCATCCGCAATGATCGAAGTGCAGATGCGAGTTGATGACGATATCGATATCCTCAGGCGCAATTCCCGCAGCCGAGAGATTCTCCAGCAACTTCGCCGGCTGCCCGTAAAACTTCTTCATACGATCGGACAGCTTGTTGCCCATCCCGGTTTCGACCAGCACGGTTTGCTTGCCGGTGCGAATGAGCAGCGAGTTGAGTCCGGCTGTGACGCAGTTCTTTTCGTCGGCCGCGACCTTCCTCGACCACATCACCTTCGGAATTACGCCAAAGAACGCTCCCCCATCCAGCAGATAAGTCCCATCCGAAAAAACGCTGAGTTCAAAATCGCCAAGCGTCAGCCGATGCATGCCTTCAGTGTGCCACAGAGACGCGCCTGCATCTGCGCTTGTAAAGGTCTTGTCATTCCGACCGCGAAGCGGAGGAATCTGCTTCCCGCCGGCGGCGAGTTCAACGCCGGCAACAGCAGATTCCTCACGGCAAAGAACGCCGTTCGGAATGACAAAGCCCGGGTGATTACCTTTCAGTGAATAGAAATCCACAGGTCAACCTCGCCTCGGTGTGACATCTGACCTGTGACATCTGACCTTGTGCTCCACCGAGCAGTTCTGTCATCCTACGCATCGCCGACGCCGTGCTCGCCTAAGAGAGGAGCTAGGGGGTCGAGCTAAGTCTTTGCCCTCAAGATTTTGCCTCTAAACCATTGAGCGCCAAGATTTTGATCGGCAAATCCCGCCAAGTGGATGATTCCAAAGATCCAGGGGTAAGGGGGTGGGGTACTAAGCAGTAAACTTCCCCGTTCTAAGCGACCAGCTAAAATTCCCTCTTTCAGAAAAATCCCTCGCCCCGCCGCTCCGGTCCAGCCTGAATCCCCCGCTCATCTAATAAGTATCAGTTGATTGCTAGCAGGAAGAAAACGGAGCAGCCATGATTCAGATTCGCCCCAGTGCCGAACGTGGTGGAGGAAACCACGGTTGGCTCAACACCAAACACACTTTCAGCTTCGCCGATTATTGGGATCCCAAGTGGATGGGATTCCGCTCGCTGCGCGTCATTAACGAAGATCACGTCGCGCCCAACACGGGATTTCCCACGCATCCGCACCGCGACATGGAAATCATCACCTACGTTCTTAAAGGCAAACTCGAGCACAAGGACAGCCTCGGAACCGGATCGGTGATCCTTCCCGGCGATGGACAGCGCATGACCGCGGGCAGCGGAATCCGCCACAGCGAGTTCAATCCGTCGACGACTGAGTCCGTACATCTTCTGCAGATCTGGATTCAGCCGGAGAAAGCTGCATTGCCGCCAAGCTACGAGCAGAAGACTTTTCCCGACGCCGAAAAGCGCGGCAAGTTTCGCCTGATCGCGTCGCGCAATGCCAACGATGGATCGGTCAAGATCAATCAGGATGCAAAGCTCTATGTCTCGCTGCTGAAGTCCGGAGAGGAAGTCGCCCACGATTTCGAACCAGGTCGCTACGGTTGGCTGCAAGTCGCGCGCGGCGCCGTTGAAGCGAACGGCAGTAAACTCAATCAAGGCGACGGAGCGGCCATTAGCAACGAGAAGCAGTTGTCCATCAAAGCCACGGAAGACGCTGAGGTCCTGCTGTTCGATCTGGCCTAAAACGAATCTCAACAGTCTTGTCATTCCGAAGCCGAGCTTTATCCGGCGAGGAATTTGGTGTTTGCCGTAAGCGAGGGAAAGCAGATTCCTCACCGTTCTCGCGGCGCTTTTTGGGTCGCTGCGAACGGTTCGGCATGACAACCGTTTTGTTGGAGTCCCGGTTCTTGCTACGCTCGTCGCATGCAGCGTCCGAAAGGCCTAACGGCGATTGCGTCGCTGTTCGCTCTCATCGCCGCTTATCTCTGGGGAATCGGCGCGATAAAGCTCGCGTCGCCCAGCGCAATCTCGCTCATGGCAGGAAGACATTTTCTCTACGGACTGGAACTCGCCGGACCGTACATGATGCTGCTCGGAGGCAGTGTTTACGCGCTCCTTGCGTGGGGACTGTTTCGTCTGCAGAATTGGGCACGCTGGACTGCGATGCTGCTGATCGTGATCAGCACCGCATCGCTCATCCCGAAGATTTCCATGGCAGAACTCGGAATTCCAATTCTCTGGTACGGATTGCAGATTGCACTGCGTGTCGCGATTGGATGGTATCTGGCACAAGCGCCCGCGGTAATCGACGTATTTGCCGCGAAACGTTAGCCACGGATCAACACGGATTTGCAAGGATATTTCTTTCTTGGTTTATCCGTGAAGATCAGTGAAAACCGTGGCGCTTTTCTTACCGCTTCGCTTTTGCCGGTTCTTTTGCCCCGATGCGTTTGCTGACCGCGAACGTCATCTTGCCGGCTTTCTCGGCGTCGACGACCACATGATCGCCGTGCAGGATTTCCCCGTCGAGGATCTTCAGCGCCAGCGGATCCTGAATGAGCTTCTGGATGGAGCGTTTCAAAGGACGCGCACCAAAGTTCGGATCGTAGCCTTGCGTTAGCAGCAGATCCTTCGCCGCATCGGTAAGCTCGAGCGAGATCTTGCGATCGGCCAGCAAGCGGCGAACATCTTCCAACCGCAGCTCGATAATCTTGACCAGTTGATCTTTTCCGAGCGGACGGAAGACGATGATGTCGTCCACGCGGTTCAGGAACTCAGGCCTGAAGTGCGCGTGCAACTGGTTCATCACCTGCTGCGTGGCCTTCTCGAACTCTTCGTCGGAGCGCAGACCCTCAGCCTGCAGGAACGCCGACCCGATGTTTGACGTCATGATGATGATCGTGTTCTTGAAATCGACCACACGGCCTTTACCATCGGACAACCGGCCATCGTCCATGATCTGCAACAAAACGTTGAACACATCCGGATGCGCTTTCTCGATCTCGTCGAACAGCACGACTGAATACGGACGACGACGCACTTGCTCGGTAAGCTGTCCACCTTCTTCGTAGCCCACATATCCTGGAGGCGCGCCGATCAGACGAGCGACCGAGTGCTTCTCCATGTACTCGGACATGTCGATGCGGATCATCGCGCGTTCGTCGTCGAAAAGGAATTCTGCGAGCGCACGAGCGAGCTCGGTTTTCCCCACGCCCGTGGGACCCAGGAAGATGAACGAGCCGATCGGCCGTTTGGGATCGCTCAAGCCAGCGCGGGAGCGGCGAATTGCGTTGGCAACGCGCTCTAACGCCGGATCTTGGCCGATGACTCGCTGGCGCAGGCGCTCTTCCATCGTGACCAGCTTTTTCACTTCGCCTTCCAGCATCTTGGAGACTGGAATTCCGGTCCACTTGGAGACGATGCGCGCGACATCTTCTTCGTCGACTTCTTCTTTGAGCATGCGCTGCTTGCCCTGGCTCTCCATTTGCTTGCTGAGCTTGGCGAGTTCTTGCTCGGCTTGAGGAATGAGCCCATAGCGGATCTCCGCGACGCGCTCATTGTTGCCCTTGCGCAACTCGGATTGCTCTTCGACCTTGAGCTGCTCGATCTTTTCCTTTAGCGCCCGAATACGCGCAATGAGATCTTTTTCCTTTTTCCAGTTCGCCTTGAGGGTATTCGACTTCTCCCGAATCTCAGCCAGTTCCTTCTCGATAACCGCAAGCCGTTCCTTCGAATTCGGATCGTCTTCTTTCTTGAGCGCCTGCTTCTCGATTTCCAGCTGCGTGGCTTTGCGTTCGAGCTGGTCGATGTCGGTTGGCAACGAGTCGATCTGGATACGCAATGAGGCTGCGGCTTCGTCGATCAGATCGATGGCCTTGTCCGGCAGAAATCGATCGGAAATGTAGCGGTGCGAGAGCGTCGCGGCCGCGACGATAGCCGAATCCTTGATGCGCACGCCGTGATGGACTTCGTACTTCTCTTTCAGGCCGCGCAGGATTGCAATCGTATCTTCGACATTGGGCTCACCGACGAAGACGATCTGGAAGCGGCGCTCGAGAGCGGCATCTTTCTCGATGTACTTGCGATATTCGTTGAGTGTGGTCGCACCGATGGCGCGGAGCTCTCCGCGAGCCAGCGCCGGCTTCAGCATGTTCGAGGCGTCGATGGCGCCTTCGGCCGCACCGGCTCCGACCAGCGTATGCAACTCGTCGATAAAGAGAACGATCTGGCCTTGCGAGTCCTCGATCTCTTTGAGAACCGCTTTTAGGCGGTCTTCGAACTCGCCGCGGTACTTTGCTCCCGCCAACATCGCCCCGAGATCGAGCGCGACGACGCGCTTGTTCTTCAGGACTTCCGGCACATCACCGGAAATAATGCGCTGCGCCAGGCCTTCCACGATGGCCGTTTTGCCCACACCAGGTTCGCCGATCAGCACAGGATTGTTCTTGGTGCGGCGTGAGAGAACCTGAACGACCCGCCGAATTTCTTCGTCGCGTCCGATGACGGGATCGAGCTTGCCGCGATGCGCCAGTTCGGTCAGGTCGCGAGCGTAGCGCTCCAGCGCCTGGTATTTCGCTTCGGGATTCTGGTCGGTAACCTTTTGCGATCCGCGAACCACCGTGAGCGCCTTCAGGATCGCCTCGTGGGTCGCGCCGTGCTGCGCCATGATCTGCTGTGCTTTATCGCGCTTCAGGTGCGTGATGGCCAGCAGCAGGTGCTCGGTGGAAACGTACTCGTCCTTAAAATTGCTGGCTTCTTTGAAGGCCTGCTCAAGCAGCTTGTTACTCTCGTTCGAGAGCGAGGCCTGCGAGGCCTGTCCAGAAACCTTTGGAAGCTTCTCGATTTCGGCATAGACCGCACTCAGCACGGCCTGCGGCCCGATTCCGATTTTTTCGAGCACCGGCGGAACGATGCCCTCCTTGTCTTCCAGTAAGGCGGCGAGCAAATGAATCGGCAGCAGTTCGGGATTGCCGTGCTCGGAGGCGAGCTCGTTCGCGCGCTGGACGGCTTCCTGCGCTTTGACGGTGAATTTGTCCCAACGGATGGGCATGATCTAAACCTCGGATTTGGTAATTGAGTAATTGGAAGAGATTTCGGCGGTTCGGGGTTCAAATTACTCAATTCCTAAATTTCACAATTTACAAAATGAATGGGAGGCGGTCACCTCTGCCGCCTCCCGTTGTCAGGGGCTAAAGCCCACATTCTTTCTTGCCTCTAACGCGGCCCTGAAGGGCCGCTCTTCCACGTTCCATCAGCACCGCTCGGCTTCGCCTTCGCGGGACAGCCGAGGCGGCTGTCCCTACATGGCCTTACTGGCAACTGATCACTGATCACTGGCCACTGCCCACTGCCTTACGCGGCTTTGCTGGGGCCCTTGGCTTCGATCGGTTTTTCGGAGCTGACGTTGACCTTAATCTGCTTCGGCTTCGCTTCGGCTTTCTTGGGCAACGTGATCTTCAGGACGCCCTTGTCGTAAGTCGCCGAGACGCTCTCGGTGTCGACGGTCTGGGGCAGAGTGAAGGTACGGGTGAAGCTGCCATACTGACGCTCCACACGACGGTAGTTCTCTTCTTTCTCTTCCTTTTCGATCTTGCGCTCGCCATGGACGGTCAGCGTGTTGTTTTCCACGCGGACATCGATGTCCTTCTCGTCGATTCCGGGCACTTCAATCTTCAATGCGACCTTGTGCTCGTCTTCGTAGACATCCACGGCGGGGGCAAAGCTCGAAGTGGTGAGGGATTCATCCCTTCCGGCATCATTGTAAGACTCGCGGAACAGGCGATTCATGCGGTCCTGTAACGTGCTGAATTCACGGAATGGCTCCCAACGGGTTAATACGGTCATGGCTAAATCCTCCTTCAAAAATGGTGTTTGATCGGAACTTGAATTTGTGACCGGCGCGAAAAAGCAGGGGCTCAAGCCCGAGTCTTAAGTTGTCTAGACGCGGCGCTGAAGCGCCGCTCTTCCACCGGTTCACTTCATTAGACACATTGTTAGCATAAAAGAAGCATAAAAGTTGAGTGTATTCTTGTCAAGTACTCTATTTTGCTTATTTTGCTTTATGTTACGTGCCCTATGACACACTTCAAATACGCAGTTTCGGGAACGTTGAGCAGAACCGGATGATCTTTTCCCTGTCCTCGAACCTCAAGAAGGCGCAGCGTGCGGTGGGCGTCAACGGCGGCCGAGGCCAGCATTTCAAGGAACGTGGACTGGTTGACGTGATAGGAGCAGGAGCATGTAACGAGGATTCCCCCCGGCGCCAGCATCTTCAGAGCACGGAGGTTCAGTTCCTTGTAGCCGCGTACGGCGGAATCGAGATCGCGCTTGGTTTTGGCGAACGCAGGTGGATCGAGCACGATGGTGTGATAGAGGTGGCTGGATCCCGCATAGTCCTTCAGCAGGTCGAACGCGTTGGCCTCGATCCACTCGATCTCGCGGTGGTTGAGGGCGGCATTCTGATCGGCGACTTCCAGCGCGGGACGAGAGCTGTCGACACCAGTGACATGTTTGCACTTCGGCGCGAGATGCAAGGCAAAGGCGCCCTGATAGCAAAAGACATCGAGGGCTTCGCCGTGGGCGTACTGAGCGGCGGCGGCGTAGTTTTCACGCTGGTCGAGGAAGGCTCCGGTCTTCTGACCTTCGAGGGCGTCGAAATGGAACTGCACGCCGTTCATGGTAAAGGTGATTGCGGTCTTGTCTCCGTGTACCAGACCGGAGGCGCGGGGCGGAAGGGTTTCGAGTTCGCGGACGCGCGGATCGACTCGCTCGATCACCGACGCGGGGCTGAGTTGATCGACTAACTCAGAGATGACAGTTTCGCGGACAGGGTTGGCGTCGATTGCCTGGGTCAGAATCTGAAGGGAAAGAATGTCGTTATAGCGGTCGACGATAAGGCCGGGAAGGAAATCGGCTTCGCTGAAGATGAGCCGGTAAGCGTTGGTGTCGCGGACAACCTTCTCGCGGTAAGCGACCGCGTCGGCAATGCGTCGGCGCAGCAGCGCAGAAAAATCTGAGACGGGCTCGTGAGAGATCATCCGTATCGCAATCTGTGAGGAACTGGAGTAGAGGGCGGTGCCGAGTGGTTTCCCGCGCTGGTCGGTGATGGCAATGAGGGAGCCCGGAGGAGTGCCGTCGGCTTCGAGTACGTCGGAGCGGTAGACCCAAACGTGACCTGACTTCAGGCGGGACACACCGCGGGGAGAGACTTTGACTTTGGGGAGATCAGACCGTGCGGGAATCGGTGGCATGGGGACATGGTAATGCCTGGGGATTGTAACGCCACTGAATCGGTCAGCCCCACATGTGGTCGTTGAGCGCTATCGCTTGTGGCTGTTGAAAAACTCCTGCGCGAGAAACTGGCAATAATGAAATTGTGCGAGGATGCCCCACAAACGACTTTCCCAATTTTATAGGCGTTTTGTATCCTCCAAATTTGGCTGTTTGGGAGGAAACTGGACTTATTCAACACCCACGCTTGGTTACGACAGTTGTCCAGCTCCGCAGTCCTGCTTTGGGCGTAATGCGCTAAAGGCTAGGTCTTGCAGTCAGGCGAAGCCTAGAATGCTGGCTGAAAGACAAATCATGGGCGTGAATGTCGTCATCGACGAGCGGTGCCATGCCCTGCTCCGTGGACTCACGCTTTACATCACGTGCATGCTGTCGTTTTCTCTCCACGCACCGGCTCAGGAATCGAACATTCCGATCGCTTGGTTCGAGGAAACGGACCCACACGCGCCTCACTGGCGCGTTCACTTCGAACCTCCTGCTCTCACCTACAGTCAGCGCCTCGTCGTAGGTGTCCGGGCCACCCTGCCCGCCAACGGAAAGGAACGGCGTGCAAACTGGCATATCGTTCTGCGTATCGCCGACGAGAGCGGTAAGTGGTTCCAGAACTATGACTACTCTCGCGTTGATCTGCGGTGTAAGCCGCCGAAGGCCGAGCCGGTCCTCTGGCAGGGATACGCATTTGTCCAGCCCGGCACCTATCGCTTAGCTTGAGTGGCTTACGACGCGGTCAACGAACGACATTTCGTGTGGCGCAGAATGATGCGAGTTGATCGGCCCAGCGTCCTGCCTGACATCGACCGCGATCTTCCTAAGGTTGAATTCCTAGATCTCAGCAGGATTCGGCCGCCCATTCCCGAATACCTCCCCGTTCACACGCAGGCTCCCGTGCAAGTCGACGTCGTATTCAACCTAACTGGCAACCAGCAACTCAGTCTCACTCCTAATAACCTCGATAGTTTTCGTCCGCCCTACGCGGAGGACGCGCTGCGCGGAGCTATCGCACTCCTCGCTCAACTCGCGCCTTCGCACGGATGTGTTCGCGTGAGCGCCATCGACATTCTTCGCCTTAAAGTCGCGCTCGATCGTTCTTCTGCCGATCCGGAGTCGAATCTGAACCAAATTCAGCAGGCAATCCCTATCGTTCGCGATAACGCCAGCGTTGACGCTCACACCCTCGCTGGCAGAACCAAGGCACGTGAGTTCTTTCACCGGTTTCTCGAAAAGGTCATCAGCGACAACGCCGCGTGCAGCCCAGGTTTCCTCAACGCAGACCGCGCCATCATCAGCGTCAGCGATAGCCTTATCTTCCCCGAGGGCACCGACAGGGAACCGGTATCACCCCCTGAACGTCGCAATGCTCTCTTCTTCCCTGTACAGTTCTCCTACACTTGGCTTACTACGAAAAACTCGATGCCTACCGCCGTTACCGCTTTCGATGAGGTCGGCCACATGCTCGGCCACCTTCACCCGCGCCACTTCGATGTAGCCGAACCAAACGGCCTCCGGCGCGCCCTCGCCGAGATCGTCAAGGACATCGAAGCCTCGACCACGGTTTCCGCACCCCAGTGATAAGGGACAGCAACGAACGGTCAGTTGAACTCCGAATTGTGTAAACAGGGAACAATTGGGTGATTGGCGAAAACATCCCCGATAGCACCTCAATGAGCTCAGGAATTCCGCGCCATCGTTTCGGTGGGCTAGAGTCGAGCTGCGCTCGATGGACAGCCGAGGCGGCTGTCCCTACATTGTTTTCTAGTTAGTGGGCAGCGTGTTCGGTGGGGGCGGGAACTGCCGGTTTCGCGTGCGAGCCGGAGCTGGCTTCGTGGCGGGCGGCGTCGAGATCCGTGCGCAGCGAATCGAGGATCACCATGGGAAGCTCTGCACCGAAGCCGTCGAGATCTTCTTCCGACCAGTTGCCGTTGAGTCGCGTGGAGCCGGTAATGTCTTCGGGGAAGGCCTGACGGAAGTCGCCTTCACGGATCAGGATGTCGCCGATCAGGCGTCCAGTGTGAATGTCATAGACTCGGCGGCTGGCCTGGCCGCTGGCATTGGTCAGGCACAGGAAAACCTCGCCATCTCCGGCGAACTCAGGACGGTAGTACCAGGCTTGCGGGGCATCGATCTTGGGGTGATGGCGTTTCGGGCGGTGGGTCGTGGGTTTTTGCTCAACCAGCTCTTCTTTGGGATTGAAGTAGAGAATGCGCTGGCAGGAATCGCACACAACCGTCTCTTTGCCCGACCGGACTTCGTTATAGGTCTGCGGACGTAGCATCACCTGGCAGGCCATGCATTTCTGATCGCGAACTTCGGAGATACCGCTGCCGCGGAACTTAGAGACGCGCTCGTAATGCCGGAGCAGGTCTTCGCGGATGCCGGTACGCAACTGATCGCGCTTGGCCCGGGCTTCAGCTAGTAGTTTTTCGTCCTCGGCGGTGCGTAGGCGGGCCTGCTCTTTCTCTTTGTCGATCTCGGCCATTTCCGCCTTCAAATCCACCTGGGCGGCTTTGACTTCCTTGTCTCGGGTATCGGCGTTGACCATCAGTTCGAGAATCTTGTCTTCGTTCGAAGTGATTTCCTTTTCAGCGAACTGGATTTCGTGCAGGAGAGCTTTGTACTGCTCGTTGGTCTTTACGTCGAGGGACTGGTCGCGGTATTTGGAGATTTTTCCCCGCAGGTCGCTGATATTGGTTTCGTACTTGCGGCGGGCGGCCTCGTCGGTTTTGACGGCGGCCTGGGCTCTATCGAGTTGGGCTTTAGTTCCGGCGAGTTTCTGCTCGATGACGGCAACGCGCTTGGGGAGTTCGGCAACTTCGTCGTGCAGGCGGCGAATTTCCTTGTCGACATCCTGGAGTTTGAGCAGATTTTCTATGTCTAAGAGCATCCGGTGTATTGATTTTAGCATGCGCCACGACTGCGGTCCTTCGACGCACATCGAAGGTTGTAATGCCAAAAAGGCATCCACCACTAAGGCCACGAAGGGTCACGAAGGGAGAACTTGGCCCGCTGACGCCGTGCGGTGGGGCTTTTAGCGGTGTACACTCAAACGTTCGCCTGTGGGTTCCGTTTTCCATTTTTCCCGTCGAGGTTGGCCAGTGATACTAGGTACACGTCTGCTCTTTTGTCTTGCTCTTTTTGCCTGGTTGGGATCAATTCCATTTGTGGCGCAGAGCGCGCCGACAAAACCCCTGAACATTGACTCCCTGTTTCAGCCGGGAGGGCTGGCGGGGCGCGGTCCGGAGACAACGGAGTGGAGTCCGGACGGGGCGAAGCTCTCGTTTGTACAGCGCGATGAGAAGGGCGAAAAGGGCGAATTGTGGTACGTGGACGCAGCCACGGGAGAGAAGAAGATTCTTGTCAGCGCGGCGAAGCTGGCGTCGCTCGATCCGGATGTGAACAAGGTAAAGAACGAGCGGGAGAAGGAGCGGCTGACGCGTTATCACGTCGCAGCGTACTTGTGGGCTCCGGATTCGAAACACCTGATCTTCGATTCCCAGGGGCAGCTCTGGCTTTACGACCTGGGGACTGAGACGGCGGTTCAATTCACTTCGGCGGGCGATCCGAGCGGAGACCCGAAATTTTCTCCCGATGGAAAGCATCTGGCGTATGTGCGCAAGCACAACCTGTACGTAAATTCCGTGAGCGGGAAGAACGAGAAGCAGCTCACAAAGGATACGGGCGACAATCTCTTTAACGGCGATATCGACTGGGTCTATGCCGAGGAGTTGGCGGTGCGCAGCAATTACTTCTGGTCGCCGGACAGCAAAGAGATCGCGTTCCTGCACATGGACGAGACGAATGTACCAACCTATCCGATCACCGACTGGATGCCGACACATCCGGCGGTGGAGCAGGAGAAATATCCGAAGGTGGGCGATCCGAATCCGGTGGTAAAGCTGGGCGTGGTCGATGCAGACAAGGGCAAGGTGAAGTGGATCACCTTGCCCAGTGCCGAAGATTTCTACATCCCGCGATTTGGCTGGGTGAAGGATGGCGTCATCTGGGCCGAGGTACTGAACCGCACGGAAGACAAGATGGATTTGTATTTCGTGGACACCAAGTCAGGGAAGCCGCGACTGGTGTTGACCGAGACACAAGAAGGCGCGTGGTTCGACTTTGAGCATACCGAGATCCACTTTCTGAAATCGAGTGGACAGTTCCTGTGGCCGAGCTGGCGCGATGGCAACATGCACATTTACCTCTACGGTTTCGACAAGCAGAATCCGATGGCGGCGGACGCGAAGCTGGAACGGCAGCTGGAGAAGGGCGATTACGAAGTGCTGGGCATTAAGGGCGTCGACGAGGCATCGGGTACGGTGTTCTTCGAGGCGAATAAGGATGATCCGCGGCAGACGCATATCTACTCGGTTCAGCTTGACGGATCCGGGCTCAAAGCCCTGACCACGGAAGAAGGGTTTCACCTCGCGAACTTCAGTGATGATGGCAAGCACTACACGCAGATGTACTTCGGCCCGCAGGCCTCGCCGGTCTTGTCGCTGTGCGCCGTGGGAGGAACCTGCAATCCCGTTTGGAAAGCGCACGATGAGATCGCTGAGTACGGACTGAGGGCGTCGAAATATCTGGAGTTCAAGGCCGATGAGGGGACGGTTCTGTATGGTCGGCTGTTGCTGCCTCCTGAGGGCGCGGCGAGCGGCAAGATTCCTCTCATCATCAACATCTATGGTGGTCCTGCGGGGCAGACGGTGCGCAAAAGTGTTCCCGATCCATTCGACGAAATCCTGTCGCGCAAAGGCTTTGCCATTTTCTCCGTGGATAATCGCGGCACGCCGGGGCGCGATCGCAAGTTCCAGACCGCGATCCGGCATGAGTTCGGAGCGGTTGAGCTGAAGGATCAGCTGACGGCGCTGGATCAGTTGTTGGCGCAGTATCCGCAGCTCGATAAAGACCGCGTCGGGATTTGGGGATGGTCGAATGGCGGATCCATGACCCTCTATGCGATGACCCACTCGGACCGTTTCAGGGCCGGGGTCGCTGTGGCGCCGGTGACGAGTCAGGTGAACTACGACTCGATCTACACCGAGCGCTACATGGGGCTGCTCAAGGACGACAAGGCTGGATACGAAATGTCGGATGTGACCAAATCAGCCGACAAGCTGCACGGCGCCCTGCTGCTGGTGCATGGAACGAGCGACGACAACGTGCATTTTCAGAACAGCATTCAGATGATCAATGCGCTGATCAATGCAGGCAAACAGTTCCGGCTGATGATTTATCCGAATAAAACACACAGCATTGCGGGGAAAGATGCACGGGTGCATCTGTTCACGATGATTGCGGACCACTTTGATCGGGAGTTGAAGAACCAGTAACCAGCGGTCAGAAACCGGCAACTCGCGAAGACGAAGCCGCTCTATTTGTGCCGGCCAGACCCTCGGCGCGGGGTTTCCTTGGAAGAGCTCTCTTTCGAGGAGTCCTTCGACGAGCCTTCCTTGCTCGAACTCTCTTTGGACCCGCTATCCGCTTTGGACTTGTCGTCCTTCTTGTCTGTGGAGCCGGAATCGCCGCCGGAAGAACCCGGCGAAGTCGATTTCTTGGCGTAGTCGGTGACGTACCAACCGGAGCCTTTGAACTGAACGGCTGGGGCGGAGATCATCTGTTCGACCGGTCCGCCGCAGTCAGGGCACTTCTTGACCATCTTGTCGGAAAACTTCTGGATTTTTTCGAAGCGATGACCGCACTTCTTGCACTGATATTCGTAAAGTGGCATGTGATGTGAGACGGTTGTGAGGAACAACTTCGTTTCACATCGATTTTAGGGGCGAAGCAGCGAAGCGTCAATTTGATCGGCCTCTCCCGACAGCAGAAACCGACGTTCAGTTCGTCACACCGGATGGCTTTTCACGAGGTAACGGTAGTGCAAGCGCCGGATCAGGCGCCTCCTTCGTCGTTACTTTGGCGGCTCCAGGCGTTGCCGGCCAGGAGAAGGCTTGGCTGTCGCAGCCTGAGAGTCATTCCCGTTTACAGACTCGATGTTCGTGGACGGCGTGGCCTTTGCTTCCACTTCGGCACCCTTGTACTTGGGTTCGCTCACGTAGCCGTGGATATGGTCCTTGCTGATCTTGTTGATCACCAGTTCAGCCGGCGTCTTCGAGTCCGCCGGGTAGAAGAACACCGGCTCATAGATGTTGACGTGCTTCTTCGATACCCTAAGATCATCGATCAGCATGTCGAGATCGGCGTACTCGTGCTTGGTGTTGGCCTTGCGCAGTTGCACGCCCACCGGTCCCTCACGTTGGAACTGCTTGGTCTTGTCGAGGTCAAACTCGTAGTAACTCCGTTCTCCCTTCTTCTCCAGCAACACGAGTTCCTCGTGAGTGGTCGCGATGGAGCCTTGGAGTTCAGTGCGGGCGCTGGTCAGATCCTGACGAGTGGCGTCGATTTGCTTGGCCTGGTTGTCCAGTTGGCCCTGCATTTTCTTCCAGCGCGGGTCATCGATGCGGTGCCGCGTAGCCGCGGCCATCATCGGCTTCCGATAGACCCCGGGCTGCGAATGCGTCGAGGTCGCGGCCTTGTCCGCTGCCCGTTCCGCAGTCATCGCGTCGAGCTTGGTATTGAGAGCATTTACCTGATCGCGGGTTGCGTTCAGCGTGGAGGTGACGGCGCTATTCTGCTCCACCAGTTGCTTGGATACGTTGTGCTCATGGAAAGCGTAGCCGCCGGCGGCGATCACGAGGGCCGAAAGCCCCGCGACCACGGACCGGAATCGAACGATGGAACCTGCCACAGACGCTAATTCGGGCATGGGAGATCTCCTCGGTGCCCGATGGGAGCAAGCGGAGTACCACGGGATGGCGCGCTAATCGATTGAACAATAAGGGATTATCGTTTCCCTTCAGCCCATCCGACTGGCCCAATTTTCGCGCTACTGTGAAATCCTTGCCGTTGCGGACCGTTTCTAGGCGCCCACGAGGCGGCGCGGGGCAACGTTGCGCCATGCGGCTGCAATGGCTTTGGCAAGAACTTCTTTCTTTGCGGCTTTGAGCTGGACGCTGGTGGCGCCGCGACGTCCCCAGGTGCCTTTCACGGGGATGAATACTTCTGGGTAATCCTTCGAAAAGTAGTGCTGATCTTCGGGCGAGAGCTTGACCATGCCGCGCGTCTTGTCGGGGTAGCCGAGGGTGGCGAAGATCTTTCCGGCGACTCGGAAGTCGGGATGATTCATGTGTCGACGCTCTTCGGTTTGGGGATGGGAGAGAGCTAGTTTGCGGAAGGCTGCCGGGGTCATGGAGCGGCTCCTATTTCGCCAGCATAACGTGCGAATGGATCGGAACGTTACGTTGATGATTTCAGATTGCAGATCGGAACCCGCTTCCGTCTGGAATCTGCTGTTTTCAATCTGAAATCTCCAATCTGAAATCTGCAATCCGCCGCAGTGGTAGACTCCGGCCATGAGCGATGTGAAATCCAGCGGACCGGCGCTGTATCTGGTGGCGACGCCGATTGGGAATCTGGAGGACATCACGCTGAGGGCGCTGCGGGTGTTGAAGGAAGTGGACGTGATCGCATGCGAGGATACGCGGCAGACGCAGAAGCTGCTCAATCATTATGCGATTTCGACGCGGACGACCAGTTATCACGAGCACAACGAGATGACGAAGTCGGCGGAACTGGTGAAGGAGATGCAGGAAGGTGCGAGTGTGGCGCTGGTGACCGACGCCGGGATGCCGGGGATTTCCGATCCGGGATACCGGCTGATCACGCTGGCGATCCGGCATCATGTGCCAGTGGTGCCGGTGCCGGGCGCGTCTGCTTTTCTGGCGGCGCTGGTGGCGAGCGGGCTGCCCGCGGCTTCATTTCTTTTCAGCGGATTTCTTCCGGCAAAACGCGGGGAGCGGCGCACCCTACTGGAGACGGTGAAGAGTTCTCCGCGGACGCAGGTGTTTTATGAGGCGCCGCACCGGATCGTTGAGGCGCTCGAGGATGTAGTCGAGGTGCTGGGTGGGGCACGGCACGTCGTAGTGGCGCGCGAAGTGACGAAGATTCACGAAGAGTTTCTGCGCGGGCGGGCGAATGAAGTGCTGGAGACGCTGAAGGCGCGGGACACGGTGAAGGGTGAGATCACGCTGCTGATCGGGAAGGCGGAGGAGGGCGAAGCTCGTGTGGAGACGGGCGCTCTCGCCCGTCCTTCGGTCCGGCAGCGTGTGGAGCAAATCATGGGGGAGGAGCAGATCGACGAGAAGGCCGCGCTGAAGAAGGTGGCGAAGGAGCGGGGGGTTTCGAAGAGCGCGGCGTACAGAGAGTTGCAGAGGACAAGGTGAATATTTTTCTTACTTCAGAGAGCGCCTAGGTCTCTCGTGTGTCGAGCCTCGCTCGTCGTAGACAATTGTGATGTGTCCAGATCGCGCAATGCTGCCGACCATCGGTGGACCATATTCTCGCACCAAACTCCTAATTTGAGGTATCGCCATCGTCCAAGCCTGCGCCATCTCTGAACCCGTGAAGTTTCCGGATCCGAAGTAGAATTCCCGTACTCGGTACCGACGAATCGCGGCGCGTTCGATCTCGTTGTAGCGATTCTTCTTGTCTTTCGTTAAAACCACCCATGATCGCTCTGCCACGAATTGAAGCCATACCTCGTCCGGTGTGCCGCGTGGGAAATGGTCTCTGTGACGATGATGCTGGACTTGATTGTTATGGAGGGCTTCAAGAATCGGTTGGCAGTTGTCGAGATTCTTATCCAGGTAAAGGATGAAATCGTAAAGCTGCAACTGCTCGGGTTTCCCAGCGGATTGCCTCTTCGATGTGCTTTTCTTCGAGGCCATATTCCTTGGCTAGTTCGGGTATAGATTCGCGAGCGTTAAAGCGAGACGCGATTACAGCTGTAGAGATGCCCGTTCCGGCAATTACAGGTTTTCCGAAGCCGAGGGCCGGATTTATGACAATAAACTTTGGCTCTGTGGCGCTCCGCTCGCGCACGAAGGGGTAAAACTTGAAGACACCTAGTGGTTTGTCGTATTCGACTCTCTCAAGGTGAGCTTCGACGATTCCGGGTATCGCAAGTTGCCCGCCTCTGGACAGATTTACGAAGCGGTCGATCTCCCTAATGAGCAGGTCGATCCTGTCTGTTAACAAAGGTTGTTCGATCAGTGGATGCTTGAATCCTGTGGTTTTATTTAGGTGTACGAGTGCTTGCCGAATTTTGGGAAGCCGCAAGTCGTATATCGTCCGCAGCGAAGCCAGCATGTGGCACTCCAATAAGTTCAAAAAGGAGAGCGATCGGGGCTTCTTGGATGCGGGGCGGATCAGCGGGGAAACCGGTTTCCGACCGAATGCCCAGTATTCCAGGGTCTTGATCGGCACACGCAGGTAAAGTGCGGCCTCGGACAGGCCGTAAAGGGGGAGTTCTAGTCGTTCGTCAGTTGCGATAAACTTCACAGGCCCCCTTCTCAAAAGCTTCCCCAGAACTCATATACCATATTCCCATTTTGTTCGCAGTACTCAGAACCAGCAAGAACACCAGCTATGCCCGATTTGGGAACTACTTCCCTGCCAACTCCTTCTTTACTAACTCGCTGACCACTTTCCCATCCACGCGCATGCCAGCCGCGTTGAACTTCGCCATGGCGTTCTTCATGACCGTGCCCATCTCTTTCATCGTGGGAGCGCCCATTTCGGCGATCGTGGCTTTGACTCCGGCGGCGATGTCGACCTCGCTGGCGGCTTTCGGCAGGTAGCCCTCGATCACGGTGATCTCGGCGGCCTCTTTGTCGGCCATCTCCTGGCGTCCGCCTTTGGTGAATTGCTCGATCGACTCTTTGCGCTGCTTGATCAGGGTGGCAAGCACTGCCTGGGACTCCTTGTCGTCGAGCGGGGACATCTTTTCGACGGTCTTGAGTTGGAGCGCGCTCTTCACCATGCGGAGCGTGGAGAGGCGGGCTTCGTCTTTCGCCTTCATGGCGGTGACAATGTCTTTTTGAATCTGATCGACTAGGGGCATGGGGGGATTATAGATGGTGGACGTGAGAGACAGCGGAAGACACTCAAAGCACGCAAGAACCCGCGTCGGTTGAACATAAACGGGTGCTGGAAAAAAAGCTGAAACCACGAAGGACACGAAGGTTCACGAAGGTCTCCCCGATGTTCCTTCGTGTACCTTCGTATCCTTTGTGGTTGATTGGTCTGAGCGCCGTCCTACCTACTCGATTCAGCGGAACAAAGATTGACTCTGGGGCATCAGATACCCATGGAGGAATCATCATGAGCAAACTTGCAATTTGGGCGCAACTCGAAGCGAAGCCGGGCAAAGAGAGAGAGCTCGAGGAATTCCTGAAGTCTGCCGAACCATTGGCCGAGCGCGAGCCCGGCACCCTGACCTGGTACGCGATCAAGATCAGTCCGGGAAAATACGGCATCTTCGATACCTTTGCCGACGAGAACGGGCGCAACGCCCACCTGAACGGGGAGATTGCGAAGGCGCTCTTTGCCAAGGCCAAAGACCTGCTTGCTGAGGCGCCGAGGGTTGATAAGCCAGAGATTCTTGCCTCGAAACCGGCTCGCTGAGCAACTCCCGGAGGCGGAATCGTCGCAAACCGCTGCGGCGCCGTCTCCCAGGCGTATTGCGTGACCGCGATCACTGCATAAAAGAGCAATTTGCGCTACAGGTCTGGTCGCGCAGACGTGCTCTGCGCCGAGCCTTCCTATAAACTAAAAGACTATTCCTACACCCAAGGACTCCGCTTATGTTGCATAAGAATCGTCTTTTTACTCCCGGGCCGACGCCGCTGTTGCCGGCGGCGCAGACCGCCATGGCTTCATTTACCGCCCATCATCGCACGGCCGATTTCAAGGCGCTGTTTCAGCGCGTGCTCGCCGACATGAAGGAATTCATCGGCACCAAGAATGACGTGCTGATGCTGGCCTGTTCGGGCACCGGTGTAATGGAGGCCTCCGTGTCGAATCTAACCTCGCCGGGAGACAAAGTACTGGTGCTGACCGCGGGCAAGTTCGGCGAGCGCTGGACGGGGTTGGCCAAGGCGTTTGGCTGCAATGTGGACGTCCTGAGCATTCCGTATGGAGACACGTTTTCGCTCGAAAACATTCGCGCTCGCGTAACGCCGGACGTGCGCGCTGTCTTCGTGCAGGCGACGGAGAGTTCGACGGGAGCGCGCCACGATGTGCGCGGGATCGCGAAGATTGTGCGCACTCAAGGGGACGACACACTGCTGGTGGTGGACGCCATCACGGGACTGGGCACGACACATCTGGATGTCGATGACTGGGGCGTGGATGTGATCATCGGTGGATCGCAGAAAGCCTTGATGATGCCTCCCGGGCTAGCGTACTGCGCGATCAGCGAGCGGGCGTGGAAGCGGATGGATGCGACGACTTCGCCGCGCTTCTACTTCGATCTCCGCAAGGAGCGGAAGTCGGCGGCAAAGGGAGAAACGGCTTACACCCCGGCGACGTCGTTGTTTGCGGCTTTGGGAGCAGCGCTTGAATTCGTGCGTGGCATGGGTAAAGGTGATCTCGCCAAAGGCCGGGAGGAGTTGGTCAACAACGCAGAGCTATGCGCGGAGATGACCCGCGCCGGAGCGAAAGCGCTCGGGTTGAAGCTTTACGCCTCAGTCCCAGCGGCCGCGCTCACAGCGATCTCGGCGCCCGAGGGAATGGATTCGGGAAAGATCGTGAAAGAGTTCCGCGAATCCTTTGACGCCGTGGTGGCGAACGGGCAGGGCGAGATGAAAGGCAAACTGTTCCGAATCGCGCACATAGGGTACTACGACTATCTCGACACGATCGGCATTCTCGGTGCGCTCGAGCATGTGCTGGCTCGGGTCACCGACAAGAGCGTCGAATACGGCGCTTCAGTGCGGGCGGCCCAGCAGGTGTACGCCCGCAGTCACGAAGGAGCGCTGGCGGCCCGGTAGCAAGCCTGACTCTCGGCCGCAGCTGAAACCGGGCTTAGTTGATCGTAAAGGGCATCGCGGCCGAGGTTTGCGCAGGTGTTGCGCCACCGTAAATGCCACCACTGCTTGTCGCCGGGTTCGTAACCGTGATCTGGACGGTTGCGGCAGTCGCGACTGCCGATGCCGGGACCGAGATGCTGAGTTGCCCAGCCATGCTGGCGGTCGTCGTCTGAGCAGTTCCGTTCCAATTAACGGTGGCCTTCGAGGCGAAATTGGTGCCGGTCACTGTCAGCGTGAATGCGGGGGCTCCGGCAGTCGCGCTCGTGGGATTCAGTGTCGAGATTGCGGGCATGGCTCGCGCCCCCGAGCCAGAGGGTTTGGAGTAGCCGCAGGCAAGAGTGACGGCAATCAATGTCCCTAGCAAAATCGTGTTGACGGTTTTCATAGTGTTCTCCCAAGGGCCGGGGCCCATTGGGACAGAGCTTAGAAAACGAGCGTGGCTGGATTGTCAGCAGCGTGTCATTTTCCCGTCAAATGTTATGGTTGTCGCATTTTCTCCAGCAGCCTCATACACATACAAAGGATGCGTTCATGAAGATCATTGTGGCGGAAAGGATCTCGTGCTCAGCCGTAGCTCAATTGCAGGAGCCGGGATGGACGGTGCTTACCGCAGACCAGTTGGACGGGAAGCTCGCTGAACATCTCGAGTCTGCCGATGCGTTGATCGTGCGCTCCGCGGTACAGGCCGACGCCAAGCTGCTCGCGCATGCGAACAAGTTGCGGGTGATTGGCCGTGCTGGCGTGGGAGTGGACAACATCGATCTGGAAGCGGCCACGCACAAGGGCATCGCGGTGATGAATACGCCGGGGGCCAATGCAGTGGCGGTCGCGGAGCAGACGATTGGGATGATGTTGGCCATGGCTCGTCACCTCTGCCGTGCGGATGCGTTGATGCACGCCGGCAAATGGGAGAAGAAATCTCTGCAGGGAACCGAGTTGCGCGGGAAGACTCTGGGAGTTGTCGGGCTGGGGCGAATTGGGATGGAGGTGGCGCGGCGGGCGCGCGCATTTGGGATGGATCTGATCGGGCATGATCCGTTCGTTTCGGTGTCGGTGGCGAAGGAGCAGGGTATCCGGCTGGCGGAACTCGATGAAGTCTACGCGGTCGCAGACTACATCACGCTGCACGTTGGGTTGACACCGCAAACGAATGGGATGATCAACCAGACCTCGATTGCGAAGATGAAGAAAGGGGTCCGGCTGGTGAATTGTGCGCGGGGCGAGTTGGTGAATGAGGCTGATCTGGCGGCCGCGCTGAAGGATGGGCGCGTCGGAGCGGCGGCGATCGATGTGTTTGTTGAAGAGCCTCCGAAAAACTCGCCTTTGCTGGCGCTGGAGAATGCCATTCTGACACCGCACATCGGCGGCTCGACCCATGAAGCGCAGGAAGCGGTTGGAGTGCAGATTGCGCGGCAGGTGAAGGAATATCTGAAGCACGGCGTGATCCAGAACGCGGTGAATGTGCCTTCGGTATCCGCCGACGAATATGCGGTGATGCAGCCGTACATCATTTTGGCCGAGCGGATGGGTGCGTTCCTGGCGCAGGTTTCCGAAGGATCGCTGGAGGAGATTTCGATCCGTTACAGCGGGCACATTGCCGAATGGAAAACGGAGTTGATACGGAACGGAGCGATTAAGGGGATCATGAACCAGGCGCTCGAGGAGAAGGCGAACCTCGTGAATGCGGCGACGATTGCGGATGAGCGCGGGCTGCGGGTTCTGGAATCGCACAAGGCGAAGGCTTCGACGGGCGGCGCCGGCAGCGTGCTCTCGATTTTTTTGAAAACCTCGACCGAAGAGCACATGGTTAAGGGCGCAGTGCTGCATGGAGAGGCTCCGCGGTTGCTGCATGTGGATGGCATCGACGTGGAGGCTCCGCTGGAGCGCAATCTGATTTACATGCGTAACCGCGACGTGCCGGGCGTCATCGGGAAAGTGGGGACGATCCTGGGCGAAGAGTCGATCAACATTGCGGACTTCTCGCTGGGGAGGCGAGGCGGGGAGCAGACTTCCGATCAGCCGCGCGAAGCGATTGCGGTCGTGCACGTGGACGGCGCCGTGTCGGACGTGGTGTTGACACGACTGCGCGGGATACCGGCAGTGCAGAGAGCGAAGGGAGTGCGGCTGTTCTAGAGCGAATTCACACCGATTTCAGATTGTAGATTTTAGATTTAAGATTGAACCGCATCCTTGGTGCGGAGACTCGAAATCCACGTCGGTTCGTCTACAATCCAGATTCTGCCTTCTGAAATCTGTACTCTCTGAAATCTGCAATCTGAAATCTACTCTGAAATCTCAGGATTCCGTTTCGTCCCGGCGCAGCTTGCGGCTTTCGGCCAGCAACGACATCGAGTGCATCAGGTTCTGCAGGGTGACGATGCCTACCAGGCGCTGATCTTCAACCACCGGGATGATGCTGGAATTGCGCACGGTGAGCTTGCGGAACGCCGTCCCAAGTGAGTCCTGGCGGACGGAAACCTCGAAGATCTTGCTCATTACGGCCTGAACGTAGCCATTGCCCTCGGCGCGGAGCGCTTCAAGAATGCGCTGGCGCGAGATCACTCCCACCATATCGCTGCCGCGCACCACGGGAAAATCGTCTTGCAGGGAATGGACCGCTTTTTCCAGCGCATCTTCCAACGTATCGGCCGGTGAGAGCGTAGCGAAATCGGTGAGCATCACCTCTTCGAGCCGGACGTTATCAAGCACGGACTGAAACACGAGAGCCCGTTCTTCGAGTTGTGCTGCCGAGAAGATGATCACGCCCACCATGGTCAGCCAGGGATCGGTAAACAGGCCGGCGAAGATCAGGACCATGGACATGGCGGTGCTGATGGTGACTGCGCGGCGCGTGGCGGCAGAAACATCCATCTTGCGCGCGAAGTAGACGCGCACCAGACGCCCGCCGTCCAGCGGGTAAGCGGGCAGAAGATTCACAAACGCCAAATAGATGTTCGCCCACACGATGCTGCGGGGCAGGTTCGACCCGAGCAAGAAAGGCCACTTCCAAAGTTCAATCCCACTGTTTGCGGCTGTGATGACGGCGGCCGCGAGACTCGCGAGGGCTAGATTTACCAACGGCCCCATGAGCGCAATCCGAACTTCGCGCTTCCATATCAGGGTCGCGGCCTGCTTCTCCCCGCGCGAGTCGTCATATAGAGCGACACCAGTGAGCGGAAGCAGGATGACAGCTTTGGGGATCAGACCGTAACGCCGCGCCGCCAGCATGTGTCCGAACTCGTGGGCTGCCACGCAAGCGAGGATGATACCGACTAACGCCAGATCGCGAGCTCCATTTGCGTTCTGCTGGCGGATCGCGTAGTCGGTCCAGTAAATGAAGACGGGCAGGATCAGAAATGTGAGATGGATGCGGATGTCCACCCCAAACATATGTCCAATGGAAACAGACCAGCTTCGCATAGGCCTCGCTACTCTTATTTTACATGCTTGGATATAGTGACTGCGGCATCCAAAAGTGCAGAGCCATGCGAGTGATTGCGGGAAAATACCGAAGCCGGCCACTGCGATCCCTGCGCGGCATGGATATACGTCCGACCTCGGACCGCCTCCGCGAAACTCTGTTCAATGTGCTGACCCAAGGGAATCCTGAGGCGCTGGTGGGAAGTGTGTGGCTGGATCTTTTTGCCGGAACCGGAGCGATCGGCATCGAGGCCTTGAGCCGAGGCGCGAAACAAGTACACTTTGTGGAAAATTCGGATTCGGCGGCTCAAGCAATTCGGAAAAATCTCCACAGCTTGGGAATCGTTGAGGGCTTCAAGATTGTGCAGCAGGAAGTGCCGCAGGCCTTCTGGTCCATGGAGCGGGACCGGGTGGCGGCCGATGTGGTGTTCATCGATCCGCCATATCGGATGAAGGACGCTTATCCGCGAACGCTGGGAGCGCTGGCGGTATCATCACTGATCTGGGTAATGTCGGTGGTGATCGCCGAACACGAGAAGAACTTCGATCCCGGGCAGGAATTCGGTGCGCTGTGGAGATTCCGGCGTCTCGTACACGGGAGCACAACGCTTAGCTTCTATCGGTTGGGAAACAGTGCTGACGTGAGAGGATAAATCGATTCCGACAGCCGAGGCGCCTGTCTCTACACGAGTAGTCGTTACATGATCAGTTCGTCGGCCTTGCGAACGATGGGATGCTGCATTTCCTGGAGTTCGTTCTTCACCATGTTCAGGCCGGCCACGCATGCTTCGAAATTCCGCGAGAGGTTGGCAAAAAGGGGTGCGACCTTGGCGTATTCGAAGTGCTCGAACTTGGAGACGATGTAGTAGCTCTCCTTACCCGCTTTCATCCAATCCACAAAATTCTCGAGGCGCTGGCGGCGGAGGCGAAAGTGATTGATGCTCTCCGGGAACATTCCGGCGAAGAAGAGCGTGTAATCGCCGATGTGTTTGCGCACCTGGCGCTCGTGGTCAAATGAAGGAGCCGGGCCGTAGACCGGATCCGATTCGAGCAGCATCTCTCCGACGTCGCTGAGAGGACGATTGAACGCATCGCGAATTTTAAAGAGTTGCTCGGCGTCGCAAAACTCAGACAGCAGGTGAGAGACGTAGGCCACAATCTGCGGATCGCGGATACCGATCTCCTCCGCGTAATGACGTCCGACCAAATCCTGAAACAAGTCCTGCAACGGATGCGATTCCGGTATCATCTAGGTCCCCCTGAACTCCGCGACAAGCACGGAATTTCAGCCACCCTGCGTCTCTACATAACCCAGTTTGCTGTTTAAGCGCAAGTGACTTTTGTTTATCCCTACCATTGATTTCGCTAATGAGTTAGAAGCGAGCGAAGCTGAATCAAGTTGTGCATTCGGAACATCAGAAAGAATGCGGGGCGCGCATGATTTCTGCGCGAAGTCTCCTGTAGTTTGTTGGCACTTGATAACGATGGCTGCCAATGGTCACAGAACGTTGCTTCGGAATGTAGAATTCGCGGTCCACGGAGAGATGCATGGCAAGGCAGAACATAGCGAGCGGCGTCAAATGGGAGCCCATCGTTGGTTACTCTCGTGCGGTGAAAGTGGGATCGCATGTGCACGTCTCGGGCACCACCGCGACCGGCGCCGACGGAAAGATCGTTGGCATCGGCGATGTATATGCACAGACGGTGCAGACGCTGAAGAACATCGAGAGCGCACTGGGGAAGGCTGGAGCGGGCATGAAGGATGTCGTACGAACGCGCATCTACGTAGTCAACATTGCGGAGTGGGAGAAGGTCGGTAAGGCCCATGGGGAATTCTTCCGCGATATTCGTCCGGCAACGTCGATGGTGCAGGTGGCCGCACTTATCTCGCCCGAGATTCTGGTGGAGATCGAAGCCGACGCTTTCCTAGGATGAGCGTCAGGGCAGCGGCTTCGACATGTTCACAAAATGGCAAGGCAGCTTGGCGGCGAGGTCGGAAGGAAACGGTTCGGTACCGGTTTCAACGTAGCCGCGGCGTTTGTAGAAAGCGTGATTATCCTTGCGCAGGTCGATGATTCGGAGATCCATAAAGCGACAACCAACCTTGGCGCAACGCCCTTCGGCCTCGCGCATGAGCATGGAACCGACGCCTGCTTTCTGCCGCGCGGGATCGACGGACAACAAGCCCAGATAGGCTCGTTCACCCCGAAGCTCCAGGTAGACACAGCCGGCGAGCGCATCTTCGTCATCGGCCACGAGGAACTCTCCTTTCGCCAACAACGACTGAACCACTTCAAGATCGACCCGGTCGCGATCGATAATGAAGCTCTCAGCCTTGCGGAAAGCCGCGTTGATCAAGTCCATGAGCCCCTCGGCATCCGCATTTCCGGCAATCCGTAATTGCACAGCATCGACCTCCGGTCGAGAACGCCCAGGCGGGTCCAGTGCTTCTTAGGATAGAATCCCTCCCGCGATTATCAGACGAAATCCGTCGTAAGACCAGGCGTCGACATCGCGCCGCCATAACTCGGGGAGGAGCCAGTGAAGAAAATTTCTTATGTCGTGTTTCTCGCATTCGTGCTGAATGCGGTTGCTCAGGAGCCAACCGCTCCAACTGCTCCATCGGTTATGGTCATTCGTGCCGGCACGCTGATTGATGGCAAGTCGGACAAGCCGCGGCGCGATCAGGTGATAGTCGTTCGCGGCAACCGTATTGAGAGCGTTTCCGATGCTGCGAGCGCGAAGACGCCTGCGGGCGCGATCGTCATCGATCTCTCGCAACAAACGGTTCTTCCGGGTCTCATTGATTCGCACACGCACATCTTTTTGCAGGGAGAGGATCCGGCCAAAGGCGGATACGATGCCAACATTCTGAATGCACCTCTGGCGCTACGAGCCGCTCGCGCCACCGTCGCCGCGCGCAGAGCGCTGGAGCAAGGCTTCACCACCTTGCGCGATGTCGAGACCGAAGGCGCGGGCTACGGAGACGTCGGCATCAAACAAGCGATCAATATGGGTTACATTCCCGGGCCGCGGCTGATCGTCTCGACGCGAGCGATCTCGAGCACCGGTGGCTACAACCTGGAAGGCTATGCGCCGGAGCTGGAGATGCCGAAGGGAGCGCAGATCGCAGACGGCGCGGTGGAGGCTCGCAAGGCAGCACGCGAACAGCTCGATCACGGCGCGGACTGGATCAAGGTCTACATGACGCATCGCTCATGGGTGGGTAAGAACGGTGAACTGGTTGCCCAGCCGACGTTCACGGTCGAGGAACTGCGCGCCATCGTCGACGAGACCCACGGTTGGGGCAAGAAGGTCGCGTGTCACGCGTACGTTGGCATCGGCCTGCATCGTGCTCTCGACGGTGGCTGCGACTCCCTCGAGCACGGCTTGGATCTCGACGATGCGGCCATCGCACAGATGCTCAAGCAGGGGACGTGGTACGTGCCCACGATGAGCGTCTATTACACCGATTGGGCGCCACCCGATACACCAGAGGGAAAGCGCGACCGCTTGCGGGCTTCGGTGCATGAAGTGTCGTTCAAGAAGGCGCTGAAGTCGGGTGTGAAGATCGTATTCGGCACCGACATGGGAGGCATCCCCTGGACGGAGCCGATCGCGCAAGAGTTCTCCCGAATGGTGGAATTCGGTATGCAGCCCATGGATGCCATCCAGAGCGCGACCTCGCGCGCGGCGGTGATGCTCGACCGGGAAGGGGAGATCGGCGTGGTAGCACCGGGCGCTTTCGCGGATATCATCGCTGTCCCCGGCGATCCCCTCAAAGACATCAAGCAGCTCGGGAATGTGCAATTCGTCATGAAGGATGGGCAGGTCTATCGGGGCAAGTGAAGACTCACCACGGAGGACACAGAGGAGCACAGAGGAAAACGACTCCTGCCTGATTTCCCTTGACATCCGCTGGGCTGTGAGCATAATGCGTCAATCCAGTCTCCAGGTCTTTTCGGATCGAACAGTTGTCGGAGGTGTTTATGAGCGTGCTGGAGCTTTGTGACCGGGAAATCGCCGCGGTGGGGCTTGACGCAACCGTTGCTGACGCCATCAATAAAATGCTCGATCACCATGTTGGAGCGGTCGCGGTGGTCGACGACGAATATCGGGTGGCCGGAATCTTCACCGAGCGCGATGTGCTTCGCAAGATGTCGCTCAGCCGCCAGGATCCGCAGACCACTTTCGTTCGCGAACTGATGACTACGCCGGTGGAGATGGCCACGCGGGGCACGGGAGCGGGCGAGGCGCTGAGCATAATGCTGGAGCGGCACTTCCGGCACCTGCCTGTGGCCGACGATAACGGAAAGTTGCTGGGGATTCTCTCTATCCGCAACTTGCTGGAATGGCGCGTCGACGATCTCAGCCACGAACTGGATTCGCTGGAACAGTACATGACCAATGACGGGCCCGGGGGCTAGCACCATCCCGGCCTCCCATCCCAATCACACCTGATGGCTAACTCTCCTGCCTTATCCAGGACGATTGCCGTTGTGCGCACGGCGACGTCCGTGTTTTTTCTTCTTTTCGGTGAATACAAGGTGGCCGGGCCCGAGTTTGCCCACGGCGGATTTCGGACTTATCTGCAGGATTACATTGCCAACAGTGCCGTGGGTTTCTACCGGCCGGTGCTGTCTGGACTTGTGTTACCCCATGCGGTCTTCTTCGGATACGTCGTTGGAATCGTCGAACTGGCGGTCGGCATTTCCTTGCTGATCGGACTGTGGGTACGTCCGGGCTGCATTCTTGGCGGGCTGTTTTTGTTGAATATGCTTCTGGCGACGTGGTGGGCGCCGGGACATGGGGTGCCGGTCTGGCGCTATTTCGGCAACGAACTGGATCATCTTCCTTTGTTGTTACTATTGATCGTCTTTTACGCCGCGGATGCGGGACGCACCTGGGGTCTCGATGGGATGGTGCGCGCGAATCGCGGTTATCGCTGAGACAATTTTTGAGGAGAAGGGAAACCGGGGATGAGGAAGATCTGTGCCTTTTTGGCGGTTGCGTTGTTGTGTCTGAGTGCGGCGGAGGCCCAAACGCGGCGGGTGGCAGTGCATGCGGGACACGTGCTCGATGTGAAATCGGGCAAGATGCTGGCAGATCAGACGATTCTGATCGAAGACGGGAAGATCGCTAGTATCAGTGCGGCGGCGGAAGCGAAGGTTCCTTCCGATGCAGTCCGAATCGAATTGCCGAAAGCGACCGTGCTTCCCGGACTGATTGACGCGCACACGCACCTGACCATGGATCCCAAGTTCGGCTACGAGCGGCTGGCGATCTCCGTGCCGCGGGAGGCTTTGATCGGCGCCAAGAACGCGCGGGCGACACTGCTCGCGGGTTTTACCACCGTGCGAAACGTAGGAGCGTCGCAATTCAGCGATGTTGCGTTGCGCGATGCCATCAATGCAGGCGATATTCCCGGCCCTCGCATGCTGGTGAGCGGACCTGCGCTCAGCATCACGGGCGGACATTGCGACAACAACATGCTGCCCTTCGAGTATCACGCCACGGAGAGCGGCGTTGCCGATGGCGTCGCCGCCGTGCAACACAAGGTGCGCGAGAACATCAAGTACGGCGCGGATTTGATCAAAGTGTGCGCGACTGGCGGTGTGCTTTCCCTGGGCGACAATCCGCAGCACTCGCAGTTCACGCTGGAGGAGATGAAGGCTATCGTGGCCGACGCGCACCGCCTTGGGCGTAAAGTAGCGGCGCACGCGCATGGGGCGGAGGGGATCCGGTGGGCAGCCGAGGCGGGCGTCGATTCGATCGAGCACGGGTCGTACATCGACGATGCGGGAATCGCGCTCATGAAGGAGCACGGCACTTATCTCGTGCCGACGCTCTACCTTGGCGATTGGATGATCGATAACGCGGGACTCACGCGCCTGCCTCCGCCGCTCTTGGCCAAGGCGCAGGAAGTGATCCCGGCGGCGCGCCAGAACGTTGCTCATGCCTTCGCCAGCGGAGTCAAGGTTTGCCTCGGCACGGATGCGGCGGTGTATCCGCACGGGATGAACGGACACGAGTTCGGGGTCATGGTGAAGTTAGGGCTCACGCCGCTGCAGGCGATTCAGGCGGGGACGGTGAATGCCGCTGACCTGCTGGGTTGGTCGGGCAAGGTCGGGGCTCTCGAGCCCGGAGCGTGGGGCGACATCGTTGCAGTGGACGGCGATCCGCTGAAAGATGTCACCACGCTGGAAAGAGTGAAGTTCGTGATGAAGGGCGGCGAAGTGGTGAAGAATGACTACACCCGATAATGGAAATTGTGGGGCCGTTTACCGCAGCTGCACGGAGGCAGGTTGCTGCGAGACAGTCCCCTGTTTGCGGATATGTTTCAGCAATTCCCAGACTTGCACGGCGCCGCCGATGCACAATCCTACCCAAGTGCACACCAGGCTGATCATTAGCGCCACGTTCACAATAGCGGCGATCTTTGTGAAGCGGACAAATTGCTCCGAGCTGCGCACGTCATCCGCGATCGTCACAAACGGATGCCACTCTCCGTGCACGGTGTAACCGGCAGCCTGAATCATGTAGTGCACCAGGATCAGCGATACTGCCGTCTGCAAAAGCTGCGACCAGAGTGGGAAGGCCGTCCATTGCGAGCGAGCCAGGGCGACGGCCAACCGCACAATGACTGCTACGGTAAGCAAGACAACTGGCACGTAGAACGTGTACCAGAACGGCCCGAACTTCAGGAAGGCCGCAGCCGGTCCAAGAATCAGAAAAGGATGGTTCGGAACCAGCAACAGCCACACCAGGCCAAAGACATTGAACGCGAGTTCGCAGATGGTCTGAACAAACGAAGTCCTGCGTTCCGGTTTCTGCAGGGGCGGCAGGCTGCTCGGATCCCACTTGCAATTGATGTCTGCGATCGCGTGCGTGCGTTCCAGGATCCCGAATACGAGCGTGATGATTCCCGCTGCAACGAAGGACCCGGACCAGAGATTCCCGAGTGTGACGAGCGCGGTCTTGGCCCAGTCTCCGTTCGTGCTGGCCAGCGTCGCCGGACCCACGATGAAGATGAACACCGGAACCAGGATCCAGAGCAGCACCATCTTGAGCACAAACTCATAGACCGGGAAGAGCGTCGGGCCGATGAGGTGACGCCTTGGCCCGAGACGGCTGGCGACGACCATTGGCGCTCCGCACCTTTTGAGAATCTCTGAGATTTCGTCCTTGCCGAGAGCGTGGCCAAGCTCGGATTCCTTGTCTTCAATTTGCGACCGCAAGTCTTCCCCGAGCTCGGCAAGGAGATCCTCCTGGCGCCGGGTCTTCGGCAACCAGAAGCGAACGGCCTGCAAATATCGATCAACAAGGTCTAAGGGATTACGGCTGGATGATGGGCTCATGTGCTATGCCTCTTGAAGAATCTTGCTCAGCGACGTATTGATGCGCTGCCATTCGCCTAATAGCTGCTCCAGAATCTGTTCTCCCATCGGCGAGAGACGATAAAAGCGCTTGTTGCGCTTGTCCTCTTCCCGCCACTGGCTCACCAACAAGCCCTGGCTTTCCAGACGCCGAAGGAGTGGATACAGCGTGCCTTCGTCGATTTCCAGGCCGTCGTCAGCGAGCGCCTTGCGGAGCGTGTAGCCGTAGCGCTCGCTCCGGAGCTGGGTAAGGACCGCTAGGGTTAGGCATCCGCGGCGGAGTTCCAGCTTCAGGTTCTCGAAGACTTCGGTCGTTGCTTGGCTACCGTTCGACATATAGTATGTGACACACACTGTATCTCACACAGTATTGGCTCTTGTCAAGGCTTTTTTCGCGGCCTAACTCGTTGCTGGAGTTAAATGTATGATTATGGGCGGGATAGCGATTTATGCCGCTTAAGGAAAGAAGCCATCGTGAAATCGAGCAGCAAGGAAGAAGTGATTCAGAAGTTATGGAAACCCGCAACCATACGCAAACTGGCCCTGGAACTCGCCGCCGTCGCCGCCAAGGCCCTAGCTGTCAACGACAGGCCTGTTCGCAAGCCCAGCGCTGAGCGACTTGCAGCTCAGATTGTTCGACGGGGCCGCAAGACTCCGAATCTTGTGAGTTTAGTGCGAGAGATCTGTGAAGGGAGTCTGGCGTTGTCCCACCCCAGATATGGCGCCCAGCAGGTTGCCGCACCCATTCCCGCCGCAGCGCTCGTGGAATCGGTGGTGGCGGCGATGAATCAAAGCCTCGCCGTCTGGGAGATGTCGCCGATCGCGACCGCGATTGACCGCGATCTCATGACGGGATTCAAAAAGCTGTTTGGCTACCCGCTGGCGGCGGAAGGCTCTCTGGTTCCGGGCGGTGCGTTCGCCAATCTCACGGCGTTGCTGGCGGCGCGCGACGCTCTGGTCCCGCAGGCCTCAAAGAGCGGGAATGCTCGAATCGCCATTATCGTTGGAGCCCAGGCCCACTACTCGATCGGAAGAGCGGCTGCGATTCTTGGCTTGGGCCGCGACGCAGTGTTCAAGGTTCCGCCCGACGCGGAGTTCTGCACGGATGTGTCGCAAGTGACGCGCTCGTTTGCTTCGGCCCGGAAATCTGGCTTTCGGAAGTTCATTCTCGTCGGCTCGTCCGGTTCTACGCCGACCGGCAGCTTCGACAACTTGGTGGCGCTGGCTGAGATCGCACGAAAGCACCGCGCCTGGTTTCACGTCGATGCGGCGCATGGAGCCGGTCTCGCCTTCAGCCGCCGCTTGCGTTGGAGACTGAAAGGTCTCAACCGGGCCGACTCGATGATCTTTGATCCGCACAAGATGATGTTCATGCCGCTGGCCGCCGGCGGAGTGCTGGTGCGCGATGGGGCGCGCCTGCTTCGCCCGTTGCAAGAACAGGCGCCTTACCTCTTTGGTTCGCAGCGGCGCTGGCCTGATCTGGGTCAAATTACGATCGCCTGCTCGCAGCGATTCGATGCGCTCAAAACCTGGCTGGTGTGGCGCGTGTATGGCGGAGAGCTTTGGGATCACTTGACGACGCATGTCTGTGACGTTGCGCAGGCCGCATTCCACTACTGTTCCGAGTCGGAAACTCTCGAACCTGTGCATCAGCCTCAGTCGAACATTTTCTGTTTCCGGCTGCCGCCCCAGCACGATCGTGATTCGGATCGGCACTGTTGGGCAATCAAGGAAGAGCTTAACGAGAGTGGATTTGGCTACATCAGTTCCACCGTGCTCGACGGCCGCAGAGTGTTGCGGATTGTGGTGATGAACCCGCGAACGACTGCTGACGATATCCGCGACATCTTGCGCAGGGTCGAGAAGATCGCAATCCGGATGAGCCGGGGAATCCGACAGAGTTGAAACAGCCACTGCGTTGTCATTCCGAGCGGCGCCTTTTGCCGTGAGGAATCTGCTCTGGTTGGCGCCGTGCCCGCTGCCGGCAAAAAGCAGATTCCTCCGCTTCGCGGTCGGAATGACAAGACTTTAAGACTTCAGACTTACGCGAAGCATGAGCGGAATATATCCAGCCCCTCTACTGCATAGGCGCCCAGGTCCGGCACTCGGCAGCCCTGACCGGTGAAGTTAGCGGCGCCCCAAGCTGAAAGCGAACCACGGCGTCCGAGGTGGAACACAAGTTGCGCAGGCCGGTGCTAGTGTTGACAGGTGTGGCAGTGACCACATACTCGCGGCACTTCTGCAACTTGCAGGCGGTGGTAATGGTGAAGCGATATCCAGATTTGACGCACCAATCACCGGCGGTGCAGCTCGCGCCCCCCAAGGTAGAGTCGATCAGGCTGCCATGTTTCTCAGAGATGTCGTTTGGTCCGTTGGGATTCGGACCGAGAGTTGCGAGATCGCGGGCATAGCCATTCTGCGGGTACGTATTTGCATAGATGATTTGCCCGGTGTTCAATGTGCGAACGCTTGCTGCGGCACTCCCTTCGTTCGCAGCCATTCTTGCGCGCAGCAAACTGGGGATGGCAATCGCCGCCACCACCATCGCGCCACCGAAGTCGACGCCGCTGCTGCGGCTGGCTTCGCGCAAGGCGGTCTCCTCTCCGTAGACAGCAACCACTGCGGGCTGATTCTCTGCAGTCGACTTCAATAAGGAATTCGCCAGATCCGGCGAGACGTTCATCAGACCCAACGCAGCCATGGCTCGCGGATCTTCGTAGAGCAGCGCGGAAACGTCGCCGGAGTTGCCCGGCGGCAGTGACGCGGCCAGCATCCCTGACTTGGCTAACGATTCACCGCTGCGATGCAGCCGGATAGCCTCCGCCAAAGTCGCATGGCTCGAGGCTACGATCAGATATCCGTCCACCATCGCGTAGCAGACTTCGCGCGGCTTCGGTCCTGGAATCGGAAGCGTGTAGTACGTGATTCCACCTTCGTCCAATTCCGTAGGCGTCACCCTGGTCGCCACGAAGAATGTCTTCAGCGTCGCCAGCAGGCCGCGCGGATCCTTAGCTCGGAGCAGAACTTTCCAGACCGGCTCCTGAGGAGGGAGGGTGTCGAGTTCCACAGTGATCTCGCCTCCCAATCGGGCGAAAAGATCGTTTCTCAGGCTGAGTTTCAGTCCCTGCTCCATCTGCGCCAATGACGCAAGGGCATTGGGATTCGAGGCTGTGGCCAGATCTGCAGCTTCGTCATATATTTTTTGGGGGTCTTTAAGCAGGATGCTGGCCGCGATTGCGGCCTTGGGGGAAACGAAATCGAGACTGCCCATGGGACCGGGAGCGGCCACCCAGGAAGCGACACCGCGGCGCGAGCCAGTGAAGCTCAGTTCGAACTGGCTGGTCTCCTGCCCGTTCACACTCTTGTGGTCCCACACCAGATACTTCATGTCAGAGAATCCGCTGCGCTCAAGCATTGCCCGGCTCTGATCGTCCTTCGGGCCGTCTTTCTTCAAAATCGTCTGCACATCGAGTCCCGCAACGATGGAGGCGCCGCCTTCATATCCCTGCTCCAATCTCCGGCCGAACTCTGTCGAGGCGAAGGCTTGGGTATTTTGTTCCAGGCGCGCATTGAAACGGCGAAGTGTGCCGAGGTTCTCGCCCAGGACAACGAGGTCAGGCCGCACCAGAATCACTGGCTGGTCCGCGGAAGGGGCATCCTTCGCATTGGCCAGTTCGGCGACGTCCAGCACTCGAATGGCCGGCGTAGATTTTTCGGCGAAATCCTTGAGTATCTTCGGGAGAAAGTCCTTCAGACCAGGCTTACGCACTTCGGCAAGGATGACGAATTTAGGATCTTCTTTGCCTGTACTTGGCGCGGCCCCGACAACAATTTCGTCTCCCAGATACTGCGAGAGCTCATAAATCTTTTCGAGGGCGTCCTCAATTTTGGGTCCTTCTTTGGCCATACCGCCCTGCTTCCACCAGGCGCGAAGCTTGGCATTCTCCTTCAGTTCTTGATGGAACACAGCCAGCGCCTGATGCGAAGCCTCACCATAGTTAGGGAATGCGGCATACAAGACGGTCGACTCGGGGAGCAACGGCAAGAGCCGGCTTTGGCTGCGTGGAGCTGGAAACTGAACCTCAGTGTGGATCTTCTGGAAGAACTGACCCAACTCGGTCAGCACTCCCGAATATTTCTTGAGATCATCCGGCGAGAACGGCTGCTGCGCGTTCGCGGCTTGTGCGACGGCGGCCGACGCCAGCAGAAAAGTCATGGCGATGATGGCGAGTCCCTGGACCAAGCCGCCGAGCAGGCGCGGATGGAGCGAGCGTGCAGTTCTCATTCGGAACACCCCGTTCAAAGGGCAGATGATATGCGTCTTTCCACCTTTTCGCTATGACGCAACGCCCGGCTGAGGTGACGACAGTCATCAAGTCGTAACGCCGGCATCCTTGCCGGCTGTCGCGCAGCGCCCATCTTGGCCCCGCGTGTCTGGAGGCCAAGATGGCCGCGGGACAGCCGCCGGGACGGTGGCGCGACAAATTACACGCCTGCGGAAACTACCTGTCCAGGCGAGCCATGCGCCATGGCAGCTTGCGCCAGTTTTTGCCGGTAGTGAACGTGGCGCCACCGGGTCATCTCAACTAAGGGCTTCCATACCGGATTGACAAGGTCGTGCTTGATCAGCAGATGCCAGAAGCGGTTCGACCGCTTATAGAGATAGGACATCGCAATGTACAGCGGAACCGCCTGCCACTGTTCGGGCCTGCGACGCCAGATCGAGGCGTGCGAAAACAGGTGCTGATAGATCCATGCATATCCGTGTTCGAGTTCCTCGGGAGTCATGTGCTTCGGCTGGAAGACTGCATGGCCCGTGTCGTAGAGACTCCAGTCGCGATGCAGGATGCGTCCCTCAGCTTCCATCTGGCGGAAGAGCGGTGTGGCTGGATAAGGCGTCAGAATGTGGAACGTGGCGCACTCCAACCGGTTTTCCTCGATCCACTCGGCCGTGCGAACAAACACGTCTTTGCGGTCGTGATCGAATCCCAACACGAAAGATCCGTTTACCTGAATTCCGTAGTCATGAAGCATGCGGACGCGGCGGGCGTAGTCGGAAGTCTTTGGCGTTTTTTTATGCGAATCAGCAAGGTTGTTATCAGAGAGCGACTCGAATCCGATGAAGACGCCGGTGCAGCCCGCCAGCGCCATATTCCGGATGAGGCTGGGGTCGTCGGTCACGTCGATTGTGACCGCGGCGCTCCAGATCTTATTCAGCGGGCGCAGGGCGGCGCACAACGAGTGTAGGTAGTCGCGCCGCGAACCGAGATTGTTGTCAATGAAGACCGCATAGGGCTGATCGTCAGCCCTGAACTCATCGACGACCTGTTGCGGGTGGCGCATGCGATAGGGCATGCGCAGGCCATCGGTCGCTAGATAGCAGAAGCCACAGCGGTTATGGCAGCCGCGCGTTGCGATCAGGCTGGTGGTCGTCAAGAAAGTGCGACGAGGAAGGATCGAACGCCGCGGCGAAGGATCGTCGCAGTAATCGTTCTCGTAGGTGGCGACGTAACGGGATTGGAGACTGTTTTCTTCGATGTCTCGCAAAATTCGCGGCCAGAGTTGAACGCCATCGCCAAGAGCGAGGGCGTCGGCGTGAGGTGCGCATTCCTCGGGACACGACAACACATGAAGTCCACCAAGAATGACCTTCGATCCGCGGGCGCGATACCAATCGGCCAGTTCGTAGGCGCGCCGCGCGAAGGTCAGATGTACGGTGATGCCAACGACCTGCGGCATGGGATCGTGCGGCGGCCGACCATGGAGCAAGTTCTCGTCCCAATATGCGACGCGCCAGCGTGCAGGCGTGGTGGCGGCGAAGCTGGTCAGGGCCAGAGTCGGAGTCAGCACGTGCTTGCCAAAGCTCGCGTTGCCATCCTTGGGATAGAAGGGATTGATCAGCAGGGCGTAGCGCCGCTCCATGAATCCACGGGGCTCGGAGTGATCGAGAAGGGGTGCCTGCACCATTTCCGGCGGGATCCACCGCTTGGGAATGGTGCCGATGAAGGGTTCCAGAGAGTCGCGCATGCAATGTACTTTATAACACAAAGTACATTACGTCAAGGCAAACAACGTGTCCGGTTTAGCGCGCGCCCATAGTAAAATCGGCTCGTTTGGATCATCGGCCCCCGGATTCTTGCGTTCTTGGAGGCTCCTGTGAAGTTCTTCACTCGATCGATTCTGATTCTTCTTGCCCTGTACGGCCTGCTTTTCGCAGTCGGAGATCTTTACCTCGCGCGGATTGGAATCCCGATGTGGGGAGCAATTGGGTTCGCGCTCGTCTTCGTCGCCTTCCAGTACCTAATTGGCCCGTGGCTTATCGAGCTGGTCGTTTCCATTCACTGGGACGATCATTATCCCGCGCTGCCCGCGCGAAACCGTGAGTTCATTGAGAAGCTGTGTGCGGAACGCGGTGTGAAAATTCCACGGATCGGGATAATTCACAGCGGCACGCCGAATGCATTTTCATTCGGCCACACTCCGGGGGATTCCAGGGTGGTAGTCACCCAAGGTTTGCTCGACGTGCTTACCGTCGATGAAGCCAATGCGGTGCTCGCCCATGAAATTGGGCATATCGAGCATTGGGATTTCGTGGTGATGACGGTCGCAGGTTTGGTTCCGCTGTTGCTTTACCAGATCTATGCTTTCAGCCGGAATATCAACAACTTTCGCGCGGTCGCGTATGGCGCTTATGTCTGCTACTGGATCAGCCAGTTCGTCGTTTTGTTGCTCAACCGCACTCGCGAGTATTTTGCCGATCACTACGCTGCTGAGGTGACGCATACACCAGAGGCGCTCTCGTCGGCTCTGATTAAAATTGCCTACGGCATGGTGAAGGCCGATGGCCAATACAAAGAAGCCGTGCACATCAAGACAGCCGACGGGAAAATGCACCGCGACTACAGAATTGCGGGCTCTCTGGCCGTAATGGGAATCTCGAACCTGCACTCAGGCGCGGCGTTTGCTCTGAGCGGCGCGGATCCCGCCAGCGCGGCTGCGATTATGCGATGGGATCTGGTCAATCCATGGGCGCGCTTTTACGAACTCAACTCCACCCATCCGCTGACCGCGTTGCGGGTGCGAGCATTGAATAAATCTGAAAATGCGCATCACGCACCGCAATACCCGCTCCCTATAGATCAACGGATCGCCTGGGGGACATTTCCCTTTCAGCTATTGGTGTGGGGTTTGCCTGTGATGAGTATCGGCGCTCTTTTTGCGGTGCTATGGGTGCCTGAGTGGTTCTCTTATTTCGGAATCGTTCTGCCAGCAAATGCCAAGCCGATTCTTCTTATCGTCAGCGGAATCGGATGGCTGCTTCGAGTGGCGTATCGATATCGCGGCGACTTTCAGGCCGCATCGGTGACCGCGCTGCTGGAGGACACCGAGGTGTCTCAGATGCGGCCGCGGGCGGTCCGGCTCAAGGGCGAGATCGTGGGACGCGGCGTGCCCGGAGTCTTCTGGAGTCCGGACTTGGTCCTCCGCGACGCCACGGGAATGATCTTTATGCTTTACCGGCAATCGATTCCCTTCGCTCGTTTTCTCTTCGCCGTCGGGGCCGCTGATACCCTCATCGGTCAAACGGTCGACGTCGAAGGATGGTTCCGACGTGGGCTAAAGCCTTACGTTGAGATGTCGCGCTTGACCGGCGAAGACGGATCGGTCCACAGAACCTACTCGCGCTGGATACAATGCGCACTTGCAATGGGGGCCGTCGTCGTCGGCGGGTTCTGGTTGATGGGCTGATGTTCTGATCACTGCGAGACAAGTAAAAAGGGACTGGGAGACTTCCCAGTTCCCTCTTGTATGAACCAGCTGAAGCTTTGTGTCTGCTCCAGACGGTTTCGACCGGCGAGATCTTCCCGCATGCGGTTTGCTCCCAGCTGATTTGCCCGTCTACAGCCACCGGATCTGGCTGAGCTTCCCGCTTAGCCGATGGCTACGCTTAGTTGCCCGAGGCGGACGCCTTGGCAGTGAAGCTGGAGGTCTTCTTCCGGACTTCCTGAATCTTCGCGCCGAGTTCCCCGGTGGAGAATGGTTTCGGCAGGAGGGCGACCTCGATCCCGATGCGCGCGCGCTCAAGGGCCAGTCCGTCCGTGTAGCCTGACATGAAGATGACGGCGAAGTCCTGCCGAGTTTCCTGGAGCTTTTCAACGAGTTCGGGCCCGCTCATGTGCGGCATGACCACATCGGTGACGACTACATCGATGGGATTGATGTGCCCCTTCGCGATCACGATGGCTTGCACTCCGCTGCCGGCTTCGAGAACGGTATACCCAAGGTTTTTCAACGCTGTCGCTGCTAGAGCGCGCAAAGCGGGCTCATCTTCAACCAGCAGGATTGTGCCATTGCCCTGAACCGATGCCGCGGTTCTTTGAGCGCTAGAGCTAGAAGCTGTACCGGCTATCGACGGCAGATACACCTTGAATGTCGTTCCGGCACCGACTTCGCTTTCCACAGCGACGTAGCCTTTGCCCTGCTGCACGATGCTATCGACAGTCGCCAGTCCCAGGCCGGTGCCCTTTCCCAGTTCCTTCGTGGTGAAGAACGGCTCAAAGATATGAGCCAGGGTCTCTTTGTCCATACCGCAGCCGTGATCAGTGACGGTAATCAAGGCGTAGTCGCTGGGTGGGACTTCCCGATTGGCAGCTGCGAAGGGCTCGTCCAGACGATACAGCCTTGTTTCGATGACGAGCTTGCCACCCTGTGGCATCGCGTCGCGCGCATTCACCGCGAGGTTCATGATCACCTGTTCGAGCTGTCCCGGATCCATGAGGACGCGCAACATCTCGTCGGAAAGATTCGTGACCAGCTCGATATCTTCGCCAATCAGCACGCGCAGCATCTTTACCATGTTGCGAACGCTCTGGTTGGGATCAAGCACCTGCGGCTCCAGAATCTGTTTGCGGCTGAACGCCAGCAACTGGCGGATCAAGCCGCTGGCGCGATCGCCGGCTTTCTTGATTTCCTCCAAGTGTGGACGCGATTGCGCAGGGACGGCGTCCATCAGCATGTCGCTGTAACCCTTGATGATCATGACCAAGTTGTTGAAGTCATGGGCTACGCCGCCGGCCAGCCTCCCCACCGCTTCCAGGCGAGCGGCTCGCAGCATGCTCTCACGCGACTTTTTCAAGCTGTCGCGCATGTCTTTGAATGCCCGTCCGAGGTGAGCCACTTCGTCCCTTCCTCGAATTGGAACCTGGAAATCGAAGTCGCCCTTCTTTAACAGCCGGGTTCCGGCCACCAGTTGTTCGATCGGGCGCGTGATCTGCCGCGAGATCAGAAATGTTACGAACGCTCCGCCGAGCACCGCCACCGCGCCCAGCAGCGCGAGCATTCGATTCAACTCCCGCAGGAAACTCGTTGCCTGGTCAAACGACTGGAGGCAATAGAGGCGAACCGGGTGATCGCCCGGCAGCTCCACGAAGCTCGCCAGCCATCGCTCGCCGCGCGCCTGAAAGACTCGTTCCGCAGTCGAGGAGGCGGCATCGCGGGGCAGTGCCGATTCGAACTCCTGCCAGACGTCGGCGGGCAATGAACTGAGTAACACGCGTCCATCACGCTCAAAGGTGAAGGCTGATTTTCCGAAGTCGCCACTGCTGAGAATGGTTTCGCGGCGCATCTCCCTGCCCAGCGCCATACGGCCAAGCACGCGCTCTTCTTCTCCGGCGCCCGCCACAATGGGCACGAGACTTACGTCGTACAGATGCCCGCTGATGTACCACCAGTCCTCATCGCCGTTCGTGGCTTTCAATAGCGGGGTGACGCTGGCGGAGGTCACGTCTTCCGACTTGGCGTGCACAGCCAGCGCAGCCCCACTCGGATTTTCGAGGATCAGAAGATCGGCATGGCTGGCCGGAAGAATCCACTGCGAACCGTCTTGCACAGTGACCCGATCATTCGTGGACATCAGGGCCTTGACGCTCGGTTGGTGCGCGATAAACGATGCACTCTGCTGCACCTGTTCGCGACGGACACTCTCCACGTCAGCGTAAACGCGAGTCTGCGTCCGCAATGTAGAGGCCAGGTCAGCGCGTATTTCGGTGCGCATCCTTGCTTGCACCAACGCCAGGACCGCCGCGGTCAGAAAGAAGACGACTGCGACCATCGAGACCAGAAGCTTTGTCCGTAAGTGAGTGAAGTGATGCAGCACGCCTGCATGACAGACTATAGGTGGAAATGTTTAGCGGGCCAGACACTTTGGTAATCACCCACACGGTGTTGGCACCGCTGGTAACCTTGCCGTAACTCCTTCCGGGTAATGAAAATCTTTACAACGTCAATGACAAAGTTCCCCAAGGTTGTCGGCGCCCTCGTGTGCGCCATTGCCAGTTGCGCGCTGGCACAGGATGCGACGTCTCCCAGCCCCAACATCGCGCAGTTGAGCCAGCAATTGCAGCAGACCCGCGCGGAACTTAACGATTCCAAACGTCAAATCGAGGAACTTCGTCTGAGCCTGGAAGAATTGCGCCGACAGGTGCAGGCTGGTCACCCGACCGAGCCTGCCCCGGCGGCCGTCCCAGAGCCAACCGTTTCGGCGGCCGATCAGGACGTGGGCTTTTTGGCGGCGAAGATCAACGAAATGCATCAGGACAAAGTGGAGAGCGCCAGCAGATATCCGGTCAAGCTTTCCGGCCTGGTTCTCTTCAATTCCTACTGGAACAAGGGCATACTCGATATGCAGGACCTCCCCAGTCTCGCTTTGCCGAACTTCCCTGGCGCTCCGCCGCCCAGTGTTGGCGCTACTCTGCGGCAAACTACCCTGGGCATCGATGCTACCGGCCCGAAAATATTCGGAGCGAGAACTTCGGCGGGCGCTGAGATCGATTTCGCGGGCGGCAGTCCCACCACATCTTTCGGCGTGACCGCGGGGCTGCTTCGCCTCCGCACGGCCAAGGTCAATCTGGATTGGAACAATACCTCACTCGCGTTCGGACAGGACAATCTGTTCTTCTCTCCGCTTTCGCCGACCTCCTACGCCACGGTCCTGGAGCCCGCCATGTCGTGGTCCGGAAATCTTTGGGTCTGGACTCCCGCAATCGAGGTCACACATCGCTTCGATCTGAACGATGCGTCATCTCTGGTGCTGCAAGGCGGTGTTCTTGATCCGCTTACTGAAGAAGTTCCAGCCTTCCAGGGTCGAAATCCCACGGCCGGCGAAACGACCCGTGCGCCGGCAATCGCGGGGCGGATCGCATTCGATCGTTACAAAGCCGAGAAGTTCCCATTCACCATCGGCTTCGCCGGATACCGCGCGAACCAGCAATACCAGACGTTCCCAACAGTCGAGAGCTGGACTTTGAACTCTGACTTCAAGGCTGGTCTCGGAAAGCTCTTCGAAATCTCAGGCGAATGGTATACAGGACAAGCTGTGGGCGGCCTCGGCGGCGGGCTTTGGGCCAGCGTCGTCTACCCGGAGCCGGTTGGACCTCACACCGAATTACAGCCTCTCCGCTCGACCGGAGGATGGGTCCAGTTGAAATTCACTCCAACGGTACGCGTGGAAGTCAATGGCGCATTTGGTCAGGACGAAAACTACGGCAAAGATCTCCGCGTATTTCCGTTCTCCTTCGATGCCAACGGTTTTCCCGCCATGCAGAAGAATCGCACTGATCTTGTGAACTTCATTTATAAACCGAACTCGTTTCTTCTGTTCGCGCTCGAATACCGCCACCTTTTCACGCAAGTACCGAATAACGCGGGCGCAAAGGGTGATCAGCTGAATCTTGCCGCGGGGGTTCGTTTCTGATGCGAAGGGTGCCTGTGCTCGCGGCGATAGTCTTGAGTTGCGGCGCCCTCGCGGCGCAGGACCTGACGCTGCGCGGGAAGGTTACAGTCGTCCATCGCTCCAGCCACAAGTCGGGTAGCGCCGACGTCGTAGTCTGGGTGACTCCCACCCATCCGGTGGACTCCGCGATCACGGGACCTGCAGCACGCCTCGTCCAGAAAGACAAACGATTCTCACCGCATGTCATCGCTGTTCGTGTCGGAACCGAAATCGAGTTTCCAAATCAGGATCCTTTCTTTCACGACGTCTTCTCGATTTATCGAGGAAAACCTTTTGACCTGGGCCTGTATGAAAGCGGTACGGCGCGAAAAGTGAGATTCTCGCAGCCCGGCGTCTCTTACATCTTCTGCAATATTCATCCGGAAATGAGCGCGGCTGTCATCGCATTAACCACGCCTTATTTCGCGATGACGAACGCCGATGGACTCTTTCAAATCGGTCACGTTCCTCCAGGCCGCTACAAAGTGGAATTCTGGTATGAGTCTGCCTCTGAGGCTGAACTCGCTTCTCTCGCCCGCGATCTGGAGTTTGGGCCGGACACGCCGGTGCTCACCTTCACTTTGCACTCTTCTGATCCACCGCCGCGACATCTGGACAAATACGGGCAGGAATACGTTCAGGAAAAATCAAAAAGCTACTAAGACAAAAATCACAACCCCAAAGGACACGAAGGTTCACGAAGGTTTCTCCTGTTAAGGTTTTCCTTCGTGAACCTTAGTGTCCTTCGTGGTTTACGCTTTTCGGTCTTGATCCCAAACTCATCATCAAAACGACCCGGAAGCGCGCCCGTCCATCCCCAGCGTGTTGTAAGCCCATCAGGCCAGCAAGCGGATCGCACTCTCGACGCGTGACAACGCAGCAACTTCGCCTAACACCTCCAGCGTTTCGAACAACGGAGGCGCGTTCTTGCGCCCGCAGACCGCTACGCGAATGGGCTGAAACATCTGCCCGGTTTTCACTCCGAGCTCCTGAGCTGCAGCGCGCAGCGCGTGGTCCAAAGGATCGTGCTTGAACTCGACGTTCGCCAGCACAGCTTGCGCCTTCTGCAGAACTTTGAGAGCCATCGCCGCGTCTCCCTTTTGTGGAATGAGTTCGGCAGGAGCGTAGGGCGGGAGCTTCTCGACAAAGAAAAAATCCGCTGCGGTCAGCACATCGCTCAACAGCTTAATGCGCTCACGGATCAGCGGTGTAATCTGCGCCATCTTCTCAGGTGTAACGTTGAATCCCGCGCGGCGCACGATTGGAAGTAATTGCTGGCTGAGATCTTCGATCGCTAATCCCCGTATGAACTCCGCGTTCAACCACACGGCTTTCGGATCGAAAGTCTCCTCGGGCGTGGTGGCCGGTTCTTTGAAGTTCACGACGGCGTTCGCGCGGTTGATTCCTTCCAGCGAAAAGATCTCCGTCAATTCCTGACGGCTCATTTTCGTACGGTCATCTTTCGGCGACCAACCCAGCAGACACAAGAAATTAATGAAGGCTTCCGGCAGAAATCCCGCGTCGCGATAAGTTGTAACGCTGACCACCGGCCCATGGCGGCGCTTGGAAAGCTTGGTTCCATCGGGCGCGACCAGCAGGGGAAGGTGGGCAAATTGCGGCGGAGCGTATCCGCCGGCTTCGAAGATCAGTACGTGCTTAAACGTATTCGAAAGATGATCCTGGCCCCGAATGATGTGGCTGATGTGCAGATCGGCGTCATCGGCGCATGAAGCCAGGTGATACGTCGGCATGCCGTCGGAGCGCAGCAGCGCGAAATCTTCAATGTCTGCCCCGGCTTTCATTTGCTCGCCATAAACCGCATCTGTGAAACGCACGACCTGCCCCGCCTCGCGCGGCACACGGAAACGCAGGGCGAAGGGCTCTCCCGCGGCTGCGCGACGGTCACTTTCCTCGCGAGACAGTTCGCGCATCGCGGGATTGAATAGCCATGTTCCCTGGGCTCCTGACTTCTCGCTGTCTCCGGAGTGCGCCGGAGTGAAATCCCTGTAGGCGAGGCCCTTCTGGAAGATCGCCTCGGCCATCTTTCGGTGCAGGGCGCCGCGCTCCGACTGCTTGTACTCTTCGTCCCAGGCGAGGCCGAGCCACTTCAGGCCCTCAAAAATCGAGTTCACCGAGGCATCTGTGTTCCGCTCGACGTCGGTGTCATCGAGCCGCAGGATCATCGTTCCGCCATTCCGGCGGGCAAACAGCCAGTTGAATATGAAAGTTCGCGCGCTGCCCACATGGAGAAAGCCCGTGGGCGAGGGCGCAAAGCGCACTCGAAGATTTCCTTGTGAGGAAGAGCTCGGGGAGTCAGACATGATCGAACTTTCGATGGTACGGGGCGGAAAAAGACATCGTCAAGCTAGCTTCGCCGCCAAATGGTTTACCTGCAACCCTTTGACACCTAAAGAAATCGAAGGCGGACACTGTACTTAAATTCTGTTGAGTTCGGATGCACGGTTGTGAAACCATAGATCCACAGGTTTTCCCCCGAAAGCGAGCCGGCGACTCTGGCCAGCTGGTAAACGCCGACCCTATGAATAGTGTTGTCATCACAACGGCGGTCGTCCCCGGGTTCGTTTCCGTCCTGCTGTTCCTCGTCTTCACATATCTGCACGAGCAAAGCCGTCAACCCTACTTCCGCGCGTGGCAGCTGGCATGGGCTGCCTACTCGCTGCATTATGTGCTCGACACGTTTCCGTCCTCCTCAGTGGCGTTCTTTATCAGCCAGCTTTTTCTGGTAGCGATGGCGCTGTGCATTTTCGTTTCGACCCGGCTGATGCGTGGCCCTTCGCAATTCCGCTGGTACGATGCCGCCGTGGGCGCCGGCGGGGTGATTCTGGCCCTGCTCACATTGCACGGGCACATCATCTATGGGGTCTTTCGTCCGGACGTTCAACCCGCCATCCAGCTGGGTATCGGACTCGCCGCCATCCTGTTGTACTCCTCAGCCGTCTTCTATGTGAACGGCCACAAACGCGGATCACTGGCCTTCCAGGTGCTGGCCTTTGCGTTGGCTCTCTGGGGCGTGCTGATGGGAGTCGGACATATCCAGAATCCGCTGATGGAGATGTTCGGCAACGCCAGCCGGCTTTTCGGCCCGGTTCCGCAGATGCTGCTGGGCATTGCCATGGTCATGGTTTTATTCGAAAACCAGCGCAATGCGGTGCAGGAGAATACGCTCGCGCTGTCGACCATAGGAGCCGACCCGCGCCGTCTGTTATTTGCCGAGGACTTGGTACCGAACATGCAGGCCGCGCTGGAACGGCTGCGAACGGCCTTGCCCATCGACCGCGCCGCCATCGTGATCAGCGAGCGCTGGCGTGGCTTGCTGCCGTCGGTACAACAGAATTTTCCGTCCGGTTTTGTGGAAAGGCTCGAGACTACCGGCGCCGGCGATTACATCTCGGAACTGGCCTTCCGCCACAGCGGCATCTACACCGTCCATGACGTGGCGGAAATGACCGAGTCGCTTCCCGTGGGATCCCACGAGGCCTTTGCCGAATTCAAGCGCATCCTCGCCGAAGCCGGAGTCAAGCATCTCACCGCCGTCAACCTGCAGACTCGCGAGCACAATTTTGGCGTCATCCTTTTTCCCCACGCCGAACGTCGTGCTTTTGGTTCATCGGGTCCTCGCCTCATGGTCGGATTGGCGCTGCAGCTTGGCCTCACACTCGAGAACTACGTCCTCAGTCATGATGCCTACCGGCGCACGAAAGAATACGAACTTCTGACAGAGATCGGAAAGGCCATCAGCTCCCGTCTCGATCAGGACGAAATCCTTCGCACCATCCAGATCGAGCTGGGACAAATCTTCGACACCAGCCACTTCTACATCGCCTTCCAGGAGTCGGAGGAGATCCGCTTTGAACTGGAAGTTCGCGACAATCGCCAGCTTCCCAAGCGCACTCGGGAACTGCGCAACGCCTTCACCGAATACGTGATCCGGAGCGGCGAACCGTTGCTGATTCGCTCCGATCTGGAAGCTACGCGCCAGCGTCTGGGAATCAGTCACGTCCCCAAGCGGCCGGCAAAATGCCTGATCGCAGTGCCGATTTTTCTCGGGAACAGAGCGTCGGGAATCATGGTCGCCATGAATCCCGACCGCGAATTCGTTTTCGAGCAGCGGGACCTCGACGTGCTGGTCACCGCCGCCGGGCAAGTTTCCGTCGCGGTGGAGAATGCACGCCTTTTTGCAGACGAGCAGCGCCGCTCCCGCCAACTGGCATTCCTCAACAACATTTCCCGGACTGCCATCTCCAGCGACGATCCGGTTCACATGCTGACCGAGATCGCCAATGAGATTCAAAAGAATTTCAGCTTCGATCACATCGGAATCGGCCTGTTGGACAAGGGCACAAAAGAGGTCGAAATCAAAGCCGAAGCGGGCGCGACGGCTCACGCCATGGGCAAGTGCATTCCGCTAGGCACCGGCATTCTGGGCCGGGTCGCGCGCACGGGTGAGCGGGCACTCGTTCAAAATGCCCTCCCCGGGAATCTTTCGAGCATCCTTCCCGATGCGCGCGCCGTACTTTGCATCCCGATCACCTACGGGGAATCGCTGCTCGGCGTGCTCAATGTCGAAAGCCGCAACGAGAATGCGTTCTCGCCACAGGACGTATTGATCCTGAATACGTTGGCGGATTTGCTCGCCACCGCCCTGCACAACGCCTTCCACTTTCAGAAGCTGCAGCAGCAGTCCATTACTGACGGCCTCACCGGAATCAAGACGCGCCGCTTTGTGTGGGAAGCGCTCTCCGCGGAATGGAAGCGCGCCTCGCGCTCAGGACGGCCATTCTCGGTGGTTCTCATCGACCTCGACAAGTTCAAAGAAGTGAACGATACCCTGGGTCACTTCGAAGGCGACCTGGTGCTGGCACGCGTGGGACGCTTGCTCGAACAGAAATCGCGCCAGTCCAACGTAGTCGCTCGCTATGGCGGCGACGAGTTCATGGTGCTCATGCCCGAAACCGGGCCCGAACAGGCGCAGGTGCTGGCCGAGCGCCTACGCCAGTGGCTGGCTAGTGATCCCATGTTGGCCGAACATCACATCACGGGCAGCTTCGGCGTGGCCAGTTTCCCCATGCACGGCTTTTCCGTCGAAGACATCATCCGCGTCGCCGACGCCGGCATGTATGTTTCCAAGCGCTCTGGCGGCAATCTGGTCTCGACCGCGCAGGAGTTCGTCGAAGGCGAGGAGTTCGCCCGCCAGCGCCAGCAGATTTCGGCTTACATCGAAGGCTTCTTGCAGCGCGAACGCACCGGGCCGGAGCAACTTGAAGAACTGACCTCCACGCTCTACAAACTGTGCGGCGGGGACCATGATTGCAAGGTCCAGTTGCTCAGGGAAGCCATCGAGTCACTGAGCCGCGCCGCTGAGTCCCGCGAAGTAGCTACCGCGGGGCATGGTGACATGGTAGCTCGCTACAGCGAAGTCATTGCCCGCGCCTTGGGATTGTCCTCCGAGGAAACTGCCGATCTTGTCTTCGCCGCACGTGTTCACGACGTAGGGAAGATTTTCGTGTCGGAGCAAGTCCTCAACAAACCCGGACCGCTCAATGACGAAGAATTCTTTCAGGTCAAGATGCATCCTCACATCGGGGCGGAAATTGTAGGAAAGCTCCCACACTCCGACATGATGCGAGAGGCGATCGAGCACCATCATCAGCGCTTCGATGGCTCCGGATATCCGGATGGACTTCGCGGCGAACAAATTCCGCTCTGGGCGCGCATCATTGGCCTTGCCGACGCTTATGCCAACATGGTCACCGAACAGTCATTCTCCTCCGCTCGCACGCCCGATCAGGCCCTCGACGAACTCTCCAAAATGAGCGGCACCCGCTTCGATGGCATGCTCGTGCGCTTGCTGATTCGCGGGCTGAAAGCTGAGCGCACTTCCTCAAGCCCGGGCGTTTGAGCACAGCGTCAGATGGTGCCGCTCCGAGGAAAAAATGGCCGAACAGCTCCCTACATTCTTGTCATTCCGAAACGGCGTTAGCCGTTGTTGAGGAATCTGCTGTCGCCTGCAGTGCCATGGCGCCGGCCACGAGCAGATTCCACCCTTCGGTCGGAATGACAAACGCAGTCATGGCAGTAGACCCATGGCAGTAGACCCACTAGTTCCCATCGTGCCCGATGCGGTAGCCTAGTCGGTCATGTCAATCCTTCTATCCCTCTCCGGTAAAGTGGCTCTGATCTCCGGTGGTTCCCGCGGCATCGGCGCCGCCACCGTCCGCATGTTCGCGGCCGCCGACGCCAAGGTCGCCTTCAGCTACCGCAGCACCCGCTCTCAGGCCGAAGCCTTGGCGAAAGAGTGCGGTCCCAACGTCTTTCCGATCGCCTCCGACTTAAACAATCCTGAGGCCGCTCGTTCCCTTGTAGCGAAAACCGTCGAGCGTTTCGGACGCCTCGACATCCTCATCGCTAATCACGGCGTCTGGCCGGTTGAGGACGTTCCCATCGAGCGGATGTCGGACGAACAATGGCGCTCCACAATGTCGATAAACCTCGACGGTGTCTTCGGCTTGGTGAAGCACGCGGTCGCACAGATGAAGGCCCAGCCGCGCACAAGCGGCCCCGCCGGACACATCGTCCTGATCAGCTCGACAAGCGGCCAGCGGGGAGAGGCCTATCATTGTGACTATTCCGCCACCAAGGGCGCGCTCATCAGCATGACAAAGGGCCTATCCACGGAGCTGGCATCGGCAGGAATTTACGTCAACAGCGTTGCACCCGGCTGGGTCGACACCGAAATGAGCGCCGAAGCTCTGGAAGATCCGAAAAGCGGCGAGGAAATCCTGCGCACGATTCCCCTGGGACGCGTGGGCAAACCCGAAGAGATTGCCGCCCCGGTGCTCTTCCTGTGTACCCAATACGCCAGTTTCATCACGGGGGAAGTTTTCAACGTAAACGGAGGAGCGGTCCTGGCGGGTTAGCTTTGCGCATGCGATTGCGAGACGCGTGTGGGTGCCCGACCCTCGTCGCGCTTCATACGACAGGGGTGGGGTTTTTGACTTCCTGTACGCTGCCGATCACTCGTCAGACCCGCCCTGCAGGTTTCGCGAAAATGTCGTCCCGTCTTATCGATGCCATCCGCGAGATCGGATCCAGCACAGAAAATTAGCCGCATCCAGCTTGCTTTCCCCAGTGTTCCTGCATCCAAGGGTTGAGAGGAGTATCGATAGTCCGCAGCCGAAAATCCACAGAAAACGCTACAATTCTGATTGCGTGATCCATCCCTAAACGGAATGAAACTGTTCTTCACGATTCTGGTGTTGGTGTGCTCGGCCTGCTCGCAGAGCGCAGCACAGACGCAGAATGCTGCCACTCCTGCTCCCGGGCCGAAGGACGCAGCGAAGGCCTCGCCCTCCCCTGCGATCGCGCTCGATAAAGAAGCTGTGCAGAATTCCGACAAAGCCAAAGCCATCATCGAACAAGGCATTCAGGCGCTGGGTGGGGAAATCTATCTCACCATCCGCGACCGCGAGCAGCAAGGACGCGGTTACGGCTTTCATCATGGCAATCCCACGGGAGGCGGCGGACCGTTCTGGAGTTTCAGCGAGTTTCCCGACAAAGAGCGAGTCGAATTCACGAAAGAGCGCGACATCGCTCAGGTGTTCGTGGGCGACAAAGGTTACGAGATCACGTTCAAAGGTCCGCATCCGGTCGAGCAGAAAGATCTCGATGACTATCTTCGCCGCCGCCACTACTCACTGGACCGCGTCCTTCGCACTTGGATAAACGATCCTGGCGTGGTCATGCTTTTCGAAGGCAACGCCATCGCGGCGCAGCATTCGGCCTATCAGGTAACTCTCGTCAATGCGCAGAACGAGAGCGTGACTCTCTATTTTGATACCGACTCGCACCTTCCTATCAAGAAGTCTTTCGAATGGCGCGACCCGGTCGACAAGCAAAAAAATCTGGAAGAGGAGGTCTACGACAACTATCGGCCGGTATCCGGCATCATGGCTCCCCACAACGTCACCCGTTATTTCAACGGCGACATGTCCAACCAGCGCTATCTGACTTCCGTGACCATCAATCAGGGTCTTGACCCCGCCATGTTTGACCCCAACTCCGGCTACAACCCCAATAAACAGGTGAAATCGAATAAGTCAAAGAAGTAATCTCCCCAGGCTATCTTTGCATTTGTCATTCCGACCGTACGGAGGAATCTGCTCGTGGCGGACACCGTGACGCTGCAAAGCGACAGCGCATTCCTCTACGGCTGCGAGTTTCGGAATGACAAGAAAGTGGAGATTTTAATTTATGTATTTATTTTCAATAAGTTACGTCGATCCGTCCTCGGGATCCGAACCCAGCAAAGGTTTACCCTTGCGCGATGAACTGTGGCTGTTTTACCACAGACAGTTTTCTGAACTTGGCCTTAGTCTGTTACCTTACTCAGCCATCTTAATACTCCTTGATGTACGAGCGGACAATTCGCGCGGCTGCGGCTTGCAGCGGCATAGGTTTGCACAGCGGCGCACCGGTTTCGATGCGCATTCTGCCCGCTTCGTCGGGGACGGGCATCGTATTCCGCCGGGCCGACCTTGACGGCTTCGAGATCGAGGCCGACAGCCGCAATGTAGCCCGCGTCAGTTACGCTACGAGTCTCATGAAGAAGGGCGTGCTGATCTCGACTACTGAGCACGTGCTCTCCGCATTTATTGGCCTCGGCATCGACAACGCTATCGTCGAGCTCGACAACCTTGAACTTCCCATCCTCGATGGCAGCGCTCAGCCTTTCGTCGACATGATCCGCAAAGTTGGCATTCGCAAACAGCGGCGGCCTCGCAAATATCTCAAGATGCGCCGCGAAGTCGAGATGCGCGAGGGTAACAAGTTCATCGCCGTATACCCTGCTGACTCGTACTCCGTTTCCTACTCCATCAACTTCCCGCATCCTCTGATCGGAAAAGAAACCTTCCAGGTGGAACTCACCAATGGAAGCTATCTGAAACACATCGCGGCGGCGCGCACCTTCGGCTCGCGCGAAGACGAGCAGGCCATGCGCAACATGGGACTGATCCGCGGCGCGTCGCGCGAAAATTGCATTGTGCTTACTCGCGATGGAATCGAAAACGGACCCCTGCGTTTTTCTGACGAATTCGTCCGTCACAAGGTCCTTGACCTGGTGGGTGATCTGGCGCTCCTGGGGAAGCAGCTCCTGGGGAAGGTGGTCGCTGACCGCGCAGGTCACGCTATGCATACCGCGCTGGTTTCGCGCATCTTGCGCGACAAGAGCTTGTGGGACGAAGTCACGGTTCCGGAAGAACCTGAAGAGCACGAAACTCATCGGCGGTCAGAAGCCGCTGCGGGATCCTCTCTTTAATATTCCATCTTCGATACTTTTCGTATTAGTCCGCTGCTTCGCAGGGAGCCTCGCTGGGGTCGTTCTGATCGTTGGGCTGCTGTTGCAGTAGTTTATGCAGTTCGGCCCGGGTCTGTTCGATCATGGCCGCCGCGAATTTCTTGGCCGAGTCCTGCCGTTCTTTCGACAACTCCTGGACGCGCATATGCAGTAGAGGAATGTCCTGTTCAAACCAGCGCAGCGTCTTTTGTACCTTGGCGATGCGGAATTCATTTGTCAGCATCCGATTCTCCCCCAGTTCATCAGCTTTGCGGATGAAGCCAAAACGCACAAGTCCCAAAGAAGGTTCTCCCGGTATGGTGTTCTGGAATTAGAAAGGATTACTGCAAGGAGCCGGACTCGGCAATCCGGTCTTTGGATCCCGGAAACTCGGCTTCCATACGCTCGTCAAGCCAAGCTTCCAGCTGCGCTTGCGCCATCTTGGGCATGCCGTGAAAGCGCAGCCCAGCAAGGCCTTTCATATCAGCCCAAGCAACTTCGGCTTCGACCTCGATGTGGATGCTGCTTTCAGGTAACGAGAACTGCACCTGCGGAGTCGCGCCTTTCGGCAGAGCCTCGCGCAACAGCAGGGCGATGCCGCCCTCGCTGATGTTGGTGCTGTTCGCAGTCAGAGTCTTGCCCTCGAGAACCACTTTGACTTGCATTTTCACTGGCTGCCGGAAGTAGCGCCGACGCTCTTTCAGCATGAAGTTCAGCGCGGCGTGAAAGCAGCGGGAAGCATTCAAGGTGCTGATAGGTTTTTGCAAGACGAAATTCGCACCCATACCAAACGCTTCCTGCGTGGTCGTACGCTTACCGTTCAAAATGGCGAACGCAACGGAGTTCTTGTTACTGGGAGTATTCCTCAAGCCCTGCAGCAAGGCCAGTCCGCCCGTGAGATCGTCGCAGTCGACAACGACGGCATCGAACTTGTCGGAGATCAGGATGTCGGATCCCGCCCTCGCGTCGTGGCAGACCTCCACATCAATCGACAGTTTTTCAAGCGTGGGCCGGATGACACGCACCAACTCCGGGTCCTGGCTCAGCAGGAGTGACTCCAACGTCATGCTTGTGATTCTAGGAGGAGACCAGAGAAGTGGGATAGTGACCAAGGTGATGGGTCCTCGGTGGGCGGACTTTGCATGTCGCTCAAAACACTGACACTGCAAACTCCGCAGATTGTGCGGGGCGTTCCTCCGGGAGTACAAATGATTTCCACACTCGTATGCCGCATCTTGTCTATCTTTCGCTGGGATCGAACATCGGAGATCGCGAGGCTCACTTGCGAGAGGCGATCCGGCGATTGGAATCGACTGGAAAGCTGCGATCCCTTTCATCGATCTATGAAACCGAGCCCGTCGAGTTCACCGATCAACCGCAATTCCTGAATTGTGCGGTTGCCCTGGAGACCTCATCAACGCCCGAGCAACTCATGCTGCAGTTGCTTACGATTGAAAAAGCAATGGGCCGCCAACGAATCCAGAAGAAAGGCCCGCGGACGATCGATCTCGACATCCTGTTATTCGAAGACGAAGTAATCGCCACACCCGTTTTGACGATCCCCCATCCGGCGATGCAATACCGCCGCTTCGTGCTGGAACCGCTCGCGGAGGTCGCACCTGACGCAATGCATCCCGTGCTGAGGAAGACGGTTCGGGAACTACTCGAGGAACTACCGTCGGGACAATCCGTTCGCCGGATGGAGCCGAAGGCCAACGACTAACGACGAACGACCAGAGACGGTCTCACGGCAGAATGATCCGGCTCCCGGCTTCCTGCGGCGTAACCACCGTCGATTCCTTCTCGGGGAATTGCGCAAACAGAAATTCGACAAAGGCCCGTGACTTAGGACGCCCTGATGTCCTTCCCTGCGCCAACCGAATCAGAAACACCAGCGCCTTCAGTATCTCGGAATCGCGCAGACTCGAGTAGCCCATGTGCTTCTGCTCGGCCTCATGGTACTCCTTGACCATGTTCTCGACCTCAACGACCACACGCCGCTGTGAATCGCTGGTCAGTGGCGGTGCGTAGTGGAGGCCGGAGTTCACCCGCCGTTCGTAGCTCTTCCCCAGCATGGAGAGGGCGGCAATCAGATCCTGGTCGTGCAGGCTCCGGTCGGACCGAGCGGATTTTGCCAGCGCATAGGTCAATCCCATCAGCAGGTGTTCCTTCTCGTACATGAACTGGTCCGAGACTTCGATCTGCAGGAACAATCCCGCAGGATCGATCTGCTCCGCCGCGCGCGGCTTCTCGTGCTCGCGGGCCTGCTGCAAGTACGGGCAGTCGCTCGGGCAATCGAGCGTCACCTCGCGCTGCTCGCCGCAACATTGCGGGCAAATGCGCCCGTGCACCGCGGGGCAAAACCGCTTTTCTTTACGGATCTCACAGAGAACGCAGCTCAAGACGGCTCCTGCACTCATTATTGCATTGGCATCGAATTGGCCGCCAATTTCAGATTTCAGATTGTAGAGTGCCGATTGAACTCGCTATTTACACCCCGAGTCCAATCTGTAATCTGAAATCTTCAATCTGAAATCGTGGTCCCGATGGGCATGTTAGGCCCGTTTCCGCACCCCTAGCGGTGCCAAACCCTGTAAAGACGGGCTTGTGCACGTTCCCAAATGGTAAAACCCCCGTAAAATATGTGTTTTTCCACAGCCCCATGGGTATAAGATAAGCCCCGCATTCGAATTAAAACGATTTTTAAGGAGGCAGTATGGCTTCAGGTCTGACCAAAACACAATTGATTCGGCAACTCGCCGAGAAGACTGAACTTCCCAACAAAACCGCGGCGGCGTTCCTCGAGCACCTCGCCGACACAGCTATTAAAGAAACCAAGAAGAACGGAATTTTCGTAGTTCCCGGACTCGGCCGCCTGGTGAAAGCGCACCGCAAAGCCCGCACCGGACGGAATCCCCAGACCGGCGAGCCCATCCAGATCAAAGCGAAGACCGTCGTGAAGTTCCGCGTCGCCAAAGCGGCGAAAGACGCGATCGCCCCCAAGAAGTAGTTCTATCTCTTTTCAATTGAAGGCCGGCCCACAAGCCGGCCTTTGATTTCGAGATCCACGTAGGGACAGCCGCCTCGGCTGTCCACCCCGAGCGCAGTCGAGGGGGAAGCGAGCCGCCTAACCTCGGAACGTCGTGCTCCCCCGTGCGACACTACTCCCATGCTCAACTGGATCGTCATCGGAATCGGCGACATCACCATCCGCCGCGTAATCCCCGCGATTCAAGCCGAACCGAGGAGCCGACTGTACGGCGTAGTCACTCGCAATCCCGCGAAGGCCGCCCACTTCGGCGCGAAAGCCTGGACGTTACTCGAGGAAGCCCTCGCTGATCCCGCAGTGCAGGCTGTGTACGTCGGAACGCCGGTATTCCTCCACGCTCCCCAGACAATTCAAGCCCTGCGCGCCGGAAAGCACGTCCTCTGCGAGAAGCCGATGGCGATGAACGAAGCCGAAGCCCGCACCATGGTCAGCGCGGCCGAGAAGACCAGCAAGCTCTTCGGCGTGGCTTATTACCGCCGCTTCTATCCCAAAATCCAACGCGCGAAACAACTGCTGGAAGCCGGCGCAATTGGCAAACCGGTGTTTGCCCAATTGACCAATCACATGTGGTTTGATGGAACTGGCGAACGTAGCTGGCTTTTTGATCCTGCGAAGTCCGCCGGCGGGCCGCTGTTCGACATCGCCTCTCACCGCATCGACGTGCTGAATTTCCTTTTCGGCAAGCCCGTGCGGGTCGCGGGTCAACTCTCAAACGTCGTGCATCACTATGCGGTCGAAGACAACGCGACGGTCATGATCGAGTATGAAAGCGGAGTTCGCGGAATCGTGGACGTTCGCTGGCATTCGAAGATCAGTCGCGACGAATGCAGAATCCGCGGCACCGAAGGCGAGATGGAAATGTCGCCGCTCAACGGGCCCGATCTGAGCTACCCGAGCGGTCGGGAGAGCCTGCCCGCGCACCAGAACCTGCACCAGCCTCTGATTGAGAACTTCGTCGACGCAGTCGAGGGCAAAGAGCCGCTGTTGGCGAGTGGCGCTACAGCCTACCTGACAGACTGGATCACCGAGCAAGCCCGCCACGTGCGGTAGGCGACGCCGTTCTCCGCGCTCTCCGCGGAAGTTCTCAGCGTTCTCTGCGGTTCAAAGCTGTTGTTTCTCGACCCGCGGGCGAAGTCCCCACCTTCGTTTGCGGTAAGATCAAAGATTATGACAACGCCTGCAGGCGCGCCCGAGCCGGGCGCGAACCCCGCTCCGGAGTCGCGCCCCTCTAACTTTCTCCGCGACCGGATCGCCGAAGACCTGAAAACCAACAAGTACAACGGACGTGTGCAAACCCGTTTTCCTCCCGAGCCCAATGGATATCTTCACATCGGCCACGCCAAGGCGATCTGCATCGACTTCGGCCTCGCCGACGAGTTCGGCGGTCACACCAACCTTCGCTTCGACGACACCAATCCCGAGAAGGAAGACGTAGAGTACGTGGAGTCGATTAAGGAAGACATCCAGTGGCTCGGCTTTCACTGGGACGGGCTTTTCTACGCGTCGGATTATTTTGGCCAACTCTATGAGTGGGCAGTCAAACTGATTAAAGAAGGCAAAGCGTACGTCGACGACCTCACGGCAGATGAGATCCGGAAGCATCGCGGCACACTGACGGAACCGGGCAAAGACAGTCCCTATCGAAATCGCTCGATTGAAGAAAATCTCAATCTGTTCGAGCGCATGCGCGCCGGTGAATTCCCCGACGGTTCTCGCGTTTTGCGCGCCAAGATCGACATGGCATCACCGAACTTCAACATGCGGGATCCGGTGATGTACCGCATCCTGCACGCCGAGCATCACCGCACCGGAAACAAGTGGCCTATCTATCCGATGTACGATTTCGCGCACGGACAGTCCGACTCACTCGAGAAAGTCACGTACTCGATGTGCTCGCTCGAGTTCGCCGACCACCAGCCACTCTACCAGTGGTTCATCGAGCAACTGGGAATCTTCCCTTCGCAGCAGATCGAATTCGACCGCCTCAGCCTGACGTACACACTGATGAGCAAGCGCAAGCTACGCCAGCTCGTCGAACAAGGCACGGTCCGCGGATGGGACGATCCCCGCATGCCTACGCTCTCAGGCCTGCGTCGCCGCGGCTACACTCCGGAGGCAATCCGCCATTTCGTCACGGCGGCGGGCGTATCGCGCACCAACGGCATCGTCGAGCTCGCGATGCTCGAACACTTTCTGCGTGAGGACCTGAACAAGCGCTCGCCACGCGTCATGGCGGTACTGCATCCACTGAAGGTGGTCATCGACAACTACCCCGAAGGCCGGGTCGAGGAGATGGACGCGACCAACAATCCGGAAGACGAGAGCGCAGGAACGCGCAAAGTCCCCTTCTCGCGAGAACTCTACATCGAGCAGGACGACTTTCGGGAAGTTCCTCCGCCGAAATACTTCCGACTCACTCCGGGACGCGAAGTGCGGCTGCGCTATGGCTATTTCATTACCGCGAAGAGCGCCGTCAAGAACGACAAGGGCGAAGTGGTCGAAGTTCATTGCACCTACGATCCCGCGACACGCGGTGGCAACGCTCCCGATGGACGCAAGGTGAAGTCGACCATCCACTGGGTCTCAGCGAACCATGCGGTTGATGCCGAGGTGCGCGTGTACGAAAATCTGTTCACCAAAGAGAACCTTGGCGATCTAGAAGAGGGAAAAGACCCGCTTGATTATCTGAACCCGAACTCCCTCGAAGTGATCCCGCACGCCAAACTCGAACCCTCGCTGGCGACTGCAACGCCAGGCAGCCGCTACCAATTCGAACGCCTCGGCTATTTCTGTTCCGATCTCGAGTCGAAGCCGGGGAAACCGGTGTTCAATCGAACCGTAGCGCTGAAAGATACGTGGGCCAAGGTGGAGAAGAAACAAGGCGGGAAAGGCTAGCATCAGAGGTTCCGATGGAATGGAATCTACATTACCCGCGCTGGATGATTGATGACGGTTCTCCTGACCGCCGCCAAGACGAAACGTTCAATTGGACCGCTGTGGAGTTTTGGAATGAAGCGCCCTTCGCTTCCACGAGTGAAAGGGAAAAATCAGCGGAGCCAGTGGGCGATTACGAATATCGCGTAGTCGGCAATGCGCCGCCCGAGCTGTTGATGGCTTCAATCTTTCCGTCGCGCACGATGACCGTCCGATGCGGCTTGGCTGGCGCGCCTCTGGCGTCGATGACGGTGACGTCATGAATGATCAAGGTAGAAGACGTTGTCGATTGTGCAAGACACGCGGCGGCGATCAGCAGCACGCAGAGCAGGGCGCGTTTCATAGGTAGGAAATCTTAGGGATCGACTGCGCATCCGTCAAAGCCGGCATCTTCTCAAATGCCGGAAAACGCGATAAAGTTCCTCCCACTTCCCCGGGACATAAATCACAAACAGGAGAAATCCATGGCACGCAGAGCTTTCCTCACCCGGATGGCGCAGCTCGCGGCACTACCTTTCCTAACCGCAAGCAGCGCTTTGCAAGGACAATCTAGGAAGCAACTCAAGATTCTGATGAAGAGCGCGTGGGGTTCCGACGATCCCACCAAAGCCGCGTTCCCCTTCTCACACGGACTCGCTTTGTCTGAAGCTGGGCATGAAGTTCAGATCTACCTCCTCGGCGAGGCCGTTGTACTGATGCGCAAAGTCGTGGCCGAGGCCGTCATGCCGGTCGGCTGGCCAGCTGTCGGAGAGTTCCTGAGTAAGCTGAAGGCCAAAGGCGTTCAGATCTACGCCTGCGGCGCCTGCTCGCGCGCACGCGGCGTCACTGAAGCGGACCTTACCAACTACGGAGCTAAGTTCGGCAGTCCGCCCGTCTTCGTCTCACTGATCGAGTGGGCGGATCACATCATTACCGAGTAGGTCGGAGCCCCAAATTCTTAAACCACGAAGGACACGAAGTTACGCGAAGGAAATCCTCTGGGCAAAACTACAGTCCTCACTTTTTATCAGCGCCTGCCAATCACTGCTGCAAAACGGCAGGGGAGGGACTCTGAGTCACAGCGGCTGTTGTGGCTGCGAACTAGTGGTCGGTCGCATAGATTTCGTTAGTAGGTTCGAGCAGTTGGGTTGTTGGCAGAAGGTGAACCGTGTCGTCAGATAGCCTTCTCCGCGCACTCGGCGGGGGTTCTCGGCGGCCTCTGCGTTTTGGGATTTCGGCCAGACTGAGAAAAGCAGAGTCTTAGATCGCGGAGGTCGCTGAGCAGGTCCGCCGAGAGCGCTGAGAAGAGCCAGATGCCTTTACCGCGGTGGAGCTTGTTGAACTTAGCCGCGTTTCCACCATTAACGCTTTCTGCACGACAGTCCACTAGCCGTGTACGTGCGGACTCTGCCCGGGATTGTGGCGCGGAGCGGCCGGTTCTTTTACGACCTTCACATCAAAGTTGACAGGCAAAGTCTTCGGCGGAAAGCACTGCGCGTTATCGCAAGCCTGATACCGAAGCACGCCGCGCATCGCGTACTTTCCCGGTACCACTGACGCCAGCGGATGCACCATCAGGTTGATGGTGAAATCACCGCTATAGACGTTCAGCTTCGTGTCGGGGGAAAAAGGAAAGCTCACATCCACGCCATCGGGATATTCGATCTTCCCCAGCACGATGTCGGTCGGCGGATCCATCTTCAGCGCCGTGGGAATCAGGAACTCATCTTTGGGCGTGTTGGAGTTGATGTGAAAGCCGTGGGCTACACGGAAATTCAGGGTGATCTTCGACTGCTTCGCGCGTTGCGCGGTGACCGGCCCTACCGGCGCCATCGAAACTGAAGGCGCTTTCCCGGATTGTCCCCACCCACTGGCTAGCAGAAAAAATAAACCGACGATCTTCGAAACGCGGTTCGGCGAAATCATCCGTGAGACTCCGGCAAGCCCTATCCAAATACTAGTCGCGCCAGGGTTCGCTTTCTATTGTCAATTCTGGGGCTTCGACGCCGGGAACGTGCGTGCAGAACTCCGGCTGTGCATAAGTTCTTACCCCGCCCAAACGCTAACGGCTCAAGCAAGAGAAGCCAAGATTACTTGGGGCCAATGAGGGCACTGACGGTTGCCGGATTCCCAGCCTGCGTATTCAGCGCTTTCTTTATGGCATCCTCGATCTCCCTCCTGCCCTCGAGGCCCATGATCTTGTCCACGATCTTGCCGTCTCGGCCCACGAAAAAACTTTCCGGCAGGTACGACACTCCGCCGTAAGCGTCGCCCACAGCTTCCTTCCCAAGCGCTACGGGATAGTTCATGCCCATGTTCTTGGCGAACCTGGCAATCTCATCCTTGCCGGAATCATCCATCGCAACGCCGACAATCTGCAGGCCCTGCGCTCCATACTGGTTCTGCATCTCGACCAGCCAGGGAGTCTCGATCTTGCACGGCCCGCACCAGGTTGCCCAGAAGTTCACCACAACGGCTTTCCCACGTAGTGACGACAGACTCACGCTCTTGCCGTCCAGGGTCTCGAGCGTGAAATCGGGAGCCGGCGTTCCGTAGCCGAGCACGCCGGGGAGATGTTCTGTCCCCGAGCGCCGCGCCATGTGGAACCCGAAGTAAAGCATTCCCGCCGCTACCAGCGCGACCACGACCAGTGCGATTGGATTGCGGCGCCTGGGAAGAGTCACCGGTTCGACGGGAGCAAGCGCAGAGGGTTCCGGATTGTAATTGGTCTGAAGCGCCACCAACGGCGCCCCGCACAACTCGCAAGTGGGAGTTACGGGAGCGGCTTCAGCCCTCGATGCGCCGGCGTCCTCGAGCGATGCCCCACACTTCGGACACCATTGCGTACTCTCACCTGGCCTCTCGTTCGATTCGTCACCCATCGGCATAGATCTAAGACCTCACAATGCAAAGCGATTCAAAAACGACAGCCAGCTAGAAATCAGCGTGAACCGGCCGATCACTAACAAGATTCCCAGAGCAATCAGCAACCCGCCGGATGCCACTTCCAGCGCGTGCATATGCGAACGGAAGCGGCTATAAAACTTCAGGAAGCGTTCCATCAGGAGCGAGGTCATCAGGAACGGCACTGCCAGCCCCAACGAATAGACGCCGAGCAAAAGAATCCCCTTCACGAGCGTGTCCTGCTCGCTCGCCAGAGTAAGGATTGCAGTCAGAATCGGCCCCAGGCACGGCGTCCAGCCGAAGGCAAACGCGAATCCGATCACGAATGCCCCGATCGGCGTGCTGCTGCCTTTCACGCTGTGCAACCTCGCATCGGTATACAGCGCCTTGATCTTAAAAATGCCGGTCAGATGGAGCCCGAAAATAATGATGATCACCCCGGCGACACGGGCCAGCGTGTGTTTGTACGCTCCAAGGACCTGGCCGAGCTCGGTTGCGGCTGCTCCCAGGGCAATGAAAACGATGCTGAAGCCCAGGATGAATCCGACCGAATTCACCATCACCCGCCGCATCAGCTGGGCCTGAGGAGACTTCAGTTCCTCCACTCCCGCACCCGATACCAGCGAAACGTATCCCGGCACAAGTGGTAGCACGCACGGGGACAGAAACGAGATCAGGCCGGCGATAAAAGCTCCGGGAATGGTGGCATTGGTCATCGCTTTTATTGTACCTGCTTGGCAGCGTTCACCTGAATAAGACGCGCTCGAAGACGTTTAGTTGCAGAAGGAACTAGAACCAGTCTCATAAACATTCTGGAGGGCTGGAAATGATGCATGCTGAAGTGACCTGTGGGACTCCACCTGCACGATACCGGGACGTTGGGAGTTGATCGGCTATCCTCGCCGGTCGCGCAGGAACGCGACAACGCCTGTGTCGCTGTGAGGATTGTGAGGAAGCCTTTGCTTTTTGCTCTCAGTGTTGTGCTCGCGCTTGGCGGTATGACCGCGCAGAAGCCTGTATGGCAGCCATCGCCCGAACATACGCAACTGCCGATATGGCCGGGAGCTGTGCCTGATGCGCCGCCTGTCAATGGGCAGGAGAGACTTACCACGGACAACAATCCGCTCATCGCGGGACGGCCGTGGTCATATGTGAGCAATGTGTCCAGGCCGACGATGACGGTTTATTCACCAGAGGGGAAGAACACCGGTGCGGCAGTAGTTGTATTTCCCGGCGGCGGCTACAAAATCCTGGCCATCGACCTCGAAGGCACGGAGGTATGCGATTGGCTCACATCACGAGGCATTACCTGCGTGTTGTTGAAGTACCGCGTGCCGGGTGAGCCGGGGTATCCGAAACCCGCGCCGTATCCGAAATCAGGGCCGTATCCGGAATCACCGATGGCGTTGGAAGATGCGCAGAGGACGGTCGGGCTGGTGCGCTTTCACGCGACGGAGTGGCATATTGATCCGCACAAGATAGGTGTGCTTGGGTTTTCGGCAGGCGGTCATCTGGTGGCAGCGATGAGCACGCATTTTGCGAAGCGTTTGTATCCGGCTGTCGATGCCGCCGACAAAGAGAGCTGCCGCCCCGATTTTGCAGTGGCTGTTTATCCGGGCCATCTGTCGCTGTCCGCGGCGAAGTGGGATGCAAAGCAAGGCACCAAAAAGTTTGTGATTCACTTTCCCGCGACTGCCGATAAAGATTTGGGGTTGAATCCTGATCTTCCTGTCACCCACCAGACTCCGCCTACGTTCTTGCTGCAGGCAGAAGACGACCACGTGGACAATGTAAACGACGCGCTGGCTTACTGCTTTGCGCTGAAGAACGCTCGCGTTCCGGTGGAGATGCATCTGTATGCCCAGGGCGGGCATGCATTTGGACTGCGGCGCACGAAGCTCCCGATAACCGGATGGCCTCGGTTGGTGGAGACATGGCTGGGGACGATCGGGATGATTTCCGAATAGGTGCTCTGGGATTGCATAGGATGAGCGGCCTGGAAGTTAGAGACAAGGAGTCAGGGCTCATGGATGCTGCTTCTTACGCGGCTCACGAGGAGTCAAGATTCAGCCTCGGGAATACCACCGATCCTGATCCCTAGCCCCTGATCTCTTAATTACCGAGGTCTCGGCTTCACCGGCTTTTCCAGTGCCGGCTCCTGCTTCGTCGCTGGTGTTTCTGGCGCCAGGGTGGGAATCTGATCGGGCGACTCCGCGATCCTCCGCAGAACCTCCGTCGGCACCGTCGCCAGCAACACGGCCCGGCTGTCCTCCTGCTTCACCTGCAGGCTGTCGAACAAGGCCTTCACGTCTGCATCTGTTCCCGGCGATCCGACCGACACTTCGGCGCTATGAAACAAGGCCAAGAACACATTTGCCTTGTCGGCAATGACACGCGCGTCTTCCTCGCTGCCCGCCCACGCTTCCGCCCGGACGTGTATCGCCCCGGCGCGAAACGGCAGATGCAACGGATTAAAGCTCGCAGAGATCACCACATCCGCGGGATGGGGCAGGAAGTTCGATGCTCCACCGAATTCCGGAGAAGCAGGGTCGAGGTGCGCCACCAGCCAGACCGGGCTGGCCAGTTGCACGCGCTTGTAATAGCGTCGCAGCAGGGCCGGCCCTCCAAAAGGGGACGCCAACCTCCGCGAGCGGTCGACTATTCCCCGAATCACCGCCGGGTCGTCATGGTTCGATGCGGCAAACGCATCCACTCCCAGGGCCGCGATTCTGAACGTCCGCCCGTAGATCGGGATCGTAAAAATGCTGACGGAGTTATAACTCTCGACCGAGGTCGCCATCCGCTTAAAGTACGCAGCGCAGCGATCGGTATCGAATCGGCCGATGAAGACCTCTGAGAAGCGGGGTTCCGGCGCCTTCCCGCCGGTGCCTCCCCCGGGCCAAGTCTCCGGATTATGAATCGCGAATGCGACCGAGTCCAGGTCCCGCTCGTAGTCAAAGCCGGTGTCCTGAACGAATTGCTCGTATTCCGGATCGCGGGCAACGGGTTTCAACGGCTTGCCGTTTGCCCTCCGCACCCAGCTGTAATCGACGTAAAGAAATCCGTCGGCTCCAGGCAGCAGCCGGGCTGGCTCCGGCGGTGCGTGCTTGCGGAGTTGAACGGCCAGCACTACCGCTCCTGCGATCACTACAACTGCAAGAACGAGAGGGAAAGTGCGTCGTATTCGCATGAAATGAGGCTAGGGCTGAAATGATAGCATTACAGGGCCTGGGTCCGTCTGGCCGTTGTTGCACCCCAACTTGGCCGTGTGGTACTTTATATAATTGTCCCGGACATCTGGAAGGGATCCGTGGGATAAGTTTGCGCGGAGGCGCGCCTTTCCCAAGTTGCTGGCGTAGCTCAGTCGGTAGAGCATCTGATTTGTAATCAGAGGGTCGGGGGTTCGATTCCCTTCGCCAGCTCCAGAGTTGAGGCGGTTTGCGGGCGTGAGCGTAGCGGGAGCCCGCAGCCGAAATCCCGAGCGTTTTGTGCGAGGGAACTCAAGGTACTAGGTGGATTTCGGAAGCAGCAATCGGCAGGCGGCGGACGGTGCAGTAGCGCGACAGGTTTTTCCAAGGCACTCCATTCGGATCTTTTCCCGGCGTGCAGTGATCTTCGCGGTTGTCTTTTTGCGCGACCCTGGTTTCCCTGTTTGGCGAAATTGAAGGTGTGTGATTTGTGCTGCGCAGAGGTCTGTGGAAATGAACGATTCTGCAGACGGAAAACGCGGTCTGCCGGACGGAGCGCGACGACCGCATCGCCCGAAAGTTTTTGCACAGGTGGGTGAGTGGTTAAAGCCAACAGACTGTAAATCTGTCCCTCCTAGCGAGGTACGAAGGTTCGAATCCTTCCCTGTGCACCAGTTGAGCCGTCTAGCGGGCGTGAGGCCGACCCTGAGCTTGTCGAGGGGAGGTTGGGAGCCCGCTGGCGAAGTCCTGAGCGTTCTTTTGCGAAGGATCTGGCAGTTAACATGAATCGCCTAGCGGTAGCTTTGATCGCCTACGTCGTTCTTGGAGTATTGACGTGGACGACGATCAGCGATGCGCGGATTCGAGCGGGTACGCTAGTGATTCTTGGGCTGTTCGCGTTCAAGAGTTGGGTGCGACGTAAAGATGTGATGCATCCGGACGGCGAGCGCGACGCAGAGTAGGGAAGCTTCGAGCCGATGTAGCTCAGTTGGTAGAGCACTCCCTTGGTAAGGGAGAGGTCACCAGTTCAATCCTGGTCATCGGCTCCAGAAATTGTTCGGACGGTATGAACGGCTGGTTTTGAAAGGGCGCGGCTTCAGCCGCGCCGTTGGAGTTGGAAATTGAGCGGCTTTAGCCGCTGAGGTTTTGCTGACGGCTGAAAGCTGACAGCTGATTTACCGGGCGGGAGTAACTCAGTGGTAGAGTCACAGCCTTCCAAGCTGTTGGTCGCGGGTTCGATTCCCGTCTCCCGCTCCAGATTTTAATGTTTGGGAATGACAGTGACGTTTGAACAGGCTGCCATCAAGGTAGAAAAGGCTCAGGAATTCGCCAGGCTGCAGGCCGCCATCGAGCTGGCCTTCCAGCCCGAGAAGGTGGAACGGTTCCTGAAGCAGATGGATCGCAAGGGAATCCGTATTCGTGATTTGGATGCGGTACTGGCGCAGCGGGTGCTCGACGGTGACACGGCGCAGAACTCGCAACAGCTGTATCAGTCGCTGGTGCTTTCCGATCAAGCGCAGATGCGCGAGTTTTACCTGTCGAAGATCGAAAAGCTCGACACCGCACTGCGGCACAAGTTTAAGAAGTTGTATCAGTACTACTGAAGTTTCATAGGTCCTTCGCGGCAGAGCGCCGCTCAGGATGACAAGGGTTTTGAGCTAAGAGCTAAAAGCTAGGAGCTAGAGGCTGGGTTATGGCGAAAGAGAAATTTGAACGGAATAAGCCGCACTGCAACGTGGGGACGATTGGCCACATCGATCACGGCAAGACGACGCTGACGGCGGCGATTACCAAGGTTCTGTCGAAGCACAATCCGAACA
>Ga0210384_10000320_pt1 | contig 75033 bp, 61 predicted proteins | sample IncBWH2MmetaG_FD_160574 | JGI IMG/M metagenome (GOLD analysis project Ga0210384, IMG submission 160574) | Forest soil microbial communities from Barre Woods Harvard Forest LTER site, Petersham, Massachusetts, United States - Inc-BW-H-2-M | ecosystem: Environmental > Terrestrial > Soil >... | reverse complement strand
GCCGCGAAGAAAAGGTTTCTTGATGGCCAATGTTCTCGAACACGTGGGCGAAAAGACGATCGAACATCTCGATTACGTCGGAAGTCTGAATATTCAGCTCTGGACTACCTTGCGGGCCATGGGGCGAGCTCTGCCGTTTGTGGGAAATCGTTACCGTTGGCAGGCTACCGTGAAGCAGATGCTGGAAATCGGCTTTGATGCAATGCCCATGGTTTCTCTGATGGCGATCTGCACTGGATTCATTCTCGCAATGCAAGGAGCGTCTGAACTGCGCCGCTTTGGAGCCCTGCAATACGTCGTTGACCTGGTCGCCGTCGGCTTCACGCGCGAACTCGGACCGCTACTCACCGCGATTGCGGTGAGTGGGCGATCCGGGTCGGCATTCGCGGCCGAGATCGGGACGATGAAGGTGACCGAGGAACTCGATTCCCTCCGTGTCATGGCGCTCGAACCGGTGGAGTTTGTGCTCGCGCCCAAGTATCTGGCAGCTTTGATTTCGGTCCCCTGCCTCAGCATCCTCTCGAATTTCTCCGGCATTTTGGCCGGAGGCTTGTTCATGTTCTTCAGCACTCGCCTGGCGCCATTGTTGTATGTCCACCTTGTGTTTAATTCGATCACCTTACGCGACGTGATCACCGGATTGATCAAAAGCGTGGTGTTCGCAACCATCATCGCTCACGTTGGATGCCTGGAAGGGTTTCGCGTCCGCGGAGGCCCTGATTCGGTCGGTCGCTCCACCACCAGCGCGGTGGTGAAGTCGACGTTCCTGGTCATCGTCGCGGATGCGGTATTCACCGCCATCTTCTATTTCACGGTGAAACCCTGATGCCCATCATCTCGGTTCGTGATCTGGTGGTTGAATACGGAGGACGCCGCGTGCTGAATGGTTTGAATCTCGACATTGAGCAAGGCGAGACGATGGTGCTGTTGGGTGGCAGTGGCTCCGGAAAGAGCACGCTGTTGCGTCAGATCATCGGACTGGAGCGCCCCAAGTCGGGCAGCGTGCACGTAAAGGGTGTGGATATTACGCGTTGCTCGCAGTCCGACCTGAAGAAAGCGCACCTCTCGATTGGTGTGGCTTTTCAAAGCGCGGCGTTGTTCAACTCGCTGACCGTCGAAGAAAACGTCGCTTTGCCACTGCGTGAACACACACGCCTTGCACCCTCAATCATTGACCTTGTGGTGTGGATGAAGCTAGCCGCAGTCGGTCTCGCGGAGTTTGGCAAGCTGCTTCCGAACGAACTCTCGGGTGGGATGAAGAAGCGCGCGGCTGTGGCACGGGCGCTTGCCCTCGGCCCTGAAATCCTGGTGCTCGATGAGCCATCGGCCGGGCTTGATCCCATCGTCGCCGCGGAACTGGATGAACTGATTTTGCTCCTTAAAGAAGTTTTACAAATGACGGTCATTGTCGTTACTCACGACCTGCCGAGCGCATTCCGCATCGCCGATCGCATCGCCATGTTGTATCGGGGCTCATTCAGCTCGGTCGGCACGAAAGATGAACTTAAGGCGAGCCAAGATCCGCGCGTGCGCCAGTTTCTCGATCGTATCGCTGAAAACGTGGCGAAAACGCCGGCTGTGGCCGCCTACTTCGAAAAGTATATGCAGTCTCAGGAGACTTACCCGTGACCACACAAGCAAAGGTTGGAGCCTTTGTCCTTGGATGCTTCTCGATCCTGGCATTCACACTGATCTACCTTATCAATGCGCAGTTTGGCGGACACGCGGTTCCATACCGGACGTATCTTCGTTACGCCGGCGGGCTCGAGCCAGGCGCACAAGTGCTGTTTGGCGGAATCAACGTGGGGCAGGTGACGGCGGTGCGGCCTGCCGCCTCCGATCCAACCAAGATCGAGATTCTGCTGGACGTGAAACAAAACACGCCGCTGAACGAAAAGTCCGTGGCCAAGTTAGGACTCGTCAGCGTAATGAGTGGCGCCGCGCTCTCCGTCACCACCGGCAGCAACGATGCCAGGCGTCTATCCCCAGGGTCAGCCATTCCATCGCAGGAGGCGGCGAGCCTGGACGAGATCACCAACAAAATGGCGGTTGCTGCAGACAATGCTAACGGCTTGATCACCGAGGTGCGCGGCGAACTGCAAGGAATCAGCGGAGATGCGCGCACGCTGCTCGCAAACCTGAATACTGTGACGGGCCGGCCCAATCAGGAGAAGATCCGAGCCCTGCTCGATAACGTCAACGCAATGATCGCGACCGAGGGGCCAAAGATTGACCGTCTTACCGATCAGTTGAATACAGTAAGCCAGCACGCCGATGAAACCATTCAAAACGTGAATGGCACTGTCAGCGATGTCCGCGAGCCCGTCCGCAAAGATCTGGCGGAACTGCAGAACACTTTGCTCCAAGCCAAGCAATTGCTGGCTGACATGCAGGTGCTGGTCAGGGCGAATAATTACAAGATTGATGACACGATGGAAAACCTGCGGACGGCAACGGAAAATCTCGACCAGTTGACCGAGTCAGTGAAACAGCGTCCGTGGAGTTTGATTCGTGTCAAACAGCCCGAAGATAGGAAGGTGCCGAAATGATGCGACCAAGTGAAGGAAGAAGTGTCCTCAACCGTTTCGGCGCGCTGCGCCGTCGGACGAGTGTGAGAAAAACTGTGACGACGATTGTTTTCTCCATGGCGGCTCTCGTGATCCTGACGAGCTGCGGAGGGAGGGTGAGGTATCCAAACTACTACACTCTCAACCTGCCTGCGCCGCCGGATCCGCCTGCTGCAGAAAACGTGCACGCCGCAGTGGCAATCCGTGAATTCCGCGCGCCCGCATACTTGAGGCAGGGAGCCATTGTGTACAAACCATCTCCCGAGCAAATCGGCTTTTATGCTTACGATCGGTGGGCAATTAACCCTTGTGAGTTCGTGACCAACTCGGTAATCGAACAGCTTCGCGCCAGCGGAGACTTTGCCCGTGTCAAGCCCTACGACGGTCGCCCCGACGTCGAATACGTGCTTAGCGGGCGACTGGAGAAGCTCGAAGAAATCGACTACGCGGGTGGCGTCAAGGTTGAAGTCGCAATCTCCGCCCAGATGACAAATCTGGCTACGGGAGCGACCATTTGGAACAACGCTGTTTCGGAAGTAGGAGACGTAAATAAGCGCGATGTCCCAGCGGTCGTTTCTGAGATGAACCGGACGATGGAACGGGCGATCACGAGGCTGCTGAGTCCAATGCCCACCGATGTGGCGACTGGCCCCACGGCAGCTAAGCAAAACTAAACATCCGACCGTTGGAGGCACTGTGCTTCACGTAACTTTGCCGGAGTCGGGAAGTCCTATCTCTGCTTGTTCGTCGTTGTCGGTATCAATTGTAGGAGTTTGTAGTGAACTGGTTCAGGCACGATGCTTTCGCCGCTGGCGTGGGTGAGCGGCTCGCGTTAGCAATAGTCATTCTGGTGTCATTCGCGTTATGCATCGGGTCATTAAGACTTGTTTTATGGTTTCTTACGCGCAAACGGGATGCAGATGAGGGCGAAAGGGAGTATTGGCGCACACATGGAGGATAGAGCAGCACCTATCTAGCGGAGGCAAACGCCGGGGTCAATCTTTGCGTAGACAGTCGGCGTTACTACCCAGAGTGCGGGGCATCCGGTCAATACGGTGCCTGAATGAAGTCAGGATTGCCCGGACTGCTTTTCGCGGCAGACAGAATCTTGATTGCAATAGGGCTGGAAAAACGACATAGAGGACAAATCACAATGAATCGAAGGCAGAAGTTAGCATTGGTTTTTGTTGTGTGCCTGGTGGCTTCGGCTGCACTGGCAGATTCTTTGGAGTTGAACAATGGAAGTCTGATCAAGGGCAAATTCATGGGCGGCAACCAGAACAGCATCAACTTTCAGGTTGGGTCGTCGATGCAGAGCTATAGCGTTGGCGATATCCGTTCTCTCCGGTTCGATTCCGAGCCGGAAGGCGCGGGGGTCTCTGTGCCGTCGGATGGGCCCTCGTACGGGTCAGTCTCGGCAAGAGAAGCTGCGCAGCCGTCCTCCTACGTGACCGTTCCCGCGGGAACAAGAATCTCAGTGCGTACGATCGACGCCATTGACTCTACCAAGAATCACGGGGGAGATCGCTTCCAAGCTTCTCTGGAAGAGCCCCTGATTGTGGATGACGACGTAGTGGTGGCGAAGGGCGCAGACATCTATGGGAGACTGGAAGAGTCCAAGGAAACCGGAACTTTCACCGGAAGGTCTGAGCTGAAACTGGCGCTTACCGGAATTGTGGTGGATGGCAGGACTGTGCCCCTCGTGACAGGCGACTACGAATTGAATGGCAAGTCTAAAGGAGCAAGTACGGCCAAAAGAACCGTCGGCGGAGCTGCGATTGGAAGCATCATTGGTGCAATTGCCGGCGGTGGCAAGGGGGCGGCCATCGGAGCCGGAGCAGGCGCTGGACTGGGTGCCGGTTCGGAGATCATCACCAAAGGTGAGCAAGTGAAGATCCCTAGTGAGACGTTACTCGATTTCACTTTGGAACAGAGTGTGTCGATATCGAAAGGGGCGAGTTGATCGCTTGCCCCTGGAAGTACGGATTTACGAAGTACGGAACTACCGGAGCGAAAAACCCTGACCGCGAGTGCCTTGGGGTTCCAAGAAGGTCACAGGCATCCGCACGAACAGCAGCAGTCCAACTAGCCGACGCTGCCTGCGCCTTCTGCGGATGGAGTACCGCATAAAAAGGCTCCCGCATGTCTATTCCATGCGGGAGCCTTTATCACTGCGAAATGCGTCGATTATTGGTTGATTAGCGGCACTTGCACCAGCTCTACATCGATTGCCAAACCCAGCCGCCAATCGAGTTGATAAAACAATGCGGTTTCCCTGCCGGAGAGCACTTTGCGGAACGCAGGCATGTATTTCAATCTCAGCTGCATAATTGACTGTTCGACCTCAGCGCGCTTGCGGATGTAATTCTCGGCTTGCTCACCCGTCATGCTGCTGTAGTTTTCGGCATAGTCGTTCAGCAGGGCAAGTTTCGTGTCGTAGATTCTGGAGAGATCCGCAGCATATCGATCGTAGATCGGCCAGAACTTCTCTGCTTCAGCATCGCTTAGATCCATGTTCTCAGCGATGATTTGCTTCTTCTGGGATCTAACATCTTTGCGCAACAGCTCGATGAAGTCGTCGGACTTTGGTTGGGAGGCGTCGTCTGCGGTCGGGCTTTTGGCCGCGTCCTTTTTGGCCGACGACGAATTCTGCGCCAATGCCGAACTTGTCGCTGCGAATGCGACTAACATCACAGTGGTCGCGAGAAATTTCTTTTGGTTCACGGGTTCCTTCCTTAGAGCGAAACTAGAGTTGGGCGAGAGAGCTGCCCGCAATTGTCAACAACGCCAACTCTCCAGCATGCACGATTCCAATCGCACGACATCGTGTCTCTCTCAACCGGAAGCAGGTCTCGAATTGTCGCCGCGGCCATAAACCACTGCTGAACCGCAATTCCGATAAGACCAACTTTGCACGGCAGGGTCCGGTGGCACACGGTGTCAAGTGTCACGTGTCATGTGACATGGCGCGCTATGGAAATGCAGTGGGCCGGCTGTTTCAGCCAGAAGAAAGCATTTCCCCTGATTGCGAGCAGAAGCCTGCAATTCGCGTTGGTTAGTGCTCCTCTTCGTAAGTGGAACTGTAGTTGCTCCAATTGAGTCGTGAGAACTCCAACGCTTCGAGATCTCTTACCGCTCAAGGAGCACGTTTAATGTCCACCTCACCAGTGTCTGCTGGATCTGCGCCACCCACACCGAAACCGGTGCCGCCAAAGATCACTACAGATCAGGCAGTGCCTCGCCAGGGCGCCAGGTGGCAGAATTACATAACGAGCATCCTCGTGGTGCTTCTCGCAGTGGCCGTTTTGATCACCATCACACGTAACTGGAACGCATGGGAAGGCGGAAAGGTAGAGCAGGTTACGGATGATGCCTACGTCCGCGGCGACCTTACACCGCTCAGCACCAAGGTGTCAGGCATCGTGAGCTCGGTGGACGTGGCTGACTACCAACAGGTGCACAAGGGCGATCTCCTCGTCGAATTGCAGGACGATGACTATCGGGCCCAGGTAGATCAAGCCAAAGCGGCAGTTGAGGCAGCGCGTGCCGGAATTGGTGAAAATCTTCGGCAACGCCAGTTACAGGATGCGCGCATCGACAAAGCGCTGGCGGGTATCGATCAGGCAAAGGCGCAGATTGCAGCGGCCGAAGCTGGCAAGGAAGCTGTACAGGCTGAGTTGATTCGTGCTCGTTCTGAACGTAAACGCCAGGAAGGTCTTTATCAGACACATTCGACCACTCAACAGAGCCTTGAAGCCGCCGTCGCCGCGGAAGGAAACCTGTCAGGCCAATTTGCCAGCCGTGACGCCGATCTCAATCAGGCCCAAACCATGTTGCGTAGTAGTGAACTCGCTGCCGAAGCCGAGCGCCGTAGCAAAGCCGTCCTCGAATCCGAGGAGGTGCGACTTCAGGCCGATTTGCGCGCGAAGCAGGCGAACCTCACTTCAGTCCAAGTGAACCTTGGCTACACCAAGATCTACGCTCCGGGCGACGGCACCGTGGGCGAACGACAAGTTCGACCCGGACAACTCGTTTCGCCAGGCACTCAGGTGATCTCCTTTGTTGCTCTCACAAAGTGGGTGCAAGCGAACTATCGCGAAACACAGTTGACCAACGTGAAGGTTGGGGATCCTGCCGACGTTCGTATTGATGAATATCCAGGCCAACTATTCCGCGGCAAGGTTGCCGAGATCTCACCAGCCAGCGGATCACAATTCGCTCTGTTGCCGCCCGACAACGCGACGGGCAACTTCACGAAAGTCGTACAGCGTATTCCTGTCAAGATCGCACTGGACGATTCTACTTTCGCGGCGACGCTGCGTCCCGGGCTTTCCGTGGTAGCAGCCGTCCGCACCCGACGGTAACCGGAAACCTATGGCAGCTTCGACCATCACAGTTCGCCCGTCTGCGGTAGACATCGCGCGCGCTACCGCCGCGGCGATCCCGGCAGAAGTGTCGACGCGTCCTCTGCTCGGCATCCTGGGAGTCGTCACCGGCGCCGGCCTCGTAACCCTCGCCGGCCGCATGCTCACTCTCGGCCTTGCCGATTTGAAGGGCCATGTTGGGATCGGCTTCGACAACGGCGCCTGGCTCGACAGTGCCTTCAATGCGTCGCTCATGTTTATCGGCCCTTTCAGTGTCTACCTCGGAGGTCTGCTCGGGCCGCGGCGCATACTCCTGTTTGCCGCAGGACTCTTCACCGCGACTTCTATCTTTCTCCCCCTGATCCACAGCTACAGTCTGCTCGTCGTCGCGCTCATTGTTGCCGGGCTTACCTCAGGTACGTTTTATCCGCTCACGCTGACGTTCGCCCTGCGCAACATTCCGCTGCGATACCTCCCATTCACGATTGCCTTGTACGCGACCTTTGTTGATGGAGCCGTGAATATCGCGCCTTCGCTCTACGGTTGGTACAGAGACCATCTATCGTGGCATTGGATGTTCTGGAACTCCGCTGTGATTGCGCCAGTGATGATGATATGTATCTACTTCGGGATACCGGGGATGCCACCGCGCAAGAAGAGCGGTCCGGCTCCGAGCTTTGTTGGATTCCTCTATCTGAGTGCCGGATTGGCTTTGACTTTTGCAGCGCTTCAGCAAGGCCAGCGACTCGACTGGTGGCGCTCGGGCGAGTTCAATGCCTGGTTTTGGACCGGGTCTTTCTTCCTGCTGTGTGCGCTTGTTCGGAGGCTACGCGCTCCCAACCCGCTCGTGGCGCTACCTTATCTACTGAAGTGGAACACCATACTACTGGGCTGCCTGCTCTTTTGGTTCCGGTTCACGCTGTGCACAACCATTATCCTGGTCCCACAGTCGCTGGCCATCCACGGTTTCGAAGCCGACCAGATTGGGCCCGCGATCATCTGGAGCGCTCTTCCCCTTATACCCATCGCGTTTATCGCTGCACTTCTGCTGTTACGCAAACATGACCCCAGGATGCTCTTCGCCATCGGTCTGGCTTGTACCGCATTCGCTGCCTGGTTGAACTCACAGTACGCCAGCGCATGGGCGGCCGAGAACTTCTACCGTACCGAATTGCTCACAGGTGTCGGGCAGGCGTTTGCTTTCATCGGACTGGTCGGCTGCATCGTGCTGCAAGCAATCTTCGCGGGGGCTTTAGCCAAACCGGAGTGGGTTCTGAGCTTTTCGGCTTTCTTTCACGTCATTCGTCTGTTCGGTGGCACCGCAGGCGCCATTTATATGGGCCATTTCATAGCTCAGAGGGAGAAGCTTCACTCGAACCTATTGGGACTCCATGCCAGCAGTGGAAACTGGATCACCGATCAGAACATTCATGCTATGACAGCGCGTCTCTATGCCAAATCGTCGGGTATGGCCGCCGCAGGAGAGCGCGCCGTCGATCTGATTGCGGGCCGACTGCGGCTCCAAGCGTTCAGCTTGAGCCTGGTCGACGGATTTCTACTGATCGCGTGGAGTTGTGCATGCGCCATGATTTTTGTCGCTTTGCTGCGCAAGTCGCCTTTGAACTACGGCGAACTCAGCAGCATGCAGCAGATTCCCGCCGCCCATAAGGAGTCGAATCAATGAAACGAGATGCCGCACTACTCCTGCTACTAGCGATGGCCTTCTTTGCCCGCGCTGCGGCAGCCGAGGAAACGGGCAATACCGCGCCGTCACGCCACTTAACACTTCAGGAAGCTGTTCAACTGGCGCTCCAGCACAACCACGATATTCGCATCGCCGGCTACACGGTTGAGGAGAAACAGCGCGCGAAGCAAGTCGCGAAGAGTTCGTATTTTCCATCGATACGAAATGACAGCAGCTTCATGCATGTGACCGACTCACAGTTGATTCAGATCAGGTCCGGTAGTCTCGGCAGCGCCGGGGGAACGCCGATTCCACCTGAAAACGCGATCATCAGCCAGGGCGGCAAGAACTTTACGACCAGCGGAACCCAGATCACCCAGCCGTTGACGACGCTGCTCAAGATCAGACGGGAAAATGATCTGCTCCAGGCCGAGTTAGAAGCATCGCGCGAGAAAGCGCAGCTTACTGGAAACGACGTTGCGCTCGCAGTCCATCAGGTCTACTACAACATTCTGATCGCTCAGGCGCACCGCAGCGCCACCGAAGCGCGAATCAAGGCCTCCGAGGACCTTCAGGGCGAGCGCGTAGAGCAGGTGAAGTTCGGCAGCAGGCTAGAGCAGGACTTGATCGACAGCCGCGCGCAATTGCTGCAAGCCAAGCAAGAAATATTGACTACCGACCTTCAGATGTCAGATCTAGCGCTGAAGCTCAACGACTTGACAGGACTGCCACTGACCACAGCTTTGGATCTGGATCCTGCCGTTCCTGACTTTCAAGAGACTTGTCCGCGTGCAGAATGTGTTATTGCCGCCACCGCCTCACATCCGGAAATCCTTGCAGCTCGTGCCGAGGTGCAGAAAGCTGAGGCCGCGGTCCGTTTGGCGAAGACAGATATGTGGGTGCCCGATGTTGAAGCCTTTGCCCGCTACAGCTACCAGGAAAATGTCCCGTTCTTAGCGCGCAACTTCGGTACCTTTGGGGTTCACTTCGGCTATGACGTGTTCGACTCGGGTCGCAAGAAGGCCGTGGTCCACGAACGTCAGGCGCAGTTGTCTCAAGCGAAAGAGAATCTCGCGAAGCTGACGGATGAGGTCGAGGTCTCGGTCCAAACAGCGTACAACAAGCTGGAAAGGACGCAGCAGATGTTGAAGGTGTCCGAAGAAATCCTCTCTCTGCGCACGGAGTCGAATCGTGTGCGTCAGCAGGAACTCATACGAGGAGCGGCGCTGACCTCGCAGGCAGATACCGCAAGAGCTCTGGAATACGATGCCAAGGCGCTTCTTCTCCAATCACAGCTCGACTACTTCGAGGCCCATGACGAGGTTATCCATGCAATGGGGGGCACAGTCCAATGAATTCCAAGTTGGCTGATAGATCTAAGGAGAAGAATGGCGGCCGGAGGGCCGGACCAAGCAGCGTAGTTCGCGTGGCCTCCACTCGCCTGCCTACCACGTTCGGCGTGTTCGACCTGAGCGGCTTTGAGCGCGCGAACGTGGACAAAGGAGAGGCTGAGAGTGCCCTCGTCCTGATGCTTGGCGATCTGACAAATCGTGCGCCTCTGCTGCGCATTCATTCTCAGTGCTTGACTGGAGAAGTCCTCGGATCTCTGCGCTGTGATTGCCGAGGGCAGTTGGAACTCGCAATGTCGGCTATCGCTGAAGAGGGATCGGGTCTGGTGATTTACGAGTATCAGGAGGGGCGTGGCATCGGGCTGATGGCAAAACTGCGAGCCTATGCCTTGCAGGATCAGGGTCTCGACACGATCGAGGCAAACGAAGCTCTGGGTTTTGACGCCGACTCCCGCGATTTCAGCCTGGCCGTGGCTGTCCTGCATGAACTTAGGATTAGGCAGGTCCGCCTGATGTCAAACAACCCGCAAAAAGTTGAAGCACTGGTAAAGGGCGGAATCGAAGTCATCGAACGGATTCCCTGCGAAGCACCGCCAAGCCCTTATGCGTTGTCGTACTTGCGGACCAAGAAGGAAAAGATGAGGCACTCGCTCACGATCATGTGAACGATTGGAGGAATTGGCTTTTATAGGAGCACCTATGTCTAACATACCGGAGGCCGGAGATGAGTGACATTGTTACGGAACGCCTTGGAAATATCTTGAGCATTCAGCTGAATCGTCCAGCAAAAAAGAATGCAATGACTTCGAGCATGTATATCGAGATGGCGGAATTGCTCGATGGCGCGGCAAAGGACGATCAAATACGCGTCGTGCTGTGGCATGCCGCGGGTGATTCGTTTAGTGCGGGCAACGATCTCGAGGACTTCATGAAGAACCCGCCAGCATCAGGGGAAAGTCCGCAGGCGCGGTTGATGCACGCCCTGATCAACTTCGACAAACTGCTGGTTGCCGCCGTGCAAGGCGCGGCGATTGGGGGCGGAACGACCATGTTGACTCATTGCGACTTTGTGTACGCGGGGGAGAGCGCGAAGTTTCAACTCCCTTTTGTGAATCTGGCGCTGGTGCCGGAATTTGGAAGCAGTTATTTGCTTCCGCAGCGTTTCGGATATGTGCGCGCCGCCGAACTGATCCTGCTGGGGCAGCCGTTCGGCGCCGCGCGAGCAGCCGAGCTTGGACTCGTCACAAGCGTTGTCGCAGATCAGAAACTACTAGCCACAGCAACCGAAACCGCGCAAACCCTGGCTAAGAAGCCCGCCGGCGCAGTGCAGGCCTCCAAGCGGCTCATGAAGGGGGCATTCCGTGAGCAACTGGAGCAAGCTGTGAAAGTCGAAAACCAGGTATTCGCTGAACGAGTAAGGTCCGACGAGGCGAAGGAAGCATTCACAGCCTTTTTCGCAAAACGCAAGCCGGCATAGCATCCGGGGTGAACGCTCCCATTGAATTGTTTTCTGCCCTTCTAAGGGTCGAATAAGATTGCACGCCTGTGCAGCGGTAGCCATGCGATTTCACAGTGGAACGGCAGTGACGCCTTCAAATCCGAGCATCATCCCGTGCCACACCGCGCGCGTCTGTTCCCTGCTGGTCGATCGGTCGCGAGATCCCCATCCTGCGCATCTTGCCCAGCAGCGTTGTTCGTTTCAGTCCCAGTTTCACCGCAGCGCCGCGCGCTCCACCCACGATCCAGCCGGCCTGCTCCAGCGTTTCCACAATCAGAGCGCGATCGGAGTCTTCCAAGGTCATGGGTAACGGGAAGGCTGGGGTGCGATGCAGACTAGGGAGCATGAGCTCTGTTTGCTTTTTGTGAAGTGGGTTGGGCAGAACACCGTCCCGCGAAAGGATCACCGAGCGTTCCACTAAGTTCTGCAACTCGCGGATGTTCCCAGGCCACGAATACGACTGGAAAGCAGCCATGGTTTCCGGAGGAATCGCCTCGACCTCTTTCCCCATGCGGCGGCTAAACAGCTTCACGAAGTGTGTCACAAGAGTGGGAATGTCTTCCCGGCGCTCTCTTAATGCAGGCAACACGATCGGGAAGACATTCAGACGATAGTACAGATCGCTGCGAAATTGTCCGCGAGCCACCATCTTCACGAGATTCCGATTCGTTGCAGCTACCACCCGGACATCCACCTTGTGCGTACGACCGCTCCCCAAGCGCTCGAATTCCTGCTCTTGCAAGACGCGCAGCAACTTCGGCTGCAGCGCCGCAGGGATGTCGCCTACTTCGTCCAGAAGCAGCGTGCCTTTGTCGGCCATTTCGAAGCGCCCGATCTTCTGCGCGATGGCTCCGGTGAAGGCGCCCTTCTCATGACCGAACAATTCGCTTTCCAGAAGATCCAGCGGAATCGCCGCGCAATTGAGCTTTATAAAGGCACGCCCGCAGCGCTGACTGGCCTTGTGAATGGCGTGAGCGATGAGTTCCTTGCCGGTGCCGGTTTCCCCCTCGATGAGGACAGTCGAGTCTGTGGAAGCCACCTGTTCTACTTGTTCGAGAACAGATTCGAGGGCAGTGCTATTGCCGATGATGCGCTCGAACGTACGCTCGGTCTGATCTAGACCAGGGTTCGTGACTGTTGTATAACCCGCCATAAGACGCTCCTTCCCGGTACCGCATACGATTGCTTTGCTCACATATCAAGTGCAGCTCGGACGGTTTTGAGCAGCAATTTATGATCGAAGGGTTTCGCGAGGAACTCGACCGCGCCCTCTCTCATCGCTTGAATCCGCATCGTGGCATCGCGGTAAGCAGTAATAAAGATGATCGGGATATCGCATTCCTCATCCTTCAGCCTGGTCTGCAACTGCAGACCCGACATTTTCGGCATAAGGATGTCGGTTATCAGGCACGCGGCTCGACGTTGCAACCCAGATGCGAGGAATTCTTCCGCGGATCCAAAGCACTGTGCGACCAGCCCAGCCGCTTCCATCAGATCACGCAGGGAATCCTGCATGGCCTCGTCATCATCAATGATCGCAATCAACTTGGACGTTCGCGTACCGCCAGCGCGTCGTTCATTAGGACTATCCACGGTTCCCACCTTCGCTTCCCCACAGTGAACCGATGATCGCAAAGATGGGACTATGTGTCTTGGATGAAGGGGCCGTGCTCGGTACGTTCTTGCTGAATTGTTAGCTTCCAGCCTGGGCAGGGCGATGAGGAAGGAGATCAGGCCCAGTCCTGAATCGATGGCGGGCTAGGCTAGGAGAAACGCCGGTAATCGTCCGGAAGTGTCGGGCAAGGTGACTTTGGTCCGTGAAGCCCGCGTCAATCGCAATCTCCGAAAGTGGGAGGTCGGTGTTTCGTAGCAACTGCTGCGCATGCTCGACCCGTCGTTGCACTATGTAGTTGTGCGGCGGTACCCCGAGCGATTGACGGAACGCGCGGGCAAAATGATGAACCGATAATTCTGCAATTTCGGCGAGCACTCCCAGAGCGATATTTTCCTGCAGATGCGAATCTATGTACTCGCATATTCGATTGGCGCGTGCTGGTGCCAGGCCCCCGCGAATCGTGGGTGGATCCACTGAGAGTGGCAGGTGTGCGAGCATGCCGAATCGCGGTCGTGAATGAACGAGAGCGTCCGTCGTAGAACACAAGCCACTCATCCCACAAGCTGGTGGAGTGATCAAGGCATTCCATGGCGCATCAGTCCCTGTCCGAAGCAGACGAGTCGCCACATCCTGCATCCGCTTACAACGAAAAATCGAGGAATCATTCTCGAAGATCGTCGCCAGAGCCATGCCCCGGTTCAGCACTTCGTCATCGAGACTGAAGAGCCGGCGAGCGATGTGGTCTGCGCCCAGAATTCGTTGATCATTGTCCACCGCGAGCAGAATCGCTACATCGCTACCCCCGCTGGGAGTGGCGGCTATGTTCCATGCATGCCGGAAATACTCGCGGAATATACGCTCCTCGATACCCCGAGCAGATACCTTTGTTGCGGCCATGGCCAAAGAGAGGGACTGCTCGGTGGTTTGCGGATTCATCGATGAGGTATCGAGCACCGCAGCCAATCGACCAAGGGGATCGAAAATAGGGGCCCCGGCACAGCTCAAGTTGGAATGGCGCGTGCGAAAATGCTGGCCTCGAAGTACGGTCGTGGCTCGTTGTTCAGTGATGCAGGTCCCGATTCCGTTGGTGCCTTCAATTTGCTCCGACCAGACTCCGCCCAGCCAGATTCCCCAATGTTTGAAGGCATTTGCGAGTGACTCATCCCCGCGGTGGTGAATGGCAATCCCATCCTTGTCGCATAACAGAACCACGTACTGTTGTGGTCCAACGATGGCGTATAGACGATCGAGTTCCTCCTGGGCGTGCAAGATGAGACTGCGCAAAGGCTCGCGGGAATCTCTTAGTTCTCTTTGTGTGATGATGTGCGGTGCCGCCTGAATCTCCGGATCGAGGTGATGAGCGGCTAGACAACGCCGCCAGGAGGTAGCCATTTCCTCGACCCCTGTGAGCAGCATGCCTTTGCGGGCTACGAGGTCGATGCAATCGACGTGAGACAGTCCATCGATCGAACGTTGCGTTCGGTTTTTGTTTGCGGCAGCCAACCCAGTTTCCCCAGGGGCCGATGAGTCCGCCTTGGCTATTGCATTGGCTTCGTGCAATGACCCCAACATAACCAAGAGTGAAAGACACGTCGACAACGGGACTTGTGATTCCGGTTATGCTAGCACTCGAAAACCTGGTTGACAAACTGAGTTGACAAACCCAAGCAAACCGATCCCGCAGAACACGCACGACTAGCGTCAGTTTCGGTCACGCTTTGAAATCGAACGGACGTGCGCACAGAGAGAAAAAACGCTGCAATCGGACTGTCACCTTCGTCCTCTGGCTTGACCGCAGAGGCATCTGGCATGTCGAGAGCGAATCAGCTTCTGGCCCGATTGCATAGTGTCGCGCTTAGTGCGAACAACAAGGGAAGATAGACTATCGATGCCGCGAGCAGTCGGCGTGCCGCCGACCTCGACCTTTGCAACACGAATTCCAACCCAAAGTACAGGAACCCGAGACCCATCAGTGCACCGGCGCAGTAAAAAATGGCGGCGTGCCGTGTGGGAAATTGCACCATGCTGACGGCGACAAGAACCAGCAGAGGCAACAGGGTTTCCAGCGTCACGAAAGGAATTCTCGCGTTGCCTTTGGGCAAGACCAGATAGCCTGCTCGGTCGTAGTCCTCGCGGTACATCCATGCGATGGCCATGAAATGTGGGAACTGCCAAAGGAAAACGATGGCGTACAGGATCCCTGCTTCGATACTCAATCGACCAGAGGCGCCGGCCCAACCGATCAGCGGTGGCATGGCGCCAGGAAAGGCGCCGACGAGAACGCACGCCGAAGTTTTTCGTTTCAGTGGAGTGTACAGGAACAGATAGGTCAACAATGTCAAAGCCGCGAGCACGCTCGCCAGCAGGTTGACCACGGCGGCAAGATAAACAGTTCCGGCTGCTGCGAGGGCAATTCCGAATGTCAGGACGGCAGCCGGTTTCAGACGGCTGGCTGCGGCGGGTCGCCGCGCTGTACGGCGCATTTGCGCATCGAACTTTCGTTCGATGTATTGGTTTAATGTCCCTGTCCCACTTGCGACCAGCAACGTTCCAAGTAAAGTGTTGAGCAACCCCGCGAATGAGAACGGTCGTGCTTCGTTTCCGCTGCCCAGATAAAAACCGACACCAGTCGTGATCAGAATAAGGAAATTGACTTCCGGCTTAGTCAGAGCCCAGCAATCTGAAAATAACGTAAGCCCCGCAGAACGCCGCGCCTTCCCGGCCGAGGAACTGAATTCGCTAGTAATGGGTCGGCCGGACATTCAGACAGCCTCCATCCCCTGGGGATCCATCCGTGCCGCAATGCGTTCCGACTCGAATTGCAACATTGACCGTTCTTCCATCCGACGTGGGAGGAGTAAACGTACTGCGACAATTGCCGCGGCAATCAAGTAAACAACGGTAACGCAAGTCCACATTAACGCACCGGCGCGTTGCTGATCTTCAAGAGCCGAACGGCCAAACGATTGCGGTGACGACAAAAAGACCGGGTAAACCACGCGGTCGCAGAAGACCAGAAATCCGGAGAGAATATCGCACGGCAAGGTTGCCAGGAAGAGATACAAGAGCACCGACGATTGTGGCCATTTCGAAACCGTTGGCCAGGGCTGGACTACCGGCAACCAGAATAGAAGCCCCGCTGCGAAAAAGGATGCTTGCTGAATGCCATGCCACATTTCCGATCGCAACCCGAGCACAAACATCGAAGGAATATGCCACACAACTAATGTGCCTGCCGCTGCAAACCAGCAAAGTGCCGGGTGCGTTAGCGCTCTGCCTATTTTCTGCATTGGTCCAGATCGCAATGGACGACCGATCGCCTGCAAGCGGCCATGTACCGGTGGCTTCACAGGCACGCCAAGCAAGATCAAGGGAGGTGCAAGCGTCATAAGAAGGAGATGCTGAACCATGTGTGCCGTCAGCATGGCATGATCGAGTGCAGCCAGAGGTGAAGCTGTTGCAACCCAGATGAAGAGCAACCCGAGTGCAAAACTGGCCGCGTGCCAGCCTCCTGCGCTCTCGCGGTCGAGTCTGCGAACCCGCACCCACTCAGTCAGGTACACCATTGCAGCGACGATCAAGGCCGCAGAGACCCAGAATGCCCCGAACGCGACTTGATGAGGATGTGACATGGCCGCGGCCTACGGTTGACTCCCAGACGTCTTCAATTGACTGTCGCTAAGCACAAGGTCACGCGCGCCATCGCGTGCCGGGCTTTGCTTCGCGGGATGCAAGGTCTCAAGGAAGGCTACGAGCGCCGTAGTCTCTGCCGGACTCAAGTTGTTCCCATACGCAGGCATATTGCCTCCGCCCTGGATCACCTGCCGGATGAGCTGGTCCTGCGTGAGCCGCACCGCGACAGTATCCAAGGCTGGTCCCCTTTGTCCCCCGGTGTCTCCTAACGAGTGGCAGTTGCGGCATTGCTTCACCTGAAACACGAGGGCACCTTGGCGCTCGAGTGCGGTTGTGCCATGAATGTAGCTCTCGGGCACTGGATCGCCGCTCCAGGCGTTCATATGCGGACTCCAAGGCGTGAACTGGGCCATGCGAGTAAACGTGCCCAGGGTGATCGCGATCATTAGAACGGTGACCACTGCAATCGGCCGGCGCTTCCAGCTTTTTTCTCCTTCTCCCGAGAGAAAGGGCAGAAGAATCAGGCCACCAATTACTAAAGGCGGGACGATGAGAAGGAATGGCGTCTCGAGCGATGGCGAAAGAAGGGAAAGTAAAGCGTAGAGCCAGAGGAAAAAATAGTCTGGTTTGGGTGCAGTCTGGATGATGGTCGGATCAGGCTGCCCCGTCGGTCCAAATGGACCAAAGTAGTAAGCGCATGCGGCAACTGCCAGAATGATAAAAGCCGCGAAAAACAGGTCTTTCCATATCGCATACGGAAGGAACGGCGCGCCATCTTTCCTGGTCAAAGCGTGATACTCGGCCTCATAGGTCGCTCGCTTTACGATGCGTCCCGGCATCGGCCATTCGTTGATGCCCAGCTTCAGAACCATCAAGACATGAAGACAGACGAAAGCGATCAGCATTCCAGGAATTACGAAGACGTGCAGAGCAAAAAATCGGGAGAGAGTTGCGCCAGCGATGATGGGCCCGCCCAACATCAGTTTCACAACTGCGGGACCGATAATTGGAACGCGGCTGGCTATCGAGGCTCCGATTCCCAGCCCCCAGTAAGCGTCCTGATCGAAGCGCATGACTTGACCGGTAAATGCCATGCCAAGAGTCATCAACAAAAGAAATACGCCGATGATCCAGGTCAGTTCGCGAGGGAATTTGTGAGCTCCGAAGAGAAACACCTGCACCATATGAATCATGACAATGGCGACCATGAAGTTGGAGCCCCATCCATGCATGGCGCGGATGAACCAGCCAAGCGCCACCTGATGATTCAGGGCCTGCAGGCTGCTCCATGCTTCGCCGCCCGAGGGCACATAAATAAGCGCCAATAGGATTCCGGTCACCAGTTGCAGGAGAAAAACGGTGAGCGCAGCGCTGCCGAAGACGTAGAACCAACTCGCCGTATTTCGGGGCACCGGATGTTCCACGGCCTCGCGAATGGGTGCTGCGAGTTGCAAACGGTGGTCGAGCCATTCGCCAATTCTCCTGATCACGCGCATGGTGGCCTCTCCGCAGACAGACTTGCCACAGGGTCGCCGGGTGTTGGCAACTGCCCAGCGTCAATCGTGAGCACACCGTTTTCGACTCTGTAGGCATATTCGAAGAGCCCGCGCTCCGGCGGCCCTGATGCGCGCGAGCCATCGCGGTAATACGCACCGCCATGACAGGGACACATGAAGAGGCCGGATTGGGGAAACCAGCGAACTGGACAACCCAGATGCGCGCAGTTGATCGCAAACACCTGGAATCGGTCGCCTGCGACGCGCCGGACCCAGCATGCGGTGTCCACGGTCTTTCCATCTGTCGGCATCACGAAGGGATTGCGGAACGTAGCCATGCGCGTCTCTCCTTCAGGAAAGTTGGCGACCTCGCCCAGGCGCACCCACGACAGGTACCCCTTGCCTTGACCACGAGATACAGATGAAAGAAGAAAGCGCACGATCGGTACGGCGACCACCATGGCTGCGAATCCGTTGAACAAAATTCCGATCTTCATGAAGAAGCCGCGCCGGGAAAGCGTACCCTCAGTCGACGGGGCAATCACAGGCTTAGTTGACATTTTCATTTCTCCAGGTGCTGTGCATAATGGGGCTGCGCATAATTCGTAGCGGAATAAGGCTGGCCGGGGCTTTGCACGCGGCGCGACGCCATCCAGGCAACTACGTCTGTAATTTCCTGGTCTGACATGGGCTTTCCGGGAACATTTCCGCGCCAGTCGGGTGCTCCCAATTCCGGCCTGCCGGCAATCACGATCGAGCGCAGTCCCTGATCGCTGACCAGCGCTAGAAACGAATCGTTGCTGATGGCGCTACCTTTGGAACCACCGTGGCCTTCGGATCCGTGGCAGGATGCGCAATATGTTTCGAAAGCGATCCCACCACGTGCGGCATCCCCCGTCGTTGTTGCGGCGTATGCAGGTGGATTGGCTCCGTCGAGAATTCCTTTGCGTCCCCAACGTGAAACAATTCCGCTCGTGATCACATTGATCTGTTCGTCCGTCAGCAATCCTCCCGCACTCTGCGCGAACGCGGGCATCGACGTTCCACGGACGCCGTTGGCAACAACGCTGTGCATCGCATTTTCATCGACAATGGCGAGATACACCGGATTAGCAAGGGCAATCGCCGCTCCTCCACGCCCTTCCGCGCCATGGCAGGCAGCGCAGTTCTGTGCGTAGAGAGTGCCGAAGTCCACAACCTGGTTCGGTGCAACCGGCTCCGAGCCCTTCTGAGGTTGGCCGTTCGGAGTGCTGCAAGCCGAAAGGAGTACAAGGGAGATAACGGCGAATGCGAACAGACGCGGGATCCGGCTCATCGGCGCTCCTCTCCGCTGTTTCCTGGTGGAATCGTTCCGGGAGCTTCGATTCCTGCCCGCAGAACAAACGACACATTCTCCCGAGTAGGAATGCTCTCCTGGCGCACGACAACGAGGCCTGCCACAATTCCAAATGCCACTTGCGAGGCAACGAACCAGAACCAATCGATATGGCTGGCCAGTAGTGGATTCAGCAGTCCGAGAATTGTGTACAGTAGCCCTGACCACAGCACCGGGCCAATCATTCCACCAAGGACAATCGGACGGCGTGGAAACATGGGCAGCATCGCGCCGTACAGCAAGCCCACAAGAATGGACACAACGCCGTGCAGAACAAACGCAATCGCGAAAGCATCTGCGTGAAATGAATACAGCTGTGCGGACCCGAGTCGTAGGGATTCGCGATAGACAACTGCTGCGAGCAGATTGATGGGATACCAGATACTTCCGGCCTTCAGAGCGCCATAGGCACAGGCCAACACTGCCATTGCGATGCTGCCCGCCAATCCGCCCTTCACGCCCGACGAGATGGGATACGTGCGGACCGGAAGCCACGCTCGCAGTTGATCCGGCAGGACCGGAATCCGCTCCACGACACGGCGACCGGTGGTCAGGCGAATGTCTTCGGGAACGACTGCGACGGTTTCTTCCTGGGCATGCGGAAAGACGGCGCGAAACCATCCGACGCAGCCCACCAGCGCGAGCGCGACGGCGAGAACGCTCACCGACATGCTCGTCACCAGCCCCGCGAACAGAAGGGCCACCCCAAACGCCAGGATGAAAGGCCAGGCGGTTGGGGCCGGCACCTCGATCGTGCGGGGAGTCCGACAGGTTTCGTTCAATTGCTCCGTCAATAGTGTCGCCATGTCTACCTCAGCGCCCGAGAACGTAAACTACGGTAAAAACCACAACCCAAACGGCGTCGACGAAATGCCAGTACATCGAAAGCACTTCGATGCGACCAGACTGCCGCACTCCCACACGGCCCCTGATTCCGAACACCGCAACCGTCACCAGCATGACGAGACCCGCGGTAACGTGAAACGCATGCAGCCCGACCAGCGAGTAATATGTTGTCCCGAACAAGTTGGTCGAGATGGTCAGTCCGTGTTCGTAGATCAGCCGGTGCCACTCCTGCGCTGTGCCGTACATAAACATGCCGCCCAGCGCAATGGTGAGCAGCCAGAATCCGAGGAACGCGAATTCAATGCCGCGTGCCAGACACTTCGCCGCCAAGTGAATGGTCAAGCTGCTGGACAACAAGCAAATCGTGTAGAAGATCGGCGTTTCCAGAACCTCGCGCGGAGTCGGTCCGGTGAGGCTCTTCCCCACATAGAACAGGTAAGCCACAACAAAAATCGTGAAGATCGCCGACTCGGCAACGATGAGGCCGGCCATTGCAACTTTGCCGCGATCGGGGAGCCTCCACGCTGCCGGTGCCGGTGGGAACGGATTTGCCAATGCACTCATTGCTTTCTTCCTCTGTTCATAGCGGCTGTCTTCATTCGTATCGGCTATCTGGGTCTTCGGGATGCTTCAAATCCCACAACGGCCGCCGGCTCGCCACGACTGGAATGGAGGCGAAGTTATACGCGGGCGGCGGCGAACTGATGGACCATTCGAGCGTCCAAGCGTCCCAGGGGTCGTTGCCCGCCTTCTTGCCCTTGAAATAGGAGACAACAAGGTTCGTCACAAAAATCACAACAGCGATCGCCTGAATGAATGCGCCGATGCTGACAAGCAGATTCAAAGTGTCCCAGCCGCGGCCCGGCTCGTAGGTATAGATTCGGCGCGGCATACCCAATAGGCCGGGAATGTGCATGAGGTCGAATGTCAGATGGAAGCCAATCAGGAACAGCCAGAAATGCAGTTTGCCGAGTTTCTCGTTCGACATTCTTCCCGTAATTTTTGGGTACCAATAATAGATGGCGGCGAAGACGCCAAACACAACCCCGCCTACGAGTGTGTAGTGGAAGTGCGCAACGACAAAATACGACAAGGTAAGCTGCGAAGCGAAAGCGGCGCTCCCCAGCATGACGCCGGTTAGGCCGGCAATCAAGAATTGGAAGAGAAACGCGATGCAGAACAGCATCGGTACCTTAAATTGAATCCTTCCTCCCCACATGGTGCCGAGCCAATTGAAGATCTTGATTCCCGTAGGAACACCTACCGCCATCGTGGTAATCGTGAAAAAACTGTTGGCGTACGAGTTCATTCCGACCGAGAACATGTGGTGCGCCCACACGCTCATGCTCACGAAGCCGATGCAGACAGTGGCCGCGACCATGACTGGATATCCGAAAATCGGCTTCCGTGAGAACACCGGAATGATTTCCGACATGAAAGCGAAGCAGGGGATAATAAGGATGTACACTTCCGGATGTCCGAAGATCCAAAAGAAGTGCATCCACAGCACGGCGGAACCGCCTGCCTGCGTGTCGAAGAAATGACCGCCTAAATATCGATCGATGAGCAGCATGATCTGTGCCGCGGTCAGGGGCGAAACCGAGATCAGAACCATTCCCGACATGACCAGGTTGAGCCATGCCAGCAAAGGCATACGGCTGAGCTTCATCCCCGGGCAGCGCATGCACAGAATAGTCGCGATAATATTGATGCCCGTGCCAATACTTCCAATTCCGGAAACCAGCAGCGCCAGCGTCCAATAATCCGTGCTGTGGCCTGGCGAAAAGGCCCGTGCTGTGAGAGGCGCGTACGCCCACCAGCCCACGTCAGGAGCATTGCCCGCTCCGTAGAGCCCATTTGCGCCAACCAGGCTGAAGTAGAGAAGAAATCCGCCCAGTGCCGAAAGCCAGAAGCTGAAGGCATTCAGCCGGGGAAACGCCATGTCGCGGGCGCCAATCATTAGTGGCACAAGATAGTTTGCAAAGCCAAACAGGATTGGCATGCCCATGAAGAACACCATGGTTGTGCCGTGCATGGTGAACAGGCGGTTGAAGACCTGCGGCGAAACAAACTGATTGTGCGGGAACATCAGCTGAATGCGGATGATGAGCGCTTCGACACCGGCGACCACCAGAAATAGCAGGGCGTAGAGAATATAAAGAACGCCCAAGCGCTTGTGGTCAACCGTGGTCACCCACTCATGGAGAGTGTCAACCCACGGCTTCTCGTCAATCTGGGCGCCGGGAATCGTGATCGCATTCGATGACATATTAGCCTTCAACTTCCTCTAGCGAAGTGTCTCCATATAACTCACGACTGCATCCAGCTCGGAATCGCTTAATTTCATGGCCGGCATCAGCGAGCCGGGCTTGATCGCGTTTGGATCCTGAATCCAGAGACGGAGGTTCTCTGGCGTATTGTTTGCTGCGCCGGAGGCGATCGTGGCCCGGGTCATCAAGTGTGTAAGGTCGGGGCCGAAGCGCCCGTTGGCATTCGTTCCTGCCACGGCATGACAGTTCATGCACGCATTGCTTTCGAAAACTCGCCTGCCGGTGGCTACGCTTGCGTCCTGAACTGCAGGCTGTTGCTGGCCACGGACCCAGGCAGCAAAATCGGCAGGACTGTCCACCGAGACGCGTAACAGCATCTTTGCATGCTGAACCCCGCAGTACTGCGCGCACTGGCCAAGAAAGATTCCGGTGCGCAGTGGGTCCATCCACATTCTGTTCGGATGGTTGGGAATCAGGTCGGTCTTGCCCGCGAGTTCCGGGATCCAGAAGCTGTGATCGGTGTCGGCAGAAAGCAAGGTCAAGAAGGTAGGAGTCGGATTCGCTTGATCACTCACCGGGATGTGCAACTCATTGGCTGTAACGACTCCCAGCTTCGGGTAGCGAAATTCCCACCAGTATTGGTGCCCGATCGCAGTTACCTCGATGGCACCCGCGGGTTCAGGGGCATCCTGAACGGCATGGATCGCTCTCGCCGTAGCCAGGAACAACACGATGACGATGAGGATGGGAATGATCGTCCAGGCCAGCTCGATCTGGGTGCTTCCGTATACCTGGGCCGGTTCGCGGCCGGCATCCACAGCTCGCCCACGGAACTTAACGATGGCGTAGATCAGTAGGGCAAAGACAACTACAAAAATAATTCCGGTAATGACCAGGACAAAGACGGACAAGTCAGCCACGGACTTGGCTGGGGTTGAGGCGGGAGCGAAGATATTCGTACCGTTAGGAGACGAGCCTTTTGGCTCGCTTGCCCAGACGGCGATAGCCGAGCAAAGGGAAAAAAATATCGTCTGTGCCAGGAACCGCAACGTCGAATATTTTTTTTGCAACATCGACATTTCTCTTCTTCCGTCCTTCACTTCCGAAATGCGCACCGTCACTAGACCTTTGCACTCTCTCTCAATTCCCATCGCAAAGCGCGCCACAATTCTTGTCGCCCGGAATTCGAATGAATGAAGAGCAAGCGTGCTGCCAAAGGACGAGACACTCGAATTTTCTGCATTGCAACCGCGATGAAGGCCAACGCTAACGATCCCGAACATCAATTCAGGGGACTGGCCCGTACCCAACCGGTCAGTGTCATTCCTGTGGCTCTTGCGTCAAGTGTCACCTGTGTCGTCACGCAATTGCAGGAATGAGCCTCGGCGCGACGTGGGTGAACCGTAGTTTGTGGCGCCGAATCTCATGGCAGCGGAATTGCATGGAGTCGATGGCAGCGTGAGCCCATCCGCAACCTAAGCGCTGGAAGTGAATTGCGCGGCACCGGTACCGAGGTCCACAGAATTCAGGAGGCTTTAATGTCGAAGAACGTTGCAGACGTATTGTGGGAGATGCTGGCGAAGGCTGGGGTAAAGCGCTGCTATGGAATCGTCGGAGACGCTCTCAATCCCGTGGTGGACGCACTACGCCGAAACGGCACAATTGAGTTCGTTGCCGTTCGTCATGAGGAATATGGAGTGTTTGCCGCCGTCGCGGAGGCTTATTTCACGGGTAACCCGGTGGTGGTCTGCGGAACTTCGGGGCCCGGAGTTGTCCATTTGTTCAACGGATTGATGGATGCGCGGAAAGAAAGGGCTCCTATAATCGCCATCGCTGGGGATGTGGAGTCAAGCATTCTTGATACATCTGCGCTCGAGGAACTGAACCCATACAAGTTTTTTGACGCGGCTTCTCTCTATACCGCGCGCCTGGTAAATCCGGAGCAGGCCCGCGCTGTCATCAACACCGCCATTCTTACGGCGGTCCTGGAAAAGGGTCCCACCGTTATTGCTATACCTGGCGATATCGCGGCCGCCGATGCTCCGGACCAGCCTACCGATTTCACCATTGCCGCCCCCGCCATCCTGAGACCTTCCGATACAGACCTCGGCAAATTGGTGACGATGATTGATGAAGCGAAAACGGTGGCGATTTTTGGAGGGGACGGTTGCAGAGAAGGTCGCGATGAAGTAGTTGAACTGGCGTGCAAGCTGAAGGCCCCCGTCGGCTATGCCTTCCGCGGAAAGCAATGGCTGGAGCATGACAATCCTAACGCCGTTGGCATGACCGGGCTGATCGGTTATGGGGGAGCGTACAACGCACTCCATGAGGCCGACCTCTTGCTCATGCTGGGCACGGATTTTCCGTTCTCGGAATTTCTTCCCGGCCCCAGTGTGAAAAAGGTTCAGATTGACAAGAACCCGAAGCACATCGGCCGCCGTACAGCGCTAGATCTCGGTCTGGTCGGCGATATCAAGTCGACGGTCAGCGCATTACTTCCCGCCGTGTGTGAAAAGACGGATGGAGAATTCCTGGCAAGGCAGCTTGCCCACACGGAATCCTTCCACAAACAGCTGCAGCACTATGTCGAGAATGGACCGGCGATAAAACCGATACGTCCTGAATTCCTGGCCGCGACGCTCAGCGAGCTCGCTTCGGATGACGCCATGTTCTTTGCGGACACGGGGACAGCCTGTATCTGGCTTGCCAGACATATTTTCGGTGGAAAAAACCGCAGGCTCTTTGGCTCATTCTCATGGGCGTCTATGGCCAATGCCGCGCCGAACGCGTTCGGATGTGCTCTGGCATATCCCGGCCGACAATGCATCGCGTTGTGCGGCGATGGAGGCTTCACGATGCTCGGAATGGGAGATCTGCTGACGCAGATCGAACGACGAACTCCCGTGGTTCAAGTCATTCTCAACAACGAGAAGTACGACTTCGTCCATATCGAACAACAGGAAGCCGGCTTCATTCCTTCTGGCGTGGAGTTCAAGAATCCGAATTTCGCCAAGGTCGCTGAGGCGATGGGCGCGAAAGGGATTCGTATCGAAGACCCCCAGGACGTTCGAGAAGGTCTGGCCGAAGCTCTCGCGTACAAGGACGGTCCCGTCGTTGTCGACGCGGTTGTAGATCCATTTGCGCTAGCCATGCCCTCCCATTCACCATTCCACACGGTCAAGGGGTTCACTCTTAGCTTCGCCAAGCAAGTGCTGAGCGGAAGGGTGGATACAGTGATCAAGGAGATCGGGCGGAATGTGGGAATCGTCTGAGCCAAACAGCTTTACATCGCCCCCGGCGCATAGAAGGATGTTAGGCATGACTAAACCCATTCTGGTGGTGACCAGCCGTTATCCGAAGGAAGTTGAGGACCGTATCGACCGCGATTACACCGCTCGGCGAAACCCGGACCAGTCTCTCTTCACCCAGCAGAAACTGCTCTCCACGGCCGAAGGAGCCGACGCCTTGTTTATCACGCCGGCAGACCGGTTGGATTCTGAGTTTTTCCAGAAAGTTTCGCCTACTGTAAAAATCATCGCCACGTACTCGGTGGGTTTTGAGCATATCGATCTGGAAGCCGCCGCTCGCAGAAAAATTCCGGTCGCCTACACCCCTGGGGTCAACAGTGAAGCAACGGCCGACATCGCAATGTTGCTTTTGCTGGGTGCTTCGCGTCGAGCTTACGAGGCTCAGGAACTGGTTCGAACGGGAGCATGGAAGCAGCCCCTGGGCTCCGACATGCTCCTGGGATGGCAAGTCGGTGGCAAAGTCCTCGGCATTCTTGGAATGGGGCGCGTGGGGCAAGCCGTGGCGCGGCGAGCGCGAGGATTCGGAATGAAGATTCACTATTCAAACGCTTCGCAGTTACCGGCGGAAATCGCAGGCGATGCCGTCTACCACAAGGATCCGTCGGATCTGCTTCGCGCCAGCCAGTTCTTGAGCCTGCACGCTCCGGAGACTCCTCAGACCCGTCATTTCCTGAACTCCAAGGCCATAAGCCTTCTGCCCCCCGGGGCGATCGTGGTGAACACGGCTCGCGGCGGATTAGTGGTTGACGACGATCTTATCGCCGCTCTCAAGAGCGGGCGGGTCGCCGCTGCCGGACTTGACGTATTTGAAGGCGAGCCAAAACTTCACCCGGAATATGTTTCGCTGAAAAATACGTTTCTATTGCCGCATATCGGCAGCGCCACGATCGAAACCCGTACAGCGATGGGCATGCTGGCCCTGGACAATGTGGAGGCGGTGCTGAACGGCGAGCCTGCGCCCACCCTCGTCCCCGGTCGCAGTCGGGAAATTGTTTGAGCTACTAGGAGGAAGAATGAGCGAACGCTGGAAGGTGGTCATCATTGGCGGCGGGTTCGGTGGGCTCTCTGCGGCCCAGCACTTGAAGTCAAATCTGGTGGATGTGACGCTTATCGATCGGCGGAACTATCACCTTTTCCAACCGCTGCTGTATCAAGTCGCAACGGGCTCGCTTTCGGCGGGAGAGGTCGCCTCGCCCCTTCGGAGCGTCCTAAGCCGGCAGAAAAATACTCGCGTTTGGTTGGGGACCGTCGTGGACATCGATCCTGATTCCAAACGCGTCTCTCTGGCCGATGGGGCCATCGTTCCTTACGATTCATTGATCGTTGCCGCCGGCTCGCAAACCTCTTACTTCGGTCGCAATGAATGGCAAGAGTGGGCGCCTGGCATGAAGAGCATTGAAGAAGCCACTATTATCCGGCACAAGATTCTGTATGCATTTGAAGTGGCCGAGCGTCTCTCGGATCCTGAACAGCGCCGCGCCTGGCTCACATTCGTCATTGTTGGAGCAGGGCCTACCGGCGTGGAGCTTTCGGGCGCCATCGCCGAGATCGCGCGCCAAACTTTGAAGAACGATTTTCGCTCCATCCACCCTGAGGAAGCGCAGATCATATTGATGGATGGCGCGCCTCGGGTGCTGATGCCGTTTCCAGAAGGCCTGGCTGAAAAAGCACACCGTACTCTCACTAACTTGGGCGTCCAGATACGGTGCGGCGCAATGGTGAAACACATCAGCGAAGAGGGCTTAACGATCCAGTCCGAAAAGGGAGCCGATTCGATCGCTGCGAAAACAGTGGTCTGGGCCGGTGGTATCACAGCGTCGCCGCTTGGAAAAATCATGGCTAGCCGCACCAAGGCCGAGACCGACAAGGGCGGGCGAGTAAAAGTAAAGCCTGACCTCACGATTCCAAACTACCCGGACATCTACGTAGTAGGCGATCTGGCTTCAGCAACGGATAAGAACGGAAAACCTTTGCCCGGAATGGCTCAGGTGGCGATGCAAGGTGGGGCCTACGCTGCAAAAGCAATAGTGCGAAAGGTGAAAGGACAGAAGGAACCTCCCCCATTTCATTACTTCGATAAGGGATCTCTGGCCGTGATTGGCCGTGGGTCCGCGGTGGCCGACGTTTTCGGGGCTCATCTTTCGGGGTTTATTGCCTGGCTCGTGTGGGCCTTCATCCACATTGTGTATTTGGTGAATTTTCAAAGCCGGGTTCTAGTCTTTATTCAATGGGCAATCCAGGATCTGACATTCAGCCGCGGCGCACGATTAATTACCGGTGCCGCTCCCACGGATTTCAATTTCTCCAAGGAGCTCTCTGAAATCAAGTCTGCACCGATAAATGCTCCGCATTGACCGTCCGGGTTTTCCCGTCTGCATCGACACAGATTTCTCAGGACGGGAAAATCTGGTTAGGGTCACCGGTCGCTAATCATCCTCGAGTTCCAGCCTCAACCCTGAGGCTTTGCGCGGCTTCCGCATTGCATAATCCGATACAATCTATCCGGCGTTTTCAACCGGCGATTGATCGACGACGACAGAACGAAGCTCGCGACATTTTGATTTTGACTTTCCTTTTGATTGAGGCGCGGAGTTATGAGCACGCAGGATGTGCCCACCGTATTCATTGTCGATGATGATAGCGACGTGCGCGAGTCTCTCCAGGAACTGCTCGATTCTGTCGGCTTGCAATCTACGTCTTTCGGGACTGCACAGGAGTTCTTGTCGAGTCCGCGCAGTGACGGTCCTAGTTGCCTGATTCTTGACGTGAGACTTCCCGGCATTAGCGGCCTGGACCTTCAGCATGAACTGAAAAGGGCGAAAGTAAGTATTCCAATCATCTTTCTCACAGCACATGCAGACGTTCCGATGTCGGTTAAGGCCATGAAGTCTGGTGCTGTGGAGTTTCTCACAAAGCCATTCCGGCACCAGGATCTCCTCGATGCGGTTCAGCGATCGCTCACTCGAGATCGCGTCGTCCGCGAAAAGCAGCGAGACACTGCTGAGCTGCGACAACGATACAACACACTAAGCGTCCGGGAGCGCGAGGTGATGAGCCTCGTCGTTTCCGGGATGCTTAATAAGCAAGTTGCGGCGGAACTCGGTGCTAGTGAAGCCACTGTCAAAATGCACCGGAGTCAAGTGATGAAAAAGATGCTGGCCAAATCCTTGCCTGAGTTGGTCAGAATGGCGGACAAGCTGAAGGCCATCACATAGCCGGCTTTGCGCGAATCGACGCATTCCTGCCCGATTATCGATAGTAGGAACTAATCTCCTAAAGTCTAGTTCAGTCAGCCTAAAGTTTGATTGCTCCAAGTGAAGTGGTGAGGTTAAGCTGTCCACATGTCGGTGGACCGAACGTCCAAATTAATAGCGATCGTTGATGACGACGAGTCCATGCAAGATTCACTGCGCGACCTGATGGAAGCGGCTGGACTGGTCGCACGGTGCTTTGGGTCCGCGGAAGAATTCCTCGAATCCGATTTGCATACTCGGGCTGGCTGCCTGATCGTCGATATCCGTATGCCGAAGATGTCGGGCCTGCAGTTGCAGGCCAAGCTGAAAGAAGAACAATGCAATATTCCGATCATTTTCATCACGGCTCATGGGGATGCCAGGATGAGAATTCGGGCGATGCGAGAGGGCGCAGTCGAGTTCCTTGCAAAACCGTTCGATCATCACCTGTTGCTCAAAAGGGTCCGTGCTGCACTTGATATGTGAGCAACGTCGTTTATTGCAGTCGCGTGGGGAGCCTTAAGTGTAGAGGTTTCTGTGGGAGATTATGCAATAGTCGCGAGCCCTGGGCCAGATCAGGCCGAACGCACGTTCGAACGGATCATCGGCAATAGCGCCGCTCTGGAATCTGTTCTCGACCAGGTGGAGCAAGTTGCGCCCACAGACTCGACCGTCCTCATCGAGGGCGAAACCGGTACAGGGAAAGAGCTCATTGCTCACGCCGTTCACAATGCCAGTCAGCGCTGCGGGCGCGCTTTCATAAAGCTCAATTGCGCGGCCATTCCGCTGGATCTTCTGGAAAGCGAATTGTTCGGTCATGAGAAAGGCGCCTTTACCGGAGCCATCGCGCAGAAGATCGGGCGCTTCGAAATGGCTGACAAGGGCACGCTGTTCCTGGACGAAGTCGGTGACATCCCTCCTGCCCTGCAGCCCAAGTTGCTGCGGGTTTTGCAGGAGCAGGAATTCGAGCGTTTAGGGAGCGGTCGCACCCATAAAGTTGACGTCCGGCTGGTGGCGGCAACCAATCGCGATCTCGTGAAGATGGTGGCTCGCGGGCAGTTTCGCAGTGACCTTTATTATCGTCTGAACGTCTTTCCCATCCTGCTGCCGACCCTCAGAGAGCGCCGGGAAGACATTCCCACTCTTGTCGCGCATTTCGTGAACCTGTTTAGCCGCCGCATGGGGAAAGCAGTCGACAGCATTCCTCCGGAAACCATGGCTGCCTTCCAGTGGTATTCGTGGCCTGGGAACATCCGCGAGTTGCAGAACTTAGTGGAACGCTCGGTGATCCTTTCGCGGGACGGTGTGCTCCCCAACCCGCTTCACAAAAAGCAAACAGAGCTCACGATCCCCAATCTGCATCGCACCCGAACTTTCCCGTCACACATGACCTTGGAAGACTCCGATCGCACTTTGATTGTGGAGACACTGGAGCAGGCTGGCTGGATCGTCGGTGGACCGCGCGGCGCTGCGGCGAAGCTGGGACTGAAGCGAACTACGTTGCTGGCCAAGATGAGAAGACTGGGGATCTCGCGGCCTACTGCCCAAGACGGAACCGACGTGATCGGCACCGCGCGAGAAGACGTCTAGGCGTAAAATTCGGCTGACATAAAAGTCCCTCAGCGGCCCGAAGATTACATCTCGATCGTCGGGGATTCTGGTCTTCCCAGGAAACAAAGTAGACCGTGGCCGACGAGAGTGACGTTTTTTCGCTTATGCCCGTGAATCACTCTGAAATCGGAGCGATGAATCGCAGTGAAGCTTCTGCAACCTGTCCTGTCCTGCGAATTCTGAGCGCCATCGTCTTCCTCAGCGCGGTGGCGTTGGTGGCCTGCCGACCAGAAAAGCCCCAGGAAAAACCATCCATCACCTTCACCAAGATTCCTCCTGCAGCCCAGGGTGGCCGGGAACGAGTCGATACCATCTCTGGACGGGTCACAAACGCTCAACCAAAGCAGCAGATTGTTATTTATGCGCACAGCGGGCAATGGTGGGTGCAGCCCTGGCCTGATCATCCCTTCATTCCGATCCAAGCAGACTCGACGTGGAGCACGGAAACTCATCTGGGATTTGAGTATGCTGCGTTATTGGTGGAGCCGGATTATCATCCCTTGCCCACGACGGATGTGGCTCCGACCCAAGGCGGTTCGGTTGCTCTCGTGACCATCGTGAAGGGCGTTGGAACGCCGCAATTGGCCCCGACCGGATCGCTTAAATTCAGCGGCTATGATTGGGCTGTTCGCATGGTTGCAAGTGACAAGGGAGGCACGAACAACCTCTACGATCCTGAAAATGCATCGACCGATCCGAGCGGGGCGCTCCACATGCAAATCAAGAAGAAATCGGGCAGCTGGTCGTGTGCAGAAATATTCTTAAATCGCAGTCTCGGGTACGGCACCTATTCGGTCACTGTGCGTGATACTTCTCTCTTAGAACCCGCCGCGGCCTTCAGTATGTTCACCTTCGACGAATCGGCTAGCGAGCAGCACTTTCACGAGATGGACGTAGAGGTCCATGGCCGGGGTGACGCTGCAGACAAGAACAATGCACAATATGCAATTCAACCGTTCTACAGCCCTGGGAACCTGTTCCCTTTTGCGGCGCCATCAGGCACCTTGACGCATGTCCTGCGCTGGGAACCTGGACACGCAACTTTCAAGACCTTTCGCGGAAGAGATTCTGGGGCCGGAGCGAAACTCATTTCTGAACATGAGTTCACTGGCATACCAGGACCAGGCCAGGCGAAACTCCGTCTGATCTTTTTCGTCGTTGCAAGCGACAAACATCCAATGCAGAAGCCCAGTGAGGTTGTGGTTGAGAAGTTTGAATACCTACCGTGAGGGCGGTTTTGGAAGGCGCTGGCTACTCAGGTGTGCGATTGCCGGAATCGCGGTTGTCTGCTTCGCTGTTTCGGCGTGCGCGCTCGATCCCGCTCGGGCCGTGCCGCAATATCTCTACGACTCGTGGGGAACTGAGCGAGGTTGGCCGGGCGGATCGATAACGGCCATCGCACAGAGTTCCGATGGCTATCTCTGGATTGGGACCGATAAAGGCCTGGTTCGTTTCGACGGCATGAATTTTCAACAGTTCCAACTGGCCCATCCCGATCCAATCTGGATTGGCCCGGTACGAACACTCGTCGTTGACGCAAGCGATAACCTCTGGATCTTGCTACAAAACACCCTGGTCTTTCGTTATCACAATGGAGACTTCGAGCTAATCCGCGGCGAGACTGAGAGCGGCACAACGGCAATGGCGCGGGGGACGTCGGGTGCGGTTTTGCTTTCATCATTGGCTGAGGGAACACTCACATACACTGACAACCGATTTCGAAGCCTGTCGTCTGCAGCTCTTCCCACCGACACGGCAAAAGTCGCGAACGGCGAAGCTGCCGACCAGCGAGCAACTTCCTTCAGTTGGTTTGATCGTCTGGCGGCGCCCACCTCGGTGGCGATTTCCATGGCGCAGGCTGAAGACGGAAAGATTTGGCTTGGCACGGAGCATCAGGGGCTCTTCTATCTCCACGAAGGCCGCGTTTCGAGCGCATCGAATGGGCGGGATGATACGAAGATTACTTGCCTTCTTCCCCTTCGAAACTCAGAATTGTGGGTCGGAACGCCGAAGGGAGTGCTGCGCTGGAATGGAACAAAGCTTTCTTTGGCGGGCGTACCGTCATCTCTTCTCAATCTCGACGTCCTTTCCATTCTTCGCGACCGGGACGCGAACATCTGGGTGGGCACGAGTCGTGGACTGTTTCGGTACAACGCGAATGGGGTTTCTCTACTGAGTACTACTGGACCGGTAGCTGCGCTCTTCGAAGATCGGGAGGGAAACATCTGGATCGGTGGCACGCATGGCCTAGATCGACTGCGAGACACCGCCTTCGTTACCTACTCTCTTCCTGATTTGAAATCGCAGGGTATGGGGCCACTGCACGTTGATTCCGGGGGCCGCACTTGGATTGCCCCCATTCAGGGCGGTTTGCGATGGCTGAAGGAAGGACAAAGTGGGGTTGTCACCGTCGATGGGATCGCCAACGATGTCGTCTACTCTATTGCGGGCACTGGCAACGATAAAGATAAAGATAAAGATGATGTCTGGGTGGGACGACAACAGGGTGGACTCACCCATCTGCTTTACTCCGGTAATTCGTTTACAGCCAAGACCTACACACAGGCAGACGGCCTCGCACAAAACAGGGTGTACGCGGTCTATCGGAGTCGTGACGGTACCGTCTGGTCCGGGACCCTCAGTCGTGGTGTAAGCGAGCTAAAGAACGGTCATTTCACAAATTACACGACTGCAGATGGGCTAGCGGCGAACACAATATCGTCGATCGCCGAGGGCCCCGACGGAACGATGTGGTTCGGTACCCCGAGGGGCGTCAGTGCCATGTCGCAGGAGGGGTGGCGAACCTATACCGCCGACAACGGTTTACCCTCCGAGGATGTCAATTGCCTCCTGCAGGATTCAACGAGAATCCTGTGGATAGGAACGGCCGAAGGCCTCGCCTACGTCACTGATGGGCAGGTGCATGTACCCCGCGCATCACCTGAGTCCCTGCACGCACAGATTTTCGGAATTGAAGAAGACAAAAACGGCTGGCTATGGATTGCGACCTCAGATCATGTCTTGCGCGTCCCGCGCGAAAAACTGCTAAGCGGTGTTGTGACGGCAGCCGATGTCCGCGAGTATGACCAGGCCGATGGTCTGGACAGCACTGAAGGAGTTAAGCGGAGTCGATCGGTGGTCTCGGATTCAGCCGGCAGGATATGGTTTTCGCTCAGCAGCGGCTTGTCGGTGGTTAATCCATCCCAGATCAGAGACAATTCAGTTCCCGCGCTGGCTCACATCGAGGCGCTAACCGCCGATAACAACACCGCAAACCTCGCCGCCTCCGTTCGAATTCCTCCATCTCCCAGGAGGATCACGTTTGAGTACACGGGACTGAGCCTCGCGGCACCCGCGCGGATTCGTTTTCGATATTTTCTCGAAGGCTTCGACAGTGGCTGGAGCCAGCCGGTGGCGGCGCGAGAAGCCGTTTACACCAACCTTGGGCCCGGCTCCTATCGATTCCGGCTGGTCGCCAGCAACAGCGTGGGGCTGTGGAACGGGCCAGAAACTGCGATAGTTTTCATTGTCGCCCCGGCCTACTATCAAACCTACTGGTTCCGACTGTCGTGCATCGCCGTCTTTATTGCGCTGCTTTGGGCACTTCATCGATGGCGGGTTCATCAACTCAAAAGCCAGGAAGAGCGTCTGCGAGAGGCTGTTGAAACAATTCCAGCGTTGACTTTCACTACATTGCCTGACGGCTCCAATACATTTGTGAATAAGCGCTGGACCGAATACACCGGGCTGTCGGTCGAGAATACCTCGGGCATTGGCTGGCAGCGCGCGATCCATCCCGAGGATCTGGTGCGCCATTCCGAGAAGTGGCGCAACTCGGTTGCAACCGGGTTGGTTTTCGAAGATGAGGCGCGCTTCCGTCGCTCCGCTGACGGGGAATATCGCTGGTTTCTGGTGCGTGGTGTTCCACTTCGGGACCAGCATTCAAACATTGTTAGATGGTATGGAACCCTCACGGACATCGAAGATCGCAAGCGCGCCGAGGAATCACTGCAACAAAGCCAATTTTATCTCGTTGAGGGGCAGCGGCTGGCGCACATGGGAAGTTGGGCATATAACCCCGCTGGTTTTTTTGAGTACTGGTCTCAGGAGTTGTTCAAGATTTACGGCCTGGATCCGCAGAAGGGCACCCCAACCCTTGAACAGTATCTCGCCATCCTTCATCCACAAGACCGCGACGTTATGGCGGACACCATAAGAAGGATGCGTGCGGAATGCTCTGGTTGCGATGTAACAAAACGAATTGTTCGCCCCGACGGAGAGCAACGCTACATTCGCTGCGTCGGAATTCCCGTTGTTCAAGGCGAAGTCCTTAAGGGGTTTCTCGGCACCGCGATCGATGTCACCGAGCAGGAAATGCTGACCCAGGAGTTGGAGCGCCGACAAGCGTACCTTGCCGAAGCGCAGAGGCTCAGCCATACGGGCAGTTGGGCGTGGACCACCGCCAATGGAGAGATGAGGTACTTGTCCGAGGAATGCTACCGGGTGTTAGGTTTCGACCCGCACGGCGGACAGCCGCGATTCAGAGCGTTGTTTCTACGCATCCACCCCGATGATCAGGTTAATGTCTGGGAAGCGCTCCAAAAAGCGAAGGTTGAAAAGGCAGAGTTTGAGTTGGATTACCGAATCCTTCATCCCGGCGGCGATATCAGGGACATCCACCTCGTAGGCCATCCCGTTCTCAGCCCCTCCGGCGCTATCGTTGAATTCGTCGGCACAATGATGGACGTCACCGAACGCAAACGGGCAGAAGCGCTCCGTGATGGGGAGAGCCGTATTTTGGAGATGATAGCCCGCGACTCTCCCCTGCAAGAAATACTGGAGAACCTGGTACGGGTTGTGGAAGCCCAATTTGCCGGATTGCTTTGCTCTGTTCTGCTGCTTGATGAGGACGGGCAACATGTAAGGCACGCTGCGGCACCGAGTCTGCCCGAGCCGTACATCGCGGCGATTGAGGGCCTCTCGATTGGACCGAATGCGGGATCGTGCGGCACCGCCATGTACCGCAGTGAACCTGTTATCGTCACCGACATTCTCCAGGATCCGCTCTGGGAGTCGTATCGGGCTATGGCCGAGCCCCATGGTCTTCGTGCCTGCTGGTCGACTCCTATACTTGCGCATTCGGGCAAAGTGCTGGGTTCCTTTGCCATGTATTACCGCGAGCCTCGTAGTCCGAGTCCGTCTGAGAACCGCGCCCTGGAAATGGCTACCCACCTCGCCGGCATTGCCATCGAACGTAAGCTGACACGCGAACGGCTGCAGCGAAGTGAAGCGTATCTGGCCGAAGCGCAGAAGCTGACCCATACGGCCAGCTGGGCTTGGCGCTCACCGGATCGGAAGGTGGTGCACCTCTCCGAGGAGTTCTACCGGATTTACGGCTTCGATTCAGCTGAGGGGGTGCCGACTTGGGAAGAATATTTCGAACGCGTCCACCCGGAGGATCGCATTAGGTGGAAGACCACTATCGAACGGGCAATGGTGGAAAAAGCCGAATACGACCTGGAGTTCCGTATCCTTTTACCGAATGGAATGGTGAAGTGGATCCACACTGTTGGCCATCCCGTCCTTTCCGACGCCGGAGATTTAGAGCAATTCGTAGGCAGCTCGAGCGACGTCACGGAACGCAAGCATGCCGAGGAAGCCGTTCGGTCCAGCGAAGCCTATTTAGTGGAAGCGCAGAGCCTGACCCACACCGGCAGTTGTGCCATTGATGGTACAACTCGCGAGACCGTGTACTGGTCCGACGAAATGTTCCGGCTTTTCGGCTTTGATCCACAACAGGGCTTGCCGATGTTCGATCAATGGCTGCAGCGAATTCATCCAGAAGACTTCGATAAGGTAAAGCTGGCGAGTGAAAGAGCGTTCCTCACAAAGGTAAATTGCGACGTAGAGTTCAGAATTGTGAAGCCCGATGGAACAATCAGACACATTCATGGCGTCGGCCACCCAGTTTTGAGTGCCACTGGAGAGCTTGTTCAAGTACTCGGCACAATGGTCGATGTCACCGAACGCAAGCGTGCCGAAGAGGCGGGCGACAAGCTGCGACAACTCGAGGCCGATCTGGCACATATCGATCGTGTGAGTACGCTGGGCGAAATGGCAGCATCACTGGCACACGAGATCAAGCAGCCCATCGCTGCCGCCATCACCAGCGCCAACAGCTGCGTTGAATGGCTTGCGCACGAACCGCCCAACCTTGATCGCGCCCGTGCCGCAGCCGCTCGAATCGATAAGTATGGGAATCGTGCGGCAGAAATCATCGACCGTATACGTTCCTTCTACAAAAAGTCCCCTCCACAACGGGAACTGGTCGATGTCAACGGAATCATCCAAGAAATGCTTACACTGCTGAAGGGCGAGGCCACCCGATGCTCGATTATGATGCGCACCGAACTTGCCGCCGAACTGCCCCAAATCATGGCCGATCGCGTGCAACTCCAGCAGGTATTTATGAACCTCATGCTTAACGGCATCGAGGCCATGGAGAACGCCGGCGGAGAGCTCGCGGTGAAGTCGCAACTGCAGGACGGTCAACTCCAGTTCTCGGTCAGTGATACGGGCGTGGGGCTGCCGAGCGAGCAGATGGATAAGATCTTTTCCGCGTTCTTTACTACCAAGCCACAAGGCAGCGGCATGGGGTTGGCCATCAGCCGTTCCATTGTGGAGTCGCATGGCGGGCAGTTGTGGGCGACCGCTAACGACGGACATGGCGCAGCTTTTCATTTCACGTTGCCCACCCATGTGACAGAGTCAGCATTGATCATCTAAGGATGTTTTTTCGGACTTTCATCATCAGACCGGACCCGACATATCATTCGACGTTTCCTTATCCGCTATCAGTAGTACGGTGTTGCTCATCGGAGTAAGATTCATTCCCATGATTCACGAGTATCGACGCACCATCAGGAACCAGGAGTCGGTCGATTTGCCGACCTGAATCGATACGAGACGGCATTCTCGGCCCATGCCCTGCCAGATGGGTTTCTTTAGGTTGGCTTTGTCTCATGCCTGACATCACGAAAATCGACGCGTTCATTCAGAGTTCTCCAAACCCCGCATGGTTGGCGACCACACAGGGTCACTGCGTGTATGCCAACCCAGCCCTGCAACGCCTCACCGGGTTCAATTCAGATCAGATCAACCAAGCTGATTGGCGCAGTTTCCTTCTGGAAGAGGACCGGGCCGTCGCCTCAGTCTCCTGGCAAAGATCGCTCGCAACCGGGACTCCGTATCGCGCAGGTCCGGATGCGAGGAAGCGATGGCGCCCCTCAATATGTCGAACTCATCGCCTTCGGGCACAAAGCCGGCGACAATACCGAACTATGGTTGTTTACCGGGTTAGGCGTAAATGTAAATGGCGTTGCTGCTCAGAAGGGCTCAGAGCTCGAAGCACAACTGCAAGCTACTCTCAATGTCATTCCAGCGTATACCTGGTACGCACTTCCGTCCGGTGCCCTCGCCTTCGTGAACGAACGAAATGCGAACTACCTTGGTCTCCCGAAAGACCATCCTTTGCGATTCGGCAGTGCCACGGGCGCAGCGTGGGATTCGCATATTCCTCTTCTACATCCGGACGACCATGAAGAGGCGCGCAGAGTTTGGTCAACCTGTCTGCGTACAGGTTCGGCCGGAGAAATGTCTTTTCGAGCTCGGAGCGCGGCAGGAGAGTATCGCTGGTTCGTCAGTCGTGCCGAACCCGTTCGGGCGACTGATGGAACTCTGTTGTATTGGTTAGGGGTTAATCTCGACATCAACGACGTGAAGCAGGCAGAGAATGCCCTTCGCAAGAGTGAAAAAGAACTTCGTGACGCGATCGATACCATTCCCGCGCTAGTGTGGAGTGCTCTGCCCGATGGCTCCAATATTTACGTTAACAAGAGATTTGTGGAGTACACCGGGTCATCGGCAGAACAGACGGCCGGATCAGGGTGGGAAGCGCTAGTTCACCCTGACGATCTTGAGCTACATGCAGGTAAATGGAAGGAAGCGGTTGCTACCGGCAAGCCTCACGAAAGTGAGGTGCGTTCCCGCCGCTCGGATGGGCAATACCGCTGGCAGTTGGACCGCGGGATGCCGCTCCGAGATGAAGATGGAGACATCGTCAAGTGGTATGGCGTCACCACCGACATCGAAGATCGCAAACGCGCCGAGGAAGCCTTGGGGGCAATATCGCGGGATTTGCTGGAAAGCAAAACCAAGCTTGAAGAAGCCCAGCGCATCACCCATATCGGCTACTGGGAATGGGACCTCGCCACTGATGGCTTGATCTGGTCAGATGAAACCTACCGCATTTTTGGACTGCCACCTCAGGAACGGCCCATGAACGTGGACGCACTACGGGAGATGATCCATCCTGAAGATCGGGAACGTCTTTTTCGAGAAAAGGAGCAAACCATTACCAGTGGTGTGTGCTATGACGTGGAACACCGCATCGTTCGTCCCGGCGGCGAAGTGCCCGTCCTCAACAGTACACGAGCTCTAAAGAAAGATGAATCGGGCCGACCAGCCTGCTTCTACGGTACAGTCCAGGACATCACTGATCGCAAACGCGCGCAGGAGGCGCTTCAAAAAAGCGAATTTTATCTCGCCGAGGGGCAGCGCCTTACCCACATGGGAAGTTGGGCTTTTAACCCCTGTGGTTTTTTCGAGTACTGGTCGCAGGAGTTGTTCAAGATTTACGGCCTAGATCCCAACAAGGGAGCCCCAACACTTGAACAGTATTTGGCCACCGTTCATCCGGCAGACCGCGACTTCATGGCTGAGACCATCACGAAAATGCATGCGGAACGTTCTAGCTGCGATATGAAAAAGAGAATTGTTCGAGCCGATGGCGAGCTACGCTACATTCGCTGGGTCGGAATTCCCGTTGTTGAAGGCGAAGTCTTTAAGGGGTTTCTCGGCACCGCGATGGATATCACTGAGCAAGAACTGCTGAACCAGGAGCTGGAACTTCGGCAAGCGCACTTGACCGAGGCGCAAAAGCTGACCCATACAGGCAGCTGGGCTTGGCGCTTAGCGGATCGGAAAACGGTGCACCTCTCCGAGGAGTGGTATCGGATTTACGGCTTCGATACGGCCGTGGGAGCGCCGACTTGGGAAGAATATTTCGAACGCGTCCACCCAGAGGATCGTCTTAAGTGGAAGGGCATTATCGAACGGGCAGTAGTGGAAAAAGCCGATTACGATCAGGAGTTCCGTATCCTTTTGCCGAATGGAGTGGTGAAGTGGATCCACACTGTTGGCCACCCCGTATTTTCCGACGCCGGAGATTTAGAGCAATTCGTAGGCAGCTCGACCGACATCACGGAGCGCAAGTCCGCCGAGCAGGCTCTGGAGCGCAGCGAAGCATATCTTGCGGAAGCGCAAAGGCTCAGCCATACCGGCAGTTGGGCCTGGAGCCCAGTGACCGACAACAGATACTATTCGGAGGAGTGCTATCGCGTGTTGGGTCTAGTCCCGGCGGACGGAGCCCCACCGCCGCTCGGAGACATCATGCAGCGGATTCATCCGGAAGATCAAGCTCAATGCAGGGAGCGAATCGAAAAGGCCATCCGCGACAAGGGAGATTTCGAACTCGACTACCGCATCGTTCATGCCGACAAAAAGATCAGGGACATTCGCTGCGTAGGCCATTCAGTCCTCGACCTATCTGGCGATCTCGTGGAGTTCGTGGGTACCGTGATCGACATAACGGAGCGCAAGTCTGCCGAGCAGGAGCGTGAAAAACTGCGGCAACTTGAGGCCGATCTGGCACATACCAATCGTGTGAGCACGTTAGGGGAAATGGCGGCGGCGCTGGCACACGAAATCAAGCAGCCCATCGCTGCCGCCATCACCAGCGCCAACGGCTGCGTTGAATGGCTGACACGCGAACCGCCCAACGTTGACCGGGCCCGTGCCGCAGCAGCCCGAATCGATAAGTATGGGAATCGTGCGGCCGAAATCATCGACCGTATACGTTCCCTCTACAAGAAGTCTCCTCCACAACGTGAGTTGGTCGACCTGAACGGAATTATCCAGGAAATACTCACGCTGCTGAACAGTGAGGCTATCCGATCATCGGTGGCCATGCGTACCGACCTTTCCGCCGAGCTTCCAACAATCATGGCAGACCGCGTGCAACTGCAGCAGGTCTTCATGAACCTCATGCTCAACGCCATCGAAGCCATGAAGGACTCGGGCGGAGAGCTTACGGTGAAGTCGCAACTGCAGGAGAGTGAACTCCAGCTCTCGGTCAGTGACACCGGCGTGGGGTTGCCAGCGGAGAAGATGGATCAGATCTTTTCTGCGTTCTTTACCACCAAGCCGCAAGGCAGTGGGATGGGATTGGCCATCAGCCGTTCTATTGTGGAGTCGCACGGTGGCCGGTTGTGGGCGGTCGCCAACAGTGGAGGCGGCGCAACGTTTCATTTCACCTTGCCGATCCACGGGACGGAGTCGTCACCCTTGGTTGCGTAGATTCTTGGAGATTGGCGTACTCGGCCTTGGCCTGTTGGTAGATGGGAATGTCGGGATCGGCGTTCTTCCACAAATCCAGGAAAGTTTCGTAAGACTTCCGCGCGGCAGCTTCCTCGCCAATCATCTTCTGCGCGCGGCCGAGTTGGAGCCAAGCCAAGGGTCCCGTGACATGTACAACGGTAAGGCCGGGATTATCGATTAGCTTCTGGAACTCAGCCGCCGCGGCCCGGCCATCGCCGAGTTCCAGGTACGCTAGTCCGCGAATATAAGCTGGGTAAACATAATCGAACGATTCCGTGTAGGCCAGATCGTACTTGGCAGTCCCGCGGAGAAGGTCGATGACGGCCGCCGGGTCGTGCTGCTGCAGCTTGATCGCGGCCCGAATCGTGGGGGCGTGGTAATTCTGCACGAGCGTGTCTTCGGGTCTTTCCGCGCTGATTTGGTCTGCCAGCTTGCCGGCTTCCTCTGTTTGTCCCGATCTGGCGAGCGCGAGCGCCAGGACAAGCTTTCGATCCCGGGCTAGCTTGCTTCTATCTACCTTGTTTTCATAGCGTCGAGCTTGAACGCCCATTCCTACTTCGGCATTTCCCAGCGCCGAGAAGACCACCCACCTGTCATTGCTAGCCTTCGAGGTGCGCCCCGAAGCTTGCAAGCGCAGCCGTTCGGCGGAGCGAAAGCGACCTTGCTGAGTCTCGATCCAAGCATGGTTGAGCAAGACGTCTCTTCGATCACTGCCTCGCTCTCCTTCTGTAAAGATCTTTTCGACGCCATCACGGTCGCCTGTAGCAAATAGCACAACCAGTCTGTCGAACCGGATGCCTGGGCTGTCGAGCTTAAGGGGATCCACTTTATCGAGCCATGACTTCGCCTCGATGAATCTGCTTGCGTGGCTGCATCTCTCTGCCGCGGCAACGAAATAATATGGGCTTGGCTGCAACCGCGCAGTCTCAGCCGCTTCGTGAGCAGCGCGGTTGGGTTCGCCCAGATGGAGTGAGGCAGCCGAGAGGTTATTACGAGCAAACACATCCCGAGGAAATAATTGTAAGAAACGAAGCGTGGAGGAATAGGCTTTCTCCCAGTCGCCGATCACCCCGGCGTAGTAATTGATCTCGGTGTCCAACCGGTCCTTTTGGGTCAATCGGTCGCGCAATTGGTACGCACGCGCGAACGACGCCTCCCACAATTCAATGTTACCCAGATCATGGTAGGCGGCGCCCATGCCCTCATAAGTCAGGGCAAGGTTTGGATCCAGTTCGATGGTTCGCTGATAGAGTTTGAGCGCTCCTGCAACATCGCCGGCGTAGTGGAGTTTGGTTCCCTCAGCGCCGGCCTGCAAAGCCTCGAGCGAAGCGCTGACCGCCATTTCCAGCGGCTGATTGAAGCGCGCCAGCGAATCCGACGGTTCTCCCAGCTTCGCGCGAAGCCGTACTGCGGTGACTCCCAGCTCGTGAATGACTTCATTCCTGCTACCGATATCGGCCTGCTCCTTGCCCAGGGTTGCTCCCGAGCTGCAGTCGAGCGCTCTCATCTCCAAGTGATAGCCGTTGCCGGCATCGGCGATCGATTGGGAGATCAGCATCTTGCTGTTGGTCTTAGCGCAGATCTGGCGCGCCACATCGGGCGTGATCTTAGTGGTCGACGGAAGCTTGAGTTCAGCCAGAGTCGCATATGCCTTATCAATGCCGAGAATATTGAGATACGGCGTCTGCTGCATTTCGTAGCGCAGCGCGATATTCAGCGCATCGTCGAAGACTGCATCACCTGTCTGGTTGTCGGCGTCAGCCAGGACGATGGTGTCGGTCGGACCGAGGGTTATGCGATGGCGGTAGACGTCATAGCGCCAGATCGCGATAGCGATGAGTGCGAGCAGGGTTACGGCCGCAGTCGCTTGCCGTACGTGTTTCCTTGCCGGATTGGCGTCGCGCACGATCCGTTCGAGATCGTTTTTCAGTGCGGTAGCTGATGGGTAGCGCTGCGCGCGGTCTTTCTCGATCGCCTTTGCCAGAAGCGCGTCGAATCCACGAGGCAGCATCGGATTGCGGACTCTGGCTGGAACTGGGGTCTCCTGCAACACGGCCTGGTGAACGTCAACCACAGTCGGGCCGATGAAGGCACGCTGGCCGGCCGCCATTTCGTAAAGCACCAATCCGAACGAGAACAGATCTGTCCGAGTGTCGAGTGCTTCATGGCATACCTGTTCCGGAGACATGTACCCCGCAGTTCCCGCCAAGGTGCCTGTGCGGGTAAGGTCTTTTTTCAAATGGTCGGCAGACGAGGTGGCTGTGGCGCTGGCGGCTTCTTCCTGTTCGAGCCGTAGGTCGCCGGAAGGCTTTGCCAATCCGAAGTCCAGGATCTTTACCACGCCGGATTTGCAGAGAAAGATATTCGCCGGTTTGATGTCGCGGTGGATGATTCCCTTCTGGTGGGCGGCTTCCAATCCGCTGCAGACCTGGCTCGCGATCTCGGAGAGCTCAAGGAATGGCAAAGCCTTGGGCTCAAGCGCGGCCATCCGGCTGCGCAGGGTTTCTCCTTCGAGCAACTCCATCACGATGAAGGGCTGCGCTTCGTGGTCCTCGATAGCATGAATGGTGCAGATGTTCGGATGGTTCAGCGAGGAAGCGGCCTGTGCCTCGCGTTCAAAACGCTGTAGCGCCACGGCATCGCTAGTCAGTTCTTCAGGCAGAAACTTCAGCGCAACACTGCGGCCGAGCTTCAGGTCCTCCGCCCGGTAGACCATTCCCATGCCCCCGCCGCCGATGACGTCGAGAACACGATAGTGCGAGACTTTCTTCCCAATAAGGCCGCCACGCGCTTCAGAGTATGCCAGTGGACTGAGTGCCTCGCCGCGAGCGATTCCCGGCGCCGACTCTAGGTACTCCGTCGCGACCATCAATCGATAGCCACGTCGCGCCAAGGTCTCGATGTACCGTGGATTATCGGCGGAATCCCCCAGGGCGCGGCGGAGACTCTTGATCGTCACATTGATGCTGTGGTCGAAATCCACAACCGTATCATTCGGCCACAGCCTCGCCTTGATTTCTTCGCGGGTAACAATCTTGCCCTCACGTTCCAAGAGTATCCGCAGGACCTGAAAAACCTGTTCTCTCAGGAGAACCTTATTAGGGTCTGGCGCCTCAGTCGATCGCAGTTCGCCGGTGGCGAGGTCGAGCTCAAAGGCTCCAAACAGGATGCGGCCTGAGGAAAGGGTGTGCATGGGAACCGCTCATGGAATTAGAGTAAGAAACTGTACCAATGGGACTCGAAATTGTCGAAATAAAGCTGAGAACATCATCCAGGCTTTCCAGAGCATCTCCCTAAGAATCAATAGCTTACCGGCTTGACTCCTATTTTATCGCAAAATGACCGCCGTTTCATTTACGCCCCTTTGCGGCTGCGGTAAATGGACAACATGGGCGGGACGGATCAAGCCAAGAGCCAAAGGTCCAAGTTGATCGCTATCATCGATGACGATGAATCGATTTGTGACTCGCTACGGGACTTAGTGGAGTCGGCTGGTCTCGAGGTGCGGTGCTTTGGATCCGCGGAAGAATTCCTCGAATCAGGTTTGCACCGTCAAGCCGCGTGGCTGATAACCGACATCTTTATGCCGAAGATGTCAGGTCTGGGGTTGAAGGCCAGGCTGAAACAAGAGGAATGCAATGTTCCGGTCATCTTTATTACGGCGTTTGACGATGCCGAGCTACGGGCTCAAGCCATGAAAGAGGGGGCAGTCGAGTTCCTGGCAAAACCATTCGATCATCAGATGTTGCTCAAAATGCTGCGAGGCACCCTCGATAGCTGAACCGTGCGGCGTCAGCTCACGGCGCGTTGCTGGTGGCTCCAGAAACGCTCGCGCAACGTCTTCTTCAGTATCTTGCCGGAACTGCTCTTGGGCAGATCGGTTTCTGAAAACTCGATGCGCCTGGGGAGCTTATAACTCGCAAGGCTTCGCCGGCAGAAAGCAATCAGATCGTCGGAGGTAAGCGTTGCCCCTGGCTTCAAAACTACAGAAGCCATTACGAGTTCGCCCCATTGCGGATCGGGCACGCCGAAGACGGCTGCTTCACGAACCGCGGGATGCCCGTAGATCACCGCTTCCACCTCTCCCGAATAAACGTTCTCGCCGCCGGTGACGATCATGTCCTTGAGCCGGTCTAGTATATAAAAGTATCCCGCAGTGTCCTGATGGCCGATATCTCCCGTACGAAAATATCCGTCGCGGAACGCTTTAGCTGTTTCTTCCTGATTGTTCCAATAGCCCCGCATGACGTTGGCGCCTCGAACGATCAGTTCGCCTGCCTGCCCCGGCTCGACTTGTTCCCCTGACACCTCTGTTACCTGAAGATCCACACCGGGACAAGGCCGTCCGCAGGACATCAGCTTGTCGTCGGTGTGCTCCTGGTCCTGCAAGCCCGTAAGAAAACCCGTTTCACTCAACCCATACACTTGAATCAACTTGACCTTTGGCAGGAGTTCCCGCGTCCGATGAACGAGTTCCGGCGCCATAGGTGAGCCGCCATACGCCAGCACCTGCAGGCTGCTCAAGTCATACTTTTTCGCGTCCGGGAATTGTGTAACTAAATTGATCATCGTGGGCACGAGCACGGTGTGAGTCACACGCTCTCGTTCCACCGCCTCGCAGAAAGTCTGGGCTTCAAATTTTGGAATTGCGATTTGGCTGGCGCCGAATGCCGGGGCCGCGAACATGCTGGGAAAGTCCGCGATGTGGAAGATCGGAGCGGCGTGCAGGTAGATCCCGCCTTCGGTGTAGCGCATCCAGTAGTTGAAGTTGTGGATGTCAGCAAGAACATTCCCATGCGTCACCATGACACCTTTTGGCTGCCCCGTCGTACCGCTCGTGTAGATCAGGCCCAAAACGGCCTCGGGGTCGTAAAAAATCTGCGGAACAGGGTCGCTGCTGATTGGAAGAGGGTCGTGGTCGATCACCTGTTGCCAGCTCAAATTTACTGTGGGGGCTGCGAGGGAGGAATGGCGCACGATCCCATGCGGACGCGCATCTTCCAGCACTCGGTCGATCTCTTTGGTCGACAGGCGGGTGTTCAACGGAACGGCGATCACGCCCAGCCTGCTGCAGGCATAGATGAGTTCCATGTAGTCGGGACCGTTAGGCAGCAATAGAGCCAGGCGGTCTCCCACACCAAGACCCCGGCTGGTGAGTGTTCCTGCTATGCCTTCAACGCGAGTGTGGAGTTCCCGAAAGCTCAGGAGGCGGCCGTCACGAGCAAGCGCGGCTCGGCCGGGATAGAATTGCAATGCCCGGCCGAGAGAATGAACATAGATCATTTTCTACCGCCCAATTAATGACGGAGCGTCTGGGGCAGCGAAGCAACAGCACGCACAGTTCACCGATTCAAGCTAGTAATTACCTGTCGGCTGGGTTCAGTGCCCTGAACGCGCCCGCCGCCACTGCACCGCCAGCAAAACCAGCTACAAGGTAAATCCAGATATTCGGCCAGGATGACAACCCCATAACCGAGAGACCCATAGCGACGGCGGGGTTAAACGCTCCCCCGGAAATGTTGCCGACGGAATACGCCCCCACCAGCACTGTGAATCCGATGGCTACCCCGTAAAAGGAATTGCCGGACGTATCCTTGTCGGTAGCGGTGTTCAGTACGACATAAACAAGCGCAAAGGTGAAAAGGAATTCTGCAAAAAGGGCCGGTACTGTCGCCGGTTGGAGTGGCGTAACGGTGGCCGCTCCCTTTAAGAATTTGGCCGCAAAGGCTGCCAGCACAGCCGCAATTACCTGAGAAATCATATATGGTGCTACATCTTTGGCTGCGCATTTCCCGCGCAGCCAAACCCCTAGCGTAACGGCCGGATTAAAGTGACCCCCAGAAATATGGCCGCCCGCAAAAATCATCACCATCAGCACCGAGCCGATCGCCAGAGGCGCAAACATGCCTGCACCGTTGCCGATGACCGTACACCCAACGGTAAGAACCAGGAAAAAGGTCCCGATGAATTCAACGACATATTTTTTCAAGGTCGGACCTCCTTCCACTCTCGACTAATCCGTTTCCTCAAAGCCGTTGGCGACGAGCGCAGCCGCAATGCTCTGGACGCGCTCGTGGAGCGCCTTGAATGAAACGGCGGCACCGCCGACAACCAGCACCGTTCCTTGCCTGTACCGGCATGCCAAGACGAACGAATAAATGTAGATCATTTTCTAGCCACCCTATGGCGAAAGAGCGACTAGAAGGAGCACTAGAGCCGCGAAGCACCACCTAGAGCGCTTCACGGCTTGAAGTTAGTCGCCGTGGGTGCCAGTGAGAGCTGCCTGCGCCTCCTCTTCACCCTTTGCTCGGGTAGCGAGAAGTTCCAGCAGCATGCTGTCGCGTTCATGCTCGAGTTCCTGGATCGAGCGGCCATTGGCCTCCTTGGTCACGCCTTCGATGATGGCTTGCTTTACTTCTGGGCTGAATTCCGTGATCGTCCCAAGATCTTTCCACCATATGGACAAGGGCCCGGTGAACTGCTCCATGAAATGCTGAATTCCGCCTGGGCCACCACCCAGATGAAACAGGAGATTTGGACCCATCAGGCCCCAACGCAGTCCCGGTCCCCAGCACACGGCCGTGTCCGAGTCAGCGACATCCAATACACCCTGCTCGATGAGATAGACGACCTCGCGGTAGAGAGCGGCCTGGAGCCGGTTCGCAACATGGCCAACCACTTCCTTTCGCACGTGGATCGGCTTTTTGCCGATCGAGGTGTAGAAGGAGATGGCCCGCTCAACAGTTTCCGGCGATGTTTTTTCGCCTGCGACGACCTCGACCAGCGGAACAATGTGAGGAGGATTAAACGGGTGGCCAATCACACACCGCTCCGGATATTTGCACGCCGATTGCATTACGCTCATCGTTAGTCCGGATGAACTCGAAGCAATGATGGAATCCTTGGGCGCGGCAGCATCCATGTCGGCAAACAGTTTGATTTTGAAGTCCTTGCGTTCAGGCCCGTTTTCCTGAACTAGGTCAGCGCCGGCAACCGCCTCCTTCATATCCGTCGTAAACCGCAAATGGTCGCGTGAGCCGTTAGGCGAAATTCCGAGCACCGTCAAGTCCTTCCACGCCGCATCGATGTATCGCCGCAGATTCGCTTCGGCGTTTGGCCCCGGATCTGTGGCCACAACGTTAAGGCCGCGCGCCAGGTATAGAGCAGCCCAACTTGCGCCAATCACTCCCGTCCCAACAATCGCTACATTTCGAATTTCTCGACTCTTTGCCATTCGATCCTCCAATAAATTCACTTCAATTCAATCGCTTGATTTCTGTAAAACTCTTGCACTGAGACTCTTAGCTTGCCCGAACTGCCTCTTCCATCTTCTTGCCTGGTTGTGCAGCCGGGATCGCGCCGCTACTGCGCAGACCGTCGATTTCGCCATCTCCGAATCCAAGCTCCTTCAGCACTTCATCGTTGTGCTCGCCGATTCGCGGAGCACGCCTGGCCGGGACTTTCGAAACACCGTGCACTTGAATAGGACTGCTGATGGTCGAGGTCAGCTTCTCGCCGGCTCCCTCGAGCGGAACGACAATGTCATTCGCTCGCAACTGCGGATCATTGACGACTTCCTGCGGATCCCGCACGGCGCCGAACGGAACGTGAACGCCATTGAAGACCTCATACCAATGCGACATGGGCTGCAAACCAAAGATCTCATCGAGTATTGCCGTCAGTTGCGGCCGGTTCTGTGCCAGCTTGGCAGGGTCCGAGAATCGCGGGTCCTTCAGGATGTCCTCACGATTCATTGCTTTCAGAACCGCCGGGATCCTGTCCGGAGTGGCAACAACAACGAACCAGGTCCCATCGGAAGAGCGATACGTGTTCAAAGCTGCGTTTGCGGGATGGGTTCGATCGTGCAGCCCATAGAAATTCGCACCACTCAGAGCGGCCTGGATGTACACGCTGGCCGACCACACACCCGCTGCCAGAAGCGACGTCGTGACGTAGGATCCTTTACCCGTGCGTTCACGACGATAAAGCGCCGTCGCAATCGCCGCATAAATGCAGACCCCAGTCGCATTGTCTCCACTGCCTGATACCGGCCAGGTCGGCGGCTCTCCAGCATCGCGCGTCATGAATAACAAGCCGCTTCGCGCCCAAAAGGCCGTGAGATCGAACCCCGGAAGATTTGCATCCGGACCCTTCTCGCCGAAGCCGGTGAGATCCGCATAGATCAGCCGCGGATTCCACTGCGCGACATCGTCATATTCGAGCTTCAATTTTTGGCGTGCGGCATGCGGTGTGTTGACGATGAACACATCGGCCCACTTGGCTAACCGCTCAAGAACCTGCTGCGCGCTCCCCGCTTTCAGATTGAGCGCAACCCCACGCTTGTTTCGATTCGCCAGTTGAAAGGGATAGGGCACTTCCGAATGAGGCTGGGGCGGGATCTTCTGCCCGATTCTCCATAGCTCTCCCTCGGGCGGTTCGACTTTGACGACGTCGGCGCCGAAATCGGACAAGATCGTTGCAGCGCTCGGCCCAGCAATGAAGCTCGAAAGATCCACAACCTTCAATCCGGAAAATATGTTGCCTTCTGTCATTTTCATCTCCTTCTTCACGATCACTACTTGTGGCAGCGAGTCATTGGGAGTTCGAAGTGGCGCGCAACGTTCACCTTCCCTGAAACTTCGGGGCGCGTTTCTCGAGGAACGCCGACGTACCTTCTTTCTTGTCGTCGGTCGACGCACAGACTGCAAAGAGCGATGCTTCGATGAGCAAGCCTTCGGCCACGCTTGTCTCCAGTCCTTTGTTGACCGCCTCAAGCGCGTACTTCACGCTCAGCGGAGCATTCGCGATGATCTTCTTCAACGTGGACTCCGCACGCTCGATCAAGGAGGTGGCCGGCACTAGCTCATCTACCAGGCCAATGCGATAAGCCTCAGCCGCATCGATGATGTCGCCGGAGAGGATGAGCTTGAGAGCTCGGCCTCTGCCCACCAGACGAGGCATGCGCTGCGTTCCTCCATAACCGGGCATGACTCCGAGCTTTACTTCTGGCTGGCCGAATTTCGCGGTCTCGGCAGCGACCCTGATGGAGCATCCCATCGCCAACTCGCACCCGCCACCCAGGGCAAAGCCGTTCACTGCGGCGATCACCGGCTTGCCTAGGTTCTCAATGAGGTCGGTCAATGCCTGTCCCCGACGAGTCGCTTCTTCTGCTTCTACCGCCGTATTGTTGGCGATCTCCGCGATGTCGGCGCCTGCGGCAAACGCCTTCTCACCGGCGCCCGTGAGGATGACTCCACGGACGGCTGAATCGTCACGCGCGTCCTCGAAGGCTGCCCGCAGCTCGTTGATCGTCGTTTTGTTCAACGCGTTCATGACCTTGGGCCGATTCAGCGTCACATAGGCAATAGGCCCCTTCTTGTCGTAGACAACGTTCTCAAGTCTTAGAGCAGAAGCTAGCGAGCTCATTCCCTTCTCCTTTTCAATCTGCAATAAGTATCCGGACGACTACTGCTGTGCAGGAATTTCGGCATAGACGATGCCGGTCAAGTTTCCTTCCACGATGAGCAGCGCCTTCTTGTTAGACCCGTCGAGATTCGCGCTATAGACGCTTCCCGCCAAGTCGGTCAGAAACATGCGGCCGCCTTTCAAATCCAGGGCGATGCCGATTCCTTCCATCAAGTGGTTAAAAATAATCTCCGGTTCTTTCTTGCCATTTCCCTGAGCCGGATCCATGGGCGCACGATTCGCCGTGTTCCCGCGGGGAGGGTCGCCGCGGTCGGTCCAGTAGATCATCCGGTTGGCGAGGTCGAGTTCGAGGTCGATCGGTTCGGGAAGGTTATCGTACAGAAGCTCGATATCTTTGCGGTCCGCTGGAGTTTGACCCTTCGGAATTTCGAGATTGGCGCGAAACAGGCGTCCCTTGCCGCCTTTGTCCGGGCCCTTCTGAGTCCAATAAAGTTTGCCGGCTTCAACGTCGAGCGCGATACCTACGCACCATTTCTTAAGGTCTTTGCCCGGACGCGTGCCGCCTTCGCTGGTATCAATAAGCGTTTCGATGTTGGAACCATCCACGTTCACCCGCATCACCCGCATCCCCTCGCGATCGCACCAGTAAAGCTTGCGGTTCTTCTCGTCGAGTTGCAGTTGCTTGGGAGTGAAAGTGCCGCCCGGAGGAACAATGTGGGTGACGTTGCTTCCGTCAAGATTCGCGCGCTCGATGGAGCCGTCATTGGCGCTCGGGTTGCCCATGTTGGTCCAATAGAGCTGACCTGCCGCGAGGTCCACAACGATGCCGTCCGGAAGTCGCCTGCCCTCGCTCACGATGACCTTAAGATCGGAGCCGTCAGGGTTTGCCGAAAGCACCTGACCACTGCTCAGGCTGAGAAAGAACAAGCGGGCCGTCGTGGCCTTTGCTGTGGTTTGTTTTACTTCCCATGTAGCAGACTTAACAGCCATGATTTTCATCGCTCCTTATATTTGTTACTTCAGTTTTGGCAAGACTGGTTGAATAGGAAACCGCAGTTCACTTCCCCTCCGCTAGACGAAGGCGCTGAACCCGGTTATGGCTTTACCGAGAATCAGGTTCTGTATCTGGAAGGTGCCTTCGTAGGAGTACAGCGCTTCCGCATCGGCAAAGAAGCGGCCAACGTTGTAGTCTGCGACGATGCCATTCCCGCCGCACAACTCTCGGGCCCACGCGACCGTCTCGCGACACTTGGCAGTGGTGAACGCTTTGGCAAGTGAGGCATGCGCATCCGTCAGCTTGCCTTCCGCCTGCAACTGGGCCGTGCGGACCAGCAGGCACTGAGAAGCCGTAATGTTGGCAATCATCTTGGCGAGGAGGTCCTGCACCATTTGGAAGGAAGCGATGGGCTTTCCGAACTGCAGGCGTTCCTGACAATACTTGAGTGCGTTCTCGTAGGCGCCCATGGCGCATCCTGTCGCCTCCCAGCCAACCATGAAGCGCGTCATTTTCAGAACGCGCGCGGTGTCGCGGAACGACTGATCTTGTTGCAAACGGTTGGCTTCCGGTATCCGGCAGTTTTCCATCGTAATCAGCCCGTTCTGAACCACCTTCAGCGCAATTTTGTTCTGAATCTTCTCTACGCTGAAGCCTGGCGTGGTCTTGTTTTCCACGATGAACGCTTTGACTTGGTTGTCCGCCAGGTCGCGAGCCCAGATAATAGAAATGTCACACCACGGAGCGTTGCCGATCCACTTCTTCTGACCATTCAGGATCCAGGTGTCTCCATCCCGCTTGGCAGTCGTCAACATTCCGCCCGAGGTTCCTGATCCAACCAGCGGTTCAGTCAGGCCGAAGCAGCCAATTTTCTCCCACCGTGCCATCGGCGGCAGCCATTTCTGCTTTTGTTCCTCCGACCCGCCCAGGTAGATCGAGCCCATGGCCAAACCGTTGTGAACCCCGAAGAATGTCGCAACCGACGAGTCGACGCGCGCCATCTCCATGGCGATCAAGCCAAATAGCTGCGCACTTCCGCCTCTGCAGCCATAACCCTGCATCGCGACGCCGCCAATGTTGAGTTCTTTCATCGCAGGCAAGATTTCGAACGGGAAAGTATCTTCGACCCAGTACTTGGTGATGATGGGTGCGATCTTGGTCTCCATGAAAGTGCGCACTTGTTTCACAACCGCCAACTCTTCAGCCGGCAATGTTTCGACGAGTTCATAAAAGTCGCTATTGGGTGCGGGTAGTGGCGCAGGCTTTCTGTCTTTTGCTGGGCTTGCCATCAAAACCTCTCTTCTTAATTGTTTTTGTCTTGCTGCTCGCGACACTTCACCTGAAAGCAAACGGGTCGCCAAACGCATCCGAAACACATCTGCTGAAAAGAAGCGAGTTGCAGACTGCAGTGAGGCGTTGATTCAACGAATCAGTGTCATTAACAGATCAGTGTCAATCGGTAGTAACACTGAGCCGATCCACTGAGGCATCAAGAACCCAAGTATTGCGAGGGTCACGCTACCAAGAAACAGTAAAGCTAGGGAGGGTTGCACGACAGTCCGGTTAGTTGTGCACTGTTTTTGATTTTGGAGTGGGAAGAAGCTTTGCGCAACCGACGAAATCAACTGGAGTTTAAGCTCCGCGCGAGGGAGTTTGATCAACAGGCATCTGGCAGTCTGGTACTTGGATTGGGGACCTCCCTGCTGCTGGTCTCTACCCGCCCCATTCCCACCCACACTGGCACCGCATCTTCTCGGCCAAGTGAAACTTGAAAAGAACTGTCTTGCAAATGGCACACGCTCTCATCCACATGGTTTCCCTCCTATTGCGGCTTCGATCAATAAAAGAGGGGTCCCCGAGTTATTTGCCGAGTTCCCCTCCCGACCTACGCGCGAACGAGCCGCGCTCCAGTCGCGCTTCACATCCTTCAGTCCGGTATCAAGATCGGCTAGAACCGGAAGACTATCCCAGCAGACGGCTGCGCAGTATGCGTCCACGAGTCTGTCTTGAGGCTAGCCACGTTGAAGCTCGGTGCTTTGTACACGAAGCCGCGATATTCGGCCCGCAGCGAAAGGTGTTTCGTGAAGGCGTAGTCGGCGCCGCCTCCGTAAAGGAATGCGCCCTTCGCCTGCGAAGTCGCGCCACCCGCATCACCGGTTGGATCAAAAATTAGCCCACCACCACCGGTGATCACATAAGGCTGAATCCGGGCAAAACTCGGCAATTTCACTACTGCTGAGCCGGTGATTTGGTGAATGTTCGACTGCACACGGGCAAACGTGCTTCCGAAGTAGCTCTGCGTGTTGCGGTCATAGCCGTAGTTGGCTTCTGCCGCAAGCCACCGATTGATGTTGTACCGATACCCAATCAGCAGTCCCCCTGTCTCCGTTGCTTTGTTCTCAATGCCGTTGCCATTACTGTCTTTGGTGAAGAATCCGGTTCCCTGAACGCTGACTTCCGAGCGAAGTTCTTGCGCCACCGCTCTCATGGAGAGCAGCGCTATGCCAGCTACGATTGCCAGGGCAACTGATTTGACTGAATACTTCTTTACTATCATCTAGGATCTCCCATTCGCATCTTGAGCTGATGTAGAGCTCTGCGGGTTTGATCAATGCAAGCGCTGTGCCAGACCGGGAGCATCGCTAAGTTGCGTTGAATCAAACAGATTTGTGCAGGCTTAAGAGAGCTGGAAACGGTTGAACCTTGACGCGTCAAGCCGAGTGACATGACATCCGCGCAAATGATTTACGCCAGAACGCGATAAAACTCCGAGCTTCCGCGGTTGGTTGTGGCCATTCGGTTGCTTCCTCTCTCTGGGAAGGGAGTCGAAGTTGTGACCAGGGACAGTTCACCAGCTCTTGATTCCGAAGTCTCGGGGACAATTGTGTCGTTGCGAGAGCGCCTTGAGGCCGTGCGCCGCAGTGAAATTCATCGCGTGCGCGGACGTCTGGGGAATCTGAACTCTGACCAGGAGGATGTTTTGGAATCGCTGAGCCGCGGCATCATAGAAAAAGTCCTCCAGGCACCGGTCGCGATGTTGTTGAACGCTGCTGCAGCCAATCAGAATGCCTTTATCGTCGAGACGGTGCGCAGGATTTTCAATCTGCGAAAGTAAGATTGTTGTTCCGAGCAATCCCATAGAACCCTCTTTCTGCTCGGGATCCACTCGGTTGTAGCTACGCCGTCGGCGAAGACTTGAAAAGCTACCCACTCACCGCCTGGAAAAGTTGGGCAATCGACATCTTCGGTCGCCACGTCCATTCCAGATACGCTTACCAGTTTGGCCGCGGAAGAGAAGCGTTACCCGTGCTTGATGAACGTGCCGCTTTGCAGTTCTGTCACGGCCTGTCGTAACTCCTCCTGGGTGTTCATGACGATCGGACCGTACCACGCCACCGGCTCCTCTATCGGCTTGCCCGATACCAACAGAAAGCGAATGCCTTCCTCGCCGGCTTGAACGGCAATCTCGTCGCCGCGATCGAAAAGCACGAGCGAGTGATTCCGGGCGTCGTACTTCGGATTGGCATTTGGGTCGACAGCAGATTCGGTCAGAACCGCGCGTGGATCCGATGCATCCCGGAACGTGCCTGAACCCGCGAAGACGTAGGCAAAAGCGTTGCGCGTAGTCTCGATCTTCAGGCGCTTGCGTCGATTAGGGGCAACCGAAACATCAACGTAGCTAGGATCGGCAGCTACACCTTCTACCGGTCCTCTCTTGCCCCAGAACTCTCCACAAATCACTCTGACTCGTGTCCCATCATCGTCTGTGACTTCCGGGACCGCACTCGATGGGATGTCCTGATAACGCGGGTCGGTCATCTTCAAGCTTGCGGGCAGATTCGCCCACAGCTGGAAGCCGTGCATCCGGCCTCGGCTGTCCCCTTTCGGCATCTCCTGGTGGAGAATGCCGCTTCCCGCGGTCATCCATTGCACGTCGCCAGCGGTCATTTTTCCTTTATTGCCCAGGCTGTCGCCGTGCTCGACTGACCCGGCCAGAACGTAGGTGATGGTTTCGATGCCGCGGTGTGGATGCCAGGGAAATCCTGCGGCGTAATCCTTGGGGTTATCGTTACGGAAATCGTCCAGCAAGAGAAATGGATCGAATTCCCTGGTCTTGCCGAAGCCGAAGGCGCGCTGCAACTTGACTCCCGCGCCTTCGATGGTTGGCTTCGGCTCGATAATCTGCTTCACTGCCCTCAGTGACATAGGACTCCTTCGGTGGCACGACGGTTTGTGACCGATCTGCCGTTGCTCCGGTACTTCAAGCCTTCACAAACTCCACCTCGAGTGTGATGGTGACCTCTTCGCCAACCAAAATCCCGCCAGTTTCAAGGGCCGCATTCCAGGTCAAGCCATAGTCTTTGCGGTTGATCTTCGTGGTTGCCGAGACTGCAATTCGGGTATTTCCCCAGGGGTCCTTCGTCGGTGGCGTTGGCCCCTCAACGGCAAACGTTACCTTACGGGTGACGCCGCGAATGGTCAGGTCGCCTTGGACCTTTAGTTCTCCGTCATCGGCAACTTCGATGTCGGTGGACTTAAACGACAAGGTTGGGAACTTCTCCACATGGAGGAAGTCTGCGCTCTTGAGGTGCGCGTCGCGCTGCGATTCGCGTGTTTCAATTGACGCAGCTTCGATTGTGGCCTCCGCACGAGACTTTGTCCGGTCGGATTCATCATGGACCAGCACTCCTGTGACTTTGGAGAAATGACCCTTTACGTTCGCGATCATCATGTGTTTGACCTTAAACTCAGCAACGGAGTGAGCTGGGTCGATGTTCCAGGTGGTGGTGCTTGTGGTGGCTGTGGTGGTTTGCGGAAGAGCTGCTGTACTCATAAGGTGTTTCTCCTTTCATGTCCTTAGATGCGTTACGACGATATTCGTTGCAACGCATATACTGCCCAAAAAAATCAGCCCACTCTGGCTCGAGCCGCTGCCAGCAACTCCTGTAATTCCTTGAGCTTGGCACCGCCAAGGTAGCCAAGTTGTTTACGGTGCACCTCCTGAACAGGTTCGTCGAGACGAGCCAGGAGCTCCAATCCTTGCGGGGTGATTCGAGTCACAACCATGCGACGGTCCTTCGTTTCCCGACAGCGGGAAATCAGTTGTCGGTTCTCCAGACGGTCGAGTAGCCGTGTGATGTCAGGATCTCGGGTAATCATGCGCTCCGCAATCTCTCCGCACGGCAGTCCTGCAGGCGCGCCTCGCAGGATTCGGAGCACATTGTATTGGTTGGGCGATAGATCCTCGGATTTCAGGAACTGGGCAGGACCGCGAGAGAGCAAATCGCAGGTACGGAGCAGATCCAGAAATGCCGCCTCCTCCGGGGTGCCTCGCGCCTTCTTTGTCTGTTTCATAATTGTTGTCGATTATATACGTTACAACGACATTCGTCTAGACACCTACTAGAGCGCAGCCGGGATTGCCTGATCCCGACAACATAAGCAGCTAAGAGCTCTTTGCTCCGAGTCCCCGGGGTGGAACGTTCTGATTCAGCCGGAAGAAATTGCTCGGATCATACTGCGACTTGATCGTAACCATTCGGTCCCATCGCTGCTGATAAGCCTCAGGCACGCGATCCTGTTCATCGCCGCTCATGAAGTTTACGTAAACCCCCGGCTTCATGGCGGGCCGCAGTTTGTTGAAGACTCCCCGAATCCAGGCAACATTGCCGGCATCCGCGGATGGCTCCGACCAGTTCGCCAGCAAATTCAGGATGAACGGAGAGGTGCGATCCCCAAATGCGGTCTCGTCGGCTCCGACCCGCGCCGCGGCGCCGCCAAGATAGGCGAGTTCAATCTGGGTTTCCGCTGACGGAATCGTGGCGACTGCCTCCACCAGGCGATCGATCACGCTGTCGTCGAGATAAGTGAAATAACCCGACTTGGTGTAATAGCGCCGGCCGTGCGGGAAATCGGAATCCGCCATGGTTTGCAAGTTCAGGAACGAAACAACCTTGCTGCTCACCGAATCCGCGCTGCACAGGGAGAGCGCGCGCTGCAGATACGGACGCCCGGCCTCGGGATCGCCCGTCCAAATCAAGGAACTACTGGCCACCGGGCGGCCGCGAAGATCACTGGGCACCTTCTTTGCATGCGAAGCGAGACGAAGATCGATATTCCACTTTAAGTCGATCGGCGCTTCAGCCATGAAGTCTCTCCACGTTTCAAGGAGCCTTCGAATGCCCGACTCGGGAGTCAAGCCCCCAGCAAGCACGACAGATGTAAGCGGATGCAGCTTCACTTCGAATTCTGTTACCACCCCGAAGTTACCGCCGCCGCCTCGCAAGGCCCAGAATAAATCTGAGTTCTCCTTCGAGTTGCAGCGCACCACCGTACTATCTGCGGTCACAAGAGTGAACTCTTCGACGTTGTCGCATGACAATCCAAATCGCCGGGTGAGCCATCCGGTTCCTCCACCCAAAATCAATCCGGAAGCTCCGGTATGAGACACAACGCCGGAGGGAAAGACAAGCCCCGCTTTCTGCGTAGCACTGTCAATCGATCCCAACAAACAACCTCCGGCGATCGTGGCTCGGCGTTTCGTGGGAACGACCGTGACCTGCCGCATTCTGGTGAGGTCGATCACCAGGCCGCCGTCGCACGTGCTGAAACCCGCGAGGCTATGCCCTCCACAGCGGACAGCCGTAACAATTTCCGCCTCAACAGCGGCCCGAACCGCATTTTGCACATCGCTTATATCGGCGCAGCGCGCGATGAGAGCTGGTGTCCGGGCGACCATCCCATTCCAAATCGTTCGCGCGTCTTCGTACCCGCCTTGGCCGCGGCGCAGCAGGTCACCTTTGAATCGTCGGTGGAGCGAAGAATAAACCTCTTCGCAGGCTTCGGCCATTGTGCGCTCTCCTTATAGAGTGTTCCTGTAAACCACGAAAGAGTCGTTCGCCTAAGCGGTTCTGCGGCCCCGTTTACGAAGGTACAAGAGCGAGATCAAGGCCAGGAAAACAGAAAATGCTGGAACCGACCATTGCAATCCGTCAACCCAGAAAGTTGTTATGGAGATTGCAATCAGTAACAGAATCCCGACGACGGTAAAAAAAGGGTGCGCCCACAGCCGCATGGGCAGACTCGCCAGCCGCTCGTTCGTGATGGCGTTGCGAAAACGAAGGTGCGTGTTGAGAATCACCAGCCACACGAAAAGCATTCCTGCAACCGCAGTCCCATACAGCATGAGGAACGCATTCTTCGGGGCAAAGATGGCCAGCAGAACCGCTGCGACAATCCCCACGGTGGAAGCCAGGAGCGCCTGATGCGGCACTCCGTTGCGGCTCACTTTGCCCATCCATTCCGGGGCATAACCTCCCTGCCCCAGAGAGAACAGCATTCGAGTTGACAGATAAAGGTTGGTATTGACACTCGACAGCGCCGCCGTAAGCACAACGAAATTCATGATCGCAGCCGCGAACGGTATATGCGCCGCCGCAAATGCCGTCACAAAAGGACTGCCCGACATCCCGGACGAGCCTCCCGTTTGATTCCATGGAACCATCGTCACCATGATCGCAATCGCCAGCACATAGAACAAAATGAGCCGCCACACAATGCTTCGCATGGCGTGGGGAATCGTAACCTCCGGATGCTCGGCCTCTCCGGCTGTGACCGCGATAATTTCCACTCCCATGTAACTGGTGACGGTAATGGTGAGCGAGAGCCAGACTCCTTTCCATCCCGCCGGAAAGAATCCCCCATGCTGGGTCAAATTGGCCAAGCCAATCGCGCCACGCGAACCAACCCCAAGAATCAAAGATATTCCGACAATGATGAAGGCGACGATGGCCGCCACCTTGATGGTTGCGAACCAATATTCAAATTCACCCAGGCGGTTCACCTGCATGCAATTGAGCGCCACCAGCGCGGCCGAGACTGACACAACCCAAATCCACTGCGGAACATGGGGAAACCAAAAAGAGATGTAAATGCCGGCGGCGGTGACTTCGGCGCCGATAGCGATGATCTGTGCGACTCCGTAAGTAGCTCGAACCGAAAAACCGGCCCAAGGGTTGAGATATTTCTCCGCGTACACTCCGAACGCACCGGCGACCGGATGGACCACCGCCATCTCCGCCAGTGCATAGGACATGATCAGCGCGATGCCTGCCCCCAGAAGATAGGAAAGAATCACGGCGGGCCCAGCGAGGCGAATGGTGACGCTGCTTCCCAAAAACAAACCCACACCGATGGCGCCGCCAATGGCCATCATGGTGAGCTGCCGCTGTCCCAGTCGCCGGTGCAGACCTTCCACTTCCGGCATCGTACCTTGTCGATCAGTCATAGCTGCCAACGCTGGCAGGGTCAGGGTCAAGGACCATCAGGTCGAGATTCTTCTGGAGAACTTCCACGACTGCCTTCACATCGTCCATTGTGTTGTAGACGTGGAACGATATTCGCAGGCCGTCATAGCGGCTCGATGCGACGATGTTGCTTTCGGCGAGCTTTTGCACCAGTACGGTGGAGTCCTTGGCCTGCAATACGACCAGTGGCCCTGCGCTATCCGCGGGCGTTTTGGCGCGAATGCCCAGGTCGCGGGCGCAGCTCAACATTGATTGCGCGAGTTTCTTGACATGGCTCGCCACATTCTCCATCCCGATTTCTTGCAGCAGTTGGAATCCGGGCAATGCGGCATACACATTGGGCACGGATGGAGAACCTGACTCGAATCTGCGCGCCGTGGAATTTAACTCGAACAGTTTGGGATTGTAGGCGAACGGATTGGCTTGCCCAAACCATCCAGTGACTGTAGGAGCCAACGATGCAATGAGTTCTTTGCGCACGTACATAAAAGCGAGGCCGGGAGGACCAAGCAGGTATTTGAGCGTCCCGGTTACAAAAACGTCCAGATTCAAAGCTTTCACGTCAACCGGGCGAGTTCCGCAATCCTGGTAATCATCGAGCATCACGAGCGCCCCAGCGCCGTGCGCCATCTTCGTGATCGCCTCCACTTCGGAACGAAATCCATTCTTGAAACACACGCGCGTGATGGGCACGATGAGCGTATCGCGGTCTACCATTATTTCGTAGTTTGCGGTCGGAATGCGGTTACCCTCCGCCTTCACGAAATGCACCTCTGCGCCTCTAATCCGTTGCCCCAGCCAGACATGACCCATCGTAGGAAACTCGAACTCCCCCATCACAACTTTCTTCCGCTCCCGGAAATTCAAAGCGCTGGCGACGCCATTGATGCCTGCGGACACGCTGGTCACAATGGCAACTTCATCCGGGCTGGCGTGGATGAATTTTGCAAAAGCGGTTCGCGCCGCCTCATACCGATTCACCCACAGCTCCCACGGCGAGCCTTGCTCGTGCCAACTCGCCATGAATTCCTCCAGGCCCGCCTGCACCGCATCCGACAGCGGCCCCTGGGAGCAACTGTTGAGATAGATTTTGTGTTTGAAGATTTTGAAGCGAGAGCGAATCTGCTGAATCTGCGTGTCAGTGATTTGTGCGTCGGTCAGCATGACTCTTTCATCTCAGCCAGTACTCTTCCGAACCTGCGCACTTCTTGGACCGTATTGTAGTGGACTAGCGATGCTCTGACTGCGCCGCTCTCCTTGGCGAGCCCGAGTCGTTTCATCAGGCGCGGCGAGTACATGTGGCCGTCGCGCGCGCCGATATTCTGTCTCGCGAGTTCTTCCGTGACTCTTGCGGGCGGCACGTTTGGGAAATTGAAGCTAAGCGTGGGCACTCGCTGACTTGTCCGCTCTTCCTCCGCCACGCCATAGACGATCGCGCCGCAATCCTTGAGCACCCGCAGCATTTCCACCGATAGCGATTCTTCGTAGGCCCGGATTGCTTCGAACGCGCGCTGCAAGGCGGAACGCCGCGACTCTGCTTTCGCCGCATCGTTCCTCGCCAAGCCTCGGCCCAGAGTTTCCAGGTAGCCTACCGCAGCGTCCATCCCAGCCACGTTTTCATAAACAAAGGTGCCCGCCTCAATTTTTCCGGGTGGCTCGTCGGGGATGAAATCCTCCCGGAAGGTCGGGAGCTTGTCCAGCAGTTCGCGCCGTCCCCACAGAAACCCCATGTGCGGACCGAAAATCTTGTATCCCGAACACACCAGGTAATCGCAATCGAAGGCCTGTACATCGATCAATCCGTGCGGGCCGTAATGCACGGCGTCGAGAAAGATTTCCGCCCCCGACGCGTGTGCGACTCGTGCCACCGCCGCGACGTCCACAATCGATCCGATGGCATTCGAAGCCAGCGTGCACGCCACCAGGCGCGTCTTCGAAGACACGAGAGGAACGAGGTCATCCACATGCAGATTTCCATCATCCCTCACCTTCCACCAGAAGAATTTCGCTCCGCTCCGTTCCAACGCGAGCCAGGTGGCGACATTGGCCTCGTGATCCATGTCGGTCACCACAATCTCGTTCCGCTGACCGAGCGTCTGGCCGATCGCCAGACTCACCAAACGAATAAAAGAAGTGGCGTTCATACCAAACGCGATTTCGCTCACGTCGCGAGCGTTCACCAGATCGGCCACGCTGTGCCGTGCCCGCAGCACCATGTCGTCCACTTCGCGGCTCTTCGCGTAGCGTCCCCCTCGTTGCACATTGCACTCGAGGAGATGATGATTCACCGCATCCAGCACGACCTGCGGAACCTGTGCGCCCGCGGCATTATCAAAAAATACAAAGCCCGGAGGACGAGTCAGCGCAGGAAAAGCAGCACGAACCGTTTGAACTGGAAAAATCACACTCGATGCGGCAGGAATGTCTGCGTTGAGAACACCTCGGGATTCGGCCTCCAAATCTCGCTCCTGGTTACCGTGAAAGTCACGCCGTCTTGCAAAATGACCAGCGCCAAACCTATACTCCGCTGCGACAACTCGTCAACCTGAAAGCAAACACTTGCCCGTATCCGCCACCAATTCCAAGCTGATCTACGACGCCCTGAAGGAATGCGACATCCGCCTCGTCTCCGCCCTGCCGGAAACCTGGTTGGTGCATCTCATCCGGCTGGCGGACGAAGACCCAGAAATGATTTTGGTGCGACTGGCAAAGGAGGAAGAAGCGGTCGGCATTTCTGCCGGGGCGCACTTTGCCGGTGTCAAGTCAGCCATGCTGATGCAGAACCACGGCTTCCTGGCATCTATCAACGGCATCGTTTCATTCGCACACCTGTACAAGATCCCTCTTTTGATGCTCATCAGCTACCGCGGTTCTTTGGGCGAGCGCGACCCCTGGCAGACGCAAGGCGGCAATGTTACGGAGCCTCTTTTGCACGCCTTGCGTATCCCTTACTTTTTTCTCGACGCGTCGGACACCGTCAGAAAACGCATTCGGCAGGCGCAGACTCTCGCCGAAAGCAGTTTGCAGCCAGTCGCCCTTCTACTCGCGCGCGACCTGATGTGGGAGGAATAATGCTTCGCCTCGATTGTCTGCGGTCGGTTTATTCGGAACTGGAAAGCTGCCTCGTCGTCACGATCATGGGAGCAGTCGCGGCAGAACTGCAATCGCTCGGTCATCGGCCGAATTTCTTTTACCTGCAACACGCGATGGGACTGGCGTCTTCCACAGGATTGGGCCTGGCTCTGTGCCTGCCCGAACAGAGAGTCATCGTCTTCGATGGCGACGGCTCGCTCTTGATGAACCTTGGCAGTCTCAGCACGATGGCACGCTATCGTCCCAGGAAACTGCTGCACATCGTTTTCGACAACGAAAGTTTGCTTTCGGTGGGCGGATTCCCCACAGCAACCAGCACGGGCACGGACCTGGAGGGCATCGCCCGCTCCTCCGGCATTCCCCTAGTGAGTACAGTCCGCAATGTGGAGAAGTTCAAAGCAGCCGTGACCGATTCCATGCAGGGCAGCGAACTGACTACAATCATCGCCAAGGTGGAAGCGAAGGGCCCGGCGGCCTACGTCACCGACCTGTCGTTGCTGGAAAATCGGTTTCAATTCCGCCGGCACATCCAATCGCTCAAAAGGCCTGTGCGTTAGTACCGCGCTCAAGCGAACATGAAGTGTCGGACGAAACACGAGGAGCCCAATGTCTCTCGTCTTAATTACACTGCTCGACGAACTTGCCGCCGGCCGGCTGCGGATCGTGGATCTCACCCAGCCCTTGACTCCACAGACTCCTTTGTTGCCGCTGCCATCGCAGTGGAACAACACACCCGCGTTCAAGATCTGGGAACTGTCGCGGTACGATGAGCGCGGTCCCGCCTGGTATTGGAATGCTTTCGAAACCGGCGAACACACTGGCACCCATTTTGATGCGCCGGTCCACTGGATCTCGGGGAAAGACCTGCCGGACAACACCGTGGATCGCATCCCGCCAAAAAAATTCATCGGACCTGCCTGCGTGATCGACATCAGTGCAGATGCGGCGAGAAATCCAAACTACTTGCTAACGCCCGAGCACCTCCGCCAGTGGGAGCAGCAGCACGGCCGCATTCCGGCGGGCGCGTGGGTTCTCTTGCGTACGGACTGGTCGAAACGGACCGACCCCAAGGACTACATCAACCTGAAGGAGAATGGACCTCACACGCCCGGATTCGCCAAAGAAAGCTCCGCCTTCCTAGCTGAGGAGCGCGATGTTCTAGGCGTCGGCGTGGAAACGGTCGGTACCGATGCCGGCCAGGCCGCCACTTTTGATCCGCCCTTCCCGAACCATTATCTGATGCACGGCAGTGGCAAGTTTGGGTTGGCCAGTCTCTCCAACCTTGATCAACTGCCACCCACCGGCGCCATCGTCATTGCCGCGCCACTGAAAATCGTCGGCGGCTCCGGCAGTCCTTTGCGGGTTATCGCTATCACACCCTGAAAAAGAAATGGCTCCTCAGGTAGGATTCGAACGCGCCCCTGAGATCGCAACCACCGGAACAATCCTACTCAATTTTCGCACTGATACAAGAAAAATCAACACTTACGCGGGTTTTGACCCCTAATCAACACCTTCCGCAGAAATCGCTGAAAACCGCTCAAATCGCAGGTCGGCAGTACAAAAGCAGTACATTTTTTCGGGCCGAAGTTTGCTCTATGGAGTGTGTCAAGAGAACTCTTCAGCACCCCGCCGAAATTCTGCTTTCTTTGGCGGCATACTGAAGAGCACGCCTTTCGCGCTCATGTCACGGTAAAAAGCCTCCACGTCGGCGACCGTGAACCCCAATTCGACCTTTCCAGCCGGGTTCTTTTCGGAAGCTGGGTGCAGCGTGAGAGTGGTTTCGCCCGTCACGAACTCACTCCACCCCGGCGATTCGAACTTAAGTGGGAGACCGAGCACGTCGCGGTAGAACTTTACGGCTTTGTTCATGTCGGCTACGAACTTGATTACGTATCTAAACTGTGTTCCTTCCATTTGACCCCTTCCATTGGACTGGATTGCTAATTATTCTAATTGACGAGCGGGTATGCGCAGGAGACCCGCCAAGCTCTTTTCAAGGTCGGGTGCTGCATCCACGCCTGGGCCGTCCGCGAAGACAAGCCAAGAATTTCCCCATTGCGCTTGCCTCCCGTACAGCGCACCGAAATCCCACAGTACGCCCTTGCGCTGGCAGCAGCTAGGTTCCAAGGAAGGCTGGCGGTGCAATTCTCCTGCTACGAGATGGTCATTATCCCAATGCTGGATAACCCGTCTGTCTGAAATTCGGGATTGAACCATCCCACTGGGTCGCGACCAACTTGTCAGGAGGCTTGCGATAGCGCTATCAGTAAGGCATCAAGTCGTCATTTTGGGTCCTTCACCGAACGCACTCATCGGTCGTTGATACCGTGGTCGGTAGATCCCGAGCCGCTTCATTTTGGACACTAACGTTGTACGCTTAAGACCAAGTCGGGCGGCTGCTCCTTGAGGCCCTCCTATCATTCCTCCGGCGACCCGTATCGTCTCTAAAATCAGAGCCGTTTCGTGATCCCGCAGTGTACCTGGAGAGGCAACCGAGGGCCTTGTATTTCCCTGGGGTGCCGGAAGAGGATTCGGAAGCACTCCGTTGTCCGATCGGATTACAGCCCGTTCCATAAGATTCTGTAGTTCCCGCACATTGCCGGGCCAATCGTATGCAATGAATGCATTCATGGTTGTCTGGGATATCTTTGGAATGTGCTTCCCCATGCGACGCGCGGACACCTCGACGAAATACGGAACCAGTTCTCGTATATCCTCTCGGCGCTCCCGCAGGGGCGGAACCAGGACAGGAAATACGTTCAGCCGATAGTAAAGATCACTGCGGAATTCATTCCGTGCGACCATGTCATCCACATCGCGATGAGTGGCGGCGACCAGTCGCACGTTGATGTGATGCGTGCGGCCGCTGCCCAGGCGCTCGAACTCTTGTTCTTGCAGAACGCGCAGAAGCTTCGGCTGCAGGGCCAGAGGCAAGTCCCCGATTTCGTCCAGAAAGAGAGTGCCGGTATCTGCCATTTCAAAGCGGCCGACTTTTTGCGTCACTGCCCCGGTAAAGGCACCCTTCTCGTACCCAAACAACTCGCTCTCCAAGAGATCGAACGGGATAGCAGCGCAGTTAAGCTTCACGAAGGGGTGCCCACAGCGCGGGCTCAGATTGTGAATGGCGTGGGCGATCAAGTCCTTCCCGGTTCCAGTTTCTCCCAGAACGAGCACAGTAGAATCAGTTGGCGCTACACGTTGCACTTCCGCAAGAACTGATTCAAGAGCGGGGCTATTGCCGACAATGTGATTGAATTGTCGGTCTCTATCGTCGTGCGCGACAGATCGTAGTCTCTCAAACATGCCCACAATTACCTTCCACCAAAAACCAAGCAACCGACTTGACTCAGCCCTCGGCCTCGAAGGCCGCTCGAACGCTTTCAAGTAGAATTTCACCCTCAAAAGGCTTGACCATAAACTTCACTGCACCGCCTCGCATTGCCTGCAACCGCATGTCTTCGTCCCCATGTGCAGTGATAAAAATGGTCGGAATCAGGCAGTGATCGGCATTCAACCTAGCTTGAAGGTCCAGTCCAGACATCCCCGGCATGCGGATATCGGTGATCAGACACCCAGTTTCGTGCTGCCGGCCCGATCTCAAGAAATCCTCTGCTGTGGGGAACGATTGCACTGAAAAACCCGCCGATTTCAGCAAGCGTTGCACGGCGACTCGATACGAATCGTCGTCTTCAACAAGGGCAACCATTTGTTTCTTCTCCCTTGCCATACAGGTACAGGATTGGTCCGTTCGTGGCAAAAACGCAATTGTTGTTAGTGATAAGGAGGGTTATATATTTTTATAAGGGAGTTCGTAATAACTGCGGGCGGCGTCGGGAGGCGTTCTCAGCGGTCTGTGCTAGTGATTGTCGGAAGTTTAAGCTTTTCCGCAATTCTTCCCAGCTCAGCTGGGGAATTAGCTTGCATCTTGCGCATGACTTGGCCGCGATGGACGGTCACGGTAATTTCGCTCGTACCTAGCGTCGAGGCAATCTGCTTACTGATCATACCGGAAATCATGAGACGCATGACCTCACGCTCGCGCACCGTCAGCTTTGCGTAGCGTTCTTGTAATTGCGCAGTCTCGTTCTGCTCCTGTCTCGTCTCGACACTCTTTTTCAGAGCTTGCTGAATCGCATCGATCAGATCCTGATCGCGGAATGGCTTTGTCAGAAACTCCACTGCACCAGACTTCATCGCTTTGACAGTCATGGGAATGTCTCCATGGCCTGTGATGAAAATAATAGGGATCTGAACTCCCTCTTCATTTAATTTGCTTTGGACGTCCAGTCCACTCATTCCAGGGAGTCGCACATCAAGCACGAGGCAACTAGGACCATCCGGAAGCTTGTGACGCAGGAAATCTTGCGGGGTGGCGAACGACTCGGAATGCAAACCGACTGTCTTCAATAGACGCTGCATAGCCTCTCGCATGCGGGAGTCATCGTCGATGATGAGCACGGTAGATTGATCGGAGGAAGTCATGCAGGGACAGCCGTTCTGATGAGTAGTGTGAAGTGAAAGGTTGTGCCTCGTTCGGAGTTCGTGACGGCCCATACGCGCCCACCATGCGCTTCCACGATGGAGCGAGTGATTGCCAGTCCCAAACCTGTGCCTTGAGGCTTGGTCGTAAAGAATGCATTAAAGATCTGATCCGCTTTTTCAGGTGGTAAGCCCACGCCGTTATCTGTGACCGAGATCTGCAATTTACCATCTTCTCTCAACTGCGACTTGATGATCAGTTCGCCGCCACTCTCCCTCATCGACTCGATACCATTGAGCATGAGGTTCATGAATACCTGTTGTAGTTGCACACGATCGGCTGTGATTGTCGGTAGTTCGTCTGCTAAGTCCGTGCGCAGCGAAACTGCGTATCGGTGGGACTCGCCTCGCAGCAGCAGGACCATTTCCTCGATGATTTCGTTTACGTCGACTATGTCCAAGTGTGGAGAATCCTTTCGGTAAAGTGAACGGACACGGTCGATGATTTGGCCTGCATGTCTTGCGTCCCTGGCCATTTCCAATGCGGCTTCTCGTGCTTCGGATACATCAGGTTGATCGCGATCAAGAAATCGCGCGCAGGCTTCAGCGTTTGTCACCGCTGCACCAATTGGCTGCTTGATGTCGTGTGCAAGCGAGGCGGTCAGTTCGCCCATTGTGCTCACGCGATTTACATGAGCAAGGTCTGATTGAAGCTGTTCGGCGCGCTTGCGATCTTCGATGTCAGTCGACGTCCCGTACCACTTGACGATCTCACCTCGGCTATTACGCAATGGCACTGCACGAGTCAAGAACCAACGATATTGCCCATTCTCCGCGTGCCGATAACGCACCTCCATCTCGAAAGGCTCTCCGGTTTCCACTGAGGCGCGCCACCTCTCCACATGTCGCTTCAAGTCATCAGGTTGAACCGCCTCTTGCCACCCATCGCCAATAGTCTTTGCTGTGGACAGACCCGTAAATCTCTTCCAATGGTGATTGACAAAATCCACTGAGCCATCGCGCAGAGCGGTCCAAGCGAAGGTCGGTATCGTTTCGATGACATCTCGCAGCTTTCTTTCTTGCCGTTTGAGTTGCTTAATGCGCCACTGATAACCGGCCCCTAGCAGTGTGACGACAAAGACCGCTGAAGCCGACAGGAACCACCACGTCCTCCACCAGGGCGGTAAGACTTGGATGTGCAAGACCGCGCCGCTGAGTTTCCAGTCACTTTGTCCCGTCGTGGCTTGGACAAAGAATGTATATTTGCCGGGAGCTAAATACGAATAGTTGACAACGCGTTGGTCGCTGGTGACCTCATTCCATTGCTCATTCAGACCTTCCAGCCGATAGCGATAACGGTTCATCGCGGCACTCGAGTAACTGAGAGCCGCGAACTGCAGCGCGAAGGGAAATTGTGAATGCGAAAGGGTGATGGAGTTGGTGTAGGTGACCGACTTCTTCAGGGGTGAGTCGCCGCCTACATCCAGGGAATGTCCAGCTAGCCAGAAATCAGTGAAAACAACTGGTGGGATATATGAGTTATCGACCACCTTGTCTGGGAAAAATGATACCCCTCCATCAAAGCCTCCGAAAAACATTTCGCCGCTGGTACTTTTAAAACACGTGCGCCAGCCAGTCAAATCCATCCCCGGAAGACCATCGGCCGTAGAGTAGTTCTTGAATGTCTCTGTCAGGGGATCGAACCTGGACACGCCGCGTGCCGTACTCAGCCAGAGGATCCCGTGCTCATCCTCCAAGGCACAGCTGACTCGGCTGCTTGGCAGTCCGTCTCTGGCGTAATAATTGGTAAAAGTACTGCTCGCACGGTCCAGTTTGCTGAGCCCATTGTACGTAGCCGCCCAAATGTTGTCTGAATGATCGATGAGGACTGATGAGACGTCGTTGTCGCTCAGAGATCTGGGATTATCAATCTGATGTTCGTAGCCGTTAAATTTACCCGTAGCCGGATCAAATCGCTGTAGACCTGAATTGCCGCCGAGCCACAACCGTCCGTTCTGATCCTCCGCAATGTCGTAATATCGTTCTTCTCGACTCTGTTTATCCCTTTTGTACACGATAAACCGTTGGGTGGCGGGGTTGAAGCGATCAAGACCATTCCAGGTGGCAAGCCACATTGCGCCGGTGTGGTCGGTGAATAGCTGTATTATTGCGTTGTCGAAAAAACTGGATGGAGACGGATTTGGAAGTAATCTCTTGAACTGACCGGTCGTGGGATCAAGGCGGTAGAGTCCTCCGCCTTCAGTCCCCCCCCAAATAGTACTCGAGGAATCTTCGATGATCGAGACCACATCGTTTTCTCCAGTCCCAGTCAGGTGATACGAGTCGTAGTTCCCAGCCGTCCGATCGATGCGAATTAGAGATCGCGCAACTCCAAGCCAAATTGTACCTTGGTGATCTTCATAAATCGCGTTCACCATTTTCTCGCCCCGGAGATTGCGTGTGAGGGCTCCTCGAAGCAGCGAGTTGAACGACGCATTCCGAGTCGCGAAAAAAACAGGCTGACTAGCTTGCAATCCTGCCCAAATGTTTCCTTCGGGGTCCTGACCCAAAGAAATCACTCGGTCATCATCCAGACTATCGGGGTCATCCGGGTGGTGGCGGTAACGGATGACTTTTCCAGTCTCTTGGTCAAACTTCAGTAAGCCGGAGTCCATCGTTCCCAGCCAGATGATGCCCTTCTTGTCGTCTAGCATCGTATACATGGACGCCGATAACGTTTTGCCCGACTGCCGATCATAGAACCAATATTCAGTAAACTCGTGGTGCCTGGGATCAAGAGCCCCCAGTCCACTAAAACCTCTAACTGCGTCGCAGGCAATCCACAATTTGCCGAACCGGTCTTCGTGAAGCGAAAAACGATCGTGTACCGATTGTGGCAGCGGAAAACGCCAACTTACGCTGCCTGTCGACCGGTCTAGCAGTTCTATGTTGTCGCCGTCGGCAACCCAGAACCTGCCACTTCGATCCTCGAGTGTTGACTTGATGTCATTTGCACTCAGGCTCGAGGTTTTCAGCGGATCATGCGTATAGTGGTGGGTGATCCGCCCTGCACTCGGATCTAATGCGTATAGTCCGCTGCCGGTTCCTAACCATAAAACTCCGGACCGATCCTGAGTGATAGAGGTGACAGGAACTGGAACGTTCCTCGGATTTTCAGTTTCAAGTCGATAATGACTAAAGCTCTCAGTGGCCGGGTCAAATCGGTCAAGGAATTGATTACATCCAATCCAGAGGTTGCCCGATCGATCTTTGAACAGAGAGTAGATGAATCCTCCGCTGAGACTGTTTGTACGTGTGGGGTCGGGCGCAAACACTCGAAAATTGTATCCGTCGTACCGGTTCAAACCGTACTGTGTCCCAAACCACATGAATCCTTGATCGTCCTCCACAATTTGCCCGACATGCGTTTGAGATAACCCTGCAGTCGCCGAAAGTCGACCAAACCGGATATCACTACCTTCGACCCAAGGGAGTCGTATGGTTCGAATCTTGACATTCGCCGGCTCCACGGTGTTGAGGCTACTTGAAATAGGGCGTACCTGTGCTTCAGTCGGAAAACTGAAGAACATTGCTACCAATACGGTTAGAGACAATGTTGCGACTTTACAGACCGCTCGGAATGTAGTCATTTGCTCGGCGGTCTGCTTGCGCTTTCGCAAGAGAGTGCGACAGGTTCAGTGCAGCGGACCAGCGCATGATCGTCGACCGCAAGAATTCTGATTAAGTTTTGGAACTGTGGCCATGAGTTCTCAACTGGCGGGACATCCTGAATCGTCGTCCTTGCCTCGCCTTCCCGTATGCAAGAGCGGCGGGAACCGTCAGTTCCACCTCCGTGCTCCTGCTTCGCACTAAAAAATCCAAGCGAGCTCCAGTTGCTGCGCTCTTCCCCGGACGCCGCGCAAGCCCCACTTTTCCGTCGTCGCGTATGCGCACACGGAGTTCGCGCGTATCATATCGAATTTCCAGGTCGATCAGCAAAATCTCCCGCGTAATTCGGCAGACTTCATCTCCGAAGAACTTGCGCACTCGCTGAATGCGAACGTTCATGCATCGGGTTTCCGCTTGACCGTGGCAGGTAAACGAAAGCATTGACTGCCGCTCCCCTGGCCTGTGGCCGTCAGCCACTGCCCCAGGTCGCCCTCGCCCGTCAGTTCCGAACGCAAGTCTTACCGGTCTGCGCTAGGCACAGTCGGAGGTTTGATTTGTTCCCGGAAGGTCTTCTGAATGACTTGTCTGAGTCTCGTACGAGCTCTGGCGAGCCGTGCCTTCACTGTTCCAGTTGGCACCCCGAGGAACTGCGCCGTTTCGCGAATGCTCAAACCATCGACATCGCGCAATCGAAAGGCCGTCAGCAGAACCGGCGAGAGTCGCAGAGTCGCGTAAGCCAACGTTTCCGCAATTTGTCGCTTGCGATATAGCTCTTCGGGACCTGGTCGGGTATCCGACACCATGTCTGCCGGGGGGAGACTCTGCTCGCCACAGGGTTCCTCCAGAGCGACATGCACTTGTGGGGGACGCCTACGTAACTTCATGCGTGCGGAATTGATGACAATCGCTGTCAGCCAGGTGGACATCTTCGCTCGCCCTTTGAATTGGTCTACGTGTCTCAACGCTGACAACAAAGCGTCCTGAACTGCATCCTCCGCGTCAGCGGCGTTGCCCAGATGACCCAGGGCGATTCGACGAAAGCGAAGCGAGTGGCTAGAGATAACGTCTGTTAACTCCTGCACTCTTCTCTTATAGCCCTCGACCACCCCTGCTTCTGCATTGATTTCTATCATGGTCGTCGCCATAGATGGAACCTCTGTTCACCTGCTGAAACCAACCGCGCTGTGCATAGCTCTGCAACTCAGTGACCGAAGAGAAATGCATGCTCATTCAAGAAGGCGGGACGGTTCTGAAGCCGGGTTGGACCCGTTTTTCGCATCGACTCTTATCGAGTGACAGTCTACGTCATAGATTGTGGAAGCCGGATACGCGCTGAACGCGCCATCGTTGCAATGGAAATCGCTTGATTTTCAATTCGCGGAGTCGCTATTGCAACGCGGAGCCGGTACCGAGTCGCTATTTCGTCACGGCTGCAACCTGCACATGCCCTCATCACAATCGAGGTGAATTCATGCTGACTGCTCCGCGCACGCTTGATGGGAGCGATGCAGAGGAAATCAGACTGCTGTTTTCAAGGTGAAACGCGTTTGGGCAGTCAGTTGCTCACGTGAGGAGCGCAGCGATATTGCTGCAAGGAACTCACAGTGACTACAAACAAGATGTCGGTCGTCGAGAACAATGAGGCAACCGTTGAGAACAGGGAGCGCGGACCGAGGCTGTCGAGTTACGTGCCAACAGATTCTGAATTTTCCGAGTTCTTCGGCGGCGGCTCCGAATACTTGCCTTTTTTGAGGCCGCCACTTTGGCCGTTCAGCTTGCTTCGATTGTTTAGACAGGAGGAAGAATAAATGGGTCGCATTGCATCGCTAATTGTCGCCCTCGTTGTTTTAACGGGCCAGCAGACGCTCCGTTCCCAAAGTAAGGGCATCGCCAACGGTTTTGATCTTGTCGACAACACGGGAAATATTCGCAAGCCGGCTGATTTTAGAGATCTCTATCAGGAGCTTGGAGTATATACACCGGTCGATCTCAACAACAACACCGAGATGCACTACACGTACGCGCCCCCGGGCACAGCTGAGTATTACCGCAAGACCGGAAAGTTCGCGGACGGAACCATACTAGTGAAAGAGGTCTTTGCGACCGATCACGCGCAACTGACGACCGGGAACGCACATTGGGCTACGCAAACGAAAGTGTGGTTCGTCATGATCAAAGACGAGAAGGGTCGCTATCCCGCCAATCCGTTGTGGGGAGATGGATGGGGGTGGGCACTCTTCAAAGCCGACGCCCCCGATAAGCAGGTCGCAACGAACTACAAAAAAGACTGCCTGGGCTGTCATGTTCCAGCGCAGTCAACCGACTGGGTGTACGTACAAGGTTACCCGGTTCTCAAATCCAAATAGCCAGAACGGTCTCGCAGAGACCCAATCGGAAGAGTTTTCAGAAGGAGAATTGCAATGCAAAAGCATCTGTTAGCAATCATCGTTGGATTTGGACTCGCCGCCTCAGCCGTGTACCTCCTGGTCGCGAAGCCGGTTGCGGCTGCCCAGTCTGAAAAGTCGAACGCCGTGTTCGATTCTGATGGCAAGTTAGAGTTGCCAACCGGTTTTCGCGCGTGGGTTTTTGTGGGCGCCCCCTTAACGCCCAACGGCCTCAATGATGGAAAGGCGAACTTCCCCGAGTATCACCACGTATACGTGGAAAAGAAAAACGTCGATGCCTATCTGAAGACAGGCGAGTTTCCAGAAGGAACAGTCATCGTAAAAGAACTGACCCGGGTTCTTAATCCGACTTTTCCAGACGGCTCTCGTAAGGAACCATCCGGACGTGGATATTTCAACGGTGAGTACAACGGCATCGACGTGACAGTGAAAGACAGCCAGCGCTTCGCTAAGACGAACGGCTGGGGATTTTTTACCTTCGGGCATCATCCATTGCCGTATGCTGCGAGCGCCGCGGAAAAACCTGTGACCGAATGTGCGGGCTGCCACCTTGCCAATGTCGCCGCCACAGACATGACATGGATTCAGTTCTATCCGTTACTTCGTGACAAAAAAGGGTATTAGGTGCCGAGATTTCTGTCAGCGTGGCTGAGACAAGCAAGAAATCGATTCCAAATTCAAAGGGAAAAAAGGGAGGTAAATATGCCAAAGGAAATGGGTATGTCGAAAGAGATGAGCATGAACGGTCGTGGTGGCCATCTCTACATGCAAACCAATGAGGTCAAGAACGCTATCATTCACTACCATCGCTCCGCTAACGGCACACTCACAGAAGTGGAACGTGTTGCCACCGGCGGTGCAGGTTCGGGGACTTTCAAGCCGATCAGCGGCCAGGAGAGCGCGCCCAACTCCTTCGAGGGCGCAGCTAGCGTCATCCTCTCACCAGATCGCAAATTTCTGTTTGCCACAAACGGCGGGGACAATTCGGTGTCCAGCTTTGCGATTGGCGAACAGGGTCGGCTCAAACTGATCGACACCAAGCCGACGGGGAACGCAATCGAGGGAAAGAGCGGTACTGCCAAGTCGCTCGCATATTCTCCCTCGAAAGACATGCTCTATGTTGTGCACTCGTTCGGACCCGATCACATTCGGATCATGTCGGTGTCCAGTGATGGCAAGCTTACACCACGCGCGGAGAAGTACACGTGCAACACGCCAGACAAGCCGCACCGTGTTCCAACTATGGGTGTGCTCTCACCGGATGAGAAATTTCTTCTTGTCGGCACCACGTTCGATGTGCCCATTGCGATCT